>JAEEGL012410402.1_pt1 | contig 18337 bp, 6 predicted proteins | sample 9134231 | NCBI WGS metagenome assembly JAEEGL01 (sample SAMN16246548, study PRJNA631951) | gut metagenome | biome: gut microbiome; feature: rumen; material: fiber-attached | host: Bos | place: Iran: Karaj | collected 2018-10 | reverse complement strand
TATTCCACACTCCCTGCGGCTGTGCGTCAGCAGCGGAAACGACGATGGAAGCGTCATCCGGTCCGGCGATAGGACGTGCGTCGGGTGATGAGAGTTTGCGGATGAAGAAGTCGTTGAACGAGTGCCAGTTGGAGGGGTCTTCGTACCAACCGTTCTGCAGTCCGAACATCGGGTCGGAGAGGACCACATCTTTGTACTCGGGTTTCCAGGACTCTTCGGATGAGAGGAAAAGTCCCCATGCGTCGTGGTACTTGGGATACCAGGAAGCGAAAGGTTCGATATACTGGATGGAGGGATAGTAGAGGTTGCGGTCACGAAGTTCGTCGAGGGGAATGTCGAGAACGAAATAGAAATAGTCAACGCTTTGGTCGATTTTGTCATAGAGGGTGCGTCCGGCGGGTTGCGGAATGACGCTCCAAGGCAGACATTTGGTTGACCAGTCGAGGTAATTGTAGTAGTCCTCAAGGGTCTGCGAGGGGTTGGTCGCGGGGTCGGGATTGATGGAGCGCGCGATGTCGATGGACTTGATTAGCAGCGACTTGGCAAGGGTATCCTGCTCGAGTGCGTCGATAAGTTCCTGTGTCCAAGGTTCGTGCTTGGGTTGGTCGGACTTGCAGGCCGTAAAACCGGCGGTTATCAAAAGCGCGAGCGCTAATGAGAGGATAAAAGATGACTTTTTCATTTTATCAAGAGTTTAAAGAGTTCATTCTTTAATCAGATGGACATCGCACTGCGGGAACGGGATGGTGATGCCGGCGTTGTTGAGGGCGTTGTAGATGACCTCTTTGGCGCGGTCGATATAGCCGAGACGTTCCGCCACGAGCACATACTGCTTGACCGCCACATCGACGGAACTGTCGCTCATAGCACCCACGACGACATAGACGCCGTGTTTGGGGTCCACAATCTCGCGTCCGTACTTGTCCTTGGTGCACATGACCTGCATCGCCTCGACGAGCACTTCGCGCACTTTCTGCACATCGGTGCCATAGGCGACGCCGACGGAAATAGTGGTCTTCTCGTAGGAGTTGTTGCGGGTGAGGTTGATGAAACTCTTGCCGAAGAGTGATTCGTTGAGGAAAGACATCTCGGTGCCGTCTTCGGTTTCCATCTGCACACACTGGTAGTTGATAGCGACCACATGTCCGCGGACACCGTCGCACTCGATCCAGTCGCCTACGCGCAGACGTCCGCCCATGAGTTGGATACCATAGATGAAGTTGTTGAGGATATCCTTCATCGCCAAACCGATACCGGCAGACAGACCTCCGGCGACGAGGCTAAGCGAGCCGACAGGAACCTTCCAGACCACGACGACGACGGTGATGTAGGAGAGCCAGACGATGACGCTGATGATGCTGTTGCCCAGAGAGAGGTTGATCTCGTTAGCCCGGATACTGGTGCGGTTGTTCTTGCGCATGAAGGCGGCGTAGCGGGCATACTGCCAGATGGCGTGGACAGCGCGGTTGATATAGCGTACGATGAAGAAGAGAATCAGCAGGCGGACGATGCTCTCACAAGAAATACGCAGGGTCTCGAAACTATCTTTGTCCTGCAACAGGACGAAGGGATCGTGGTAGAACTTGGTGTAGAGGTCGTTGAAATCGAAGATGTTCAGCGAGAGGTGCACGCACATGGGGAGGGAGAGGACGAGCATAGCGGGGATAGCCACCTGCTGCACGAGTTCGTAGAGCCATGTGGCGCCGAAGAGGAGCGACTCGCGGTCCGGTCCGGAGACGTAGTTGATACGGTTGCGCATCGCGTTCACGCGTTGGTCGAGCCTACGCTCTTTGTATGCAGCCAGCAGATGGAAAATGCAAGCGATGGACAAGAGTATAGCCAGTTGGAAATACCACCAGACGAGTATCAGCAGCGCCACAAAGGTGTAGCCGAAGAACGAGTAGGCAAAGCCCGCCATGTAGATGGCCAGCGAGAGCCATCCCAGGGTAATATCCACGGTGGTCGCCCTGCCACTCTCGCGGATGCAGAAAGCCAGTTGCCGCAGGACCACCAGGAGCAGAAGGGGCGGGAAGAGGATGGTGAGGAGGCGGTCAGGGATGAAGATGATGCGGCAGACGATGATGAAGAGCGCTACCGCGATAGCCGGTGTGTAGAGGGGCACGGCATACCGCAGTTTGTCGGAGTTGACACGCAAGAGCAGCGAGCCGAAGATGACTATGAGCAGCCAGAGGAAGGTGTTGAGGTGACGAACGCCCATCTGGACATACTCGCCTCCGCCCCAGAAATAGCCGAACGCGAGGAAATAGAGGAACGTACCGACGAGGATAGAGAAGATCGGCAGTTGCTTCTTGGAAACAAAGCGTTTGGGTTTGGCAAACCGGCGAATCAGCCAAAGAATGAGGAAGATGAGGCCCCAGACCAGAATCAGGGTGATAATCTGTATGGCGATGGCAAAGACGAGGAAAGCGTTGATGCCTTTGCGCGACATTCCGTCATAATAGGTCTGCGCCTCCTGCTCCTTTTCCTGCTCGGTTTTGACAGCGGGAAAGACCGATGCCACGGAGGAGGTGTCTGCCAAAGCGGCAGTTTCGGCGGCTTCGGTTTTGATGGAGTCGTTGCGGATCATCTCGCTGAAATCGTACTGATTGCGGAGATTGACCTTGGTTTTGTTCCAATAACTCCTCGGGGAGGCCAGGATCTCGAGGTAGGAAGTCTGGCCGTCGTAGAAGACATATTTCTCCAACTCCTGATACCGCGCCGTGGCGTAGTCGTAGGTCTCCTGCATGCGCAGGTAGGCTTCCTGATAATGGGTGCTGTCCGTGATGACCCTGGTACGGTTGAAGGCGTACATCTTCAGTAGCCTGGAGGCATAGATGATACAGGAGTCGCGGTCGCGTTCGCCCTCGGCGTCGAGGATGAAGGGTGCAGCGGAAGTGTCCTTGTTGGCGAACTGGATTATCTCGCGTTCGAGCGACGAAGACATCTGGTAGAGATGCTGATCGAGGGAGTCATTGTGATAGAGCAGGCTGTCGGGAATCATGTCAATCTGGACCTCCTGCAGCATAGGCGGCAGACGCCGGAGGGCTTCGATGAGGCGGGCATAGCGCTCGATCTCGTAATCCAGATCGCCCACAATGCGGTCGTAGGGCCGGCGGTCTTTGCTGAAGTCCTTGTAGTCGGTAGTGACCTTCTTGAGGGCATACGTCATATCGAACGTCAGGTTCAGTTCCTGTGTGTAAAGGAGGATGGAGAGTTCGTTCGATTCCTTGATGATGTCTATCATCTTCTGACGCTGGCGCGCATACTCGCCCTTGAACCGCATCTGGGCTTCGGTGCTTTGCCGATAGTTGTTGAGCAGTTCTTCGTTCAGATCTTTGAGCGTAGTGTTCAGCGATCGCCCGTTGACGATGGCCATGGAAGGCAGGGCGAAGGTAATCAGCGCGATGGCAAGCGATAGCAGTTTTTTTCTCATGTCAGAATTCGCTGTGTGTTGATAATCGGCGACAAAGTTAATGCTTTTTTCTGACATGACCAAATATTTTCGTCAAAAAGTGCAAAAAAATGTGCGAGGCACTTATAATTTAAGTGCAAGTCCGAGGAAATAGGTTCTTGGCTGCGTAGGTCCGTAGATGTAGTTGGCGTCGCGGTCCGGGCCTTTGTCGAGGTCAGTTTGAAACTGGTCCAACACATTTTTGACGCCGCCACTTACCTCCAGACCATAGTGCTTGTAGAGATGAATCTCGTAGGCGAGACGGATGCCCAAGTCCCAGAACGGTTTGGTGACTGTTTCCTCGTCTTGCGGCACATATCCTGCCATGTGCGGGACAATCATCGAGCCCGTGGCTTTACCGTTGAGCGAGATGGTAAAGCCGTGCAGCGGTTGGATATCCAAGAGGAAATAGCCGTAGTTGTCGGGCGTTCGGAGCATGCGCGATTGTGCCGGGACGTCGGGACTCCACTGGAGCGGCGAGAGGTAACGGCTTTGTTGGAACGTGTAGCCGAGGGAGAACTGCAGGTTGACGGACGAGAGTTGCATGTTGAGGCGTCCCTCCAGGTTGAGTCCTCCCACCCAAGCACCGTCGGCGTTGGTGCGGGTCATCAGCAGGTTGCCGTCCGCGTCGCGGCCGTCTTCGCGGAGATAGAACACATCCTTGAGGTAAGTGTAGAACCCTTCGGCTGTGAGGTTCAGTTCGCATGGTCCGAAACGCCTGTACCAATCAGCGCTCAATGAGGCACTGTGCGAGTACTCGGGTTTGAGGTTGGGATCGAGGGTTATCAGGGAGACTTGTCCTCCGACGGCAGCCACGTGCAGGTCCTCGTCGTAGGCTTGCGGAGCACGGTAGCCGCTGCTGTATCCAGCGCGGAAAACCAGGCCCTCCATGGGGGTATAACGTACCGTGGCGCGGGGGTTGCAGACGGGCATCATCAGCATGTTGTGCTTCTCCAAACGGGCGCCAATCAGAGCACTCCACGTCTCGTTTTTCCACTCGTTCTGGGCGTAGGCTCCCACCACGTGAACGTCCTGTTTGAGGTCGCGGTGATAGCCAATCATCTTATCCTGAAGACCGTTGAACGTGTACTCCGCGCCCACTGTCAGGTCGCCTGTCATCAAGCCGCACGGATAGGAGAAACGGTACTGAAGGCCGGTGTTGGATGTGAGGTCTTTGCTGGCTCCGTAGGCGTTGGGGTCCTTGCCTGCGCCGAAGTAACTCTCGCGTCCGATGTGCTGGATGGCCGAGTATGCTGTGACATAATGGCGGTTGTCCGGACTATACCAATCGAAGGCCAGCGAGCCGGCATCGATGTTGTGGCGCAGTTGCTCGGTGATGTCGGCCTCGTGGGGCGGAAGGTCCAGCAGGTTGCCTCCGCGTCGGAAGTCGGTGGTATGATGGTACTCGGCAACAATCTTGCTGTAACTGGACGTCTTGAAGAACACGCGCGTACCGGCGGTAGTGCTGCGCAGTTGCGGCACGTCGGTGAAGCCGTCGTCATCGCGGTCGTAGGGGCTGCGCGTGCGGTTGGAGGCAAAGAGGTAAGCGCCTATCTTGCGGTTGTCGGTCATCACCGAGGCATTGAGTTCGGTGTTGATGTCATATGACGCTTTGTCGTTGATGCCGCTGGTGTTGCGGATATTCACGAAGTTGCGCACCGGCTCTTTGGTGATGATGTTCACTACTCCGGCGATGGCATTGGCGCCATACACGGCTGAGGCTCCGCCGCGCACCACTTCGATTCGGTCTATCATCGCGGCAGGCACTTGCTCCAGTCCATAGACCGAGGCCAGCGAAGAGAACACAGGGCGGGAGTCCATCAGAATCTGGCTATACTGCCCCTGCAGTCCGTTGATGCGCAGTTCGGTCTTACCACAGTTGCCGCAAGTACTCTCCACGCGCAGGCCGGGTTGGAAGTTCAGGGCATCAGCCACACAGGCTACAGCCGTGGTTTCGAACAGTTTTGGTGACAACACGTTCACGATAGTGGCAGCCTCCTGGCGCTTGGTGGCATAGCGGTTGGCCGTCACCACGACGCTGTTCAACTGCTGTGCGGCTTCGCGGATAGCCACTTTGAGTTCCGTCGTCGTGTTCTCCTTGATGACCACAGGCAGTTCTTCGGTTTCGTAGCCCACATAACTGACTACTACGGTCACGCGGCCCGGGGTCAGGTTCTTGAGGAAATAGTGGCCGGACTCATCTGTTACGGTGCCGATGTTGGTGCCTTTTATCTGGATATTCACATAGGGAAGGTGTTCTCCCGTTTTCTCATCGATAACGTGACCTACGAGGTGCGCGTCATACTCGCTTTGGGCACTCGCGCTCAAGCCAAAAAACAGGATGGCAATACCAATAAACAGACCTCTTAACGAACTTCTAAATATACTCTTTGTCATGCTTTTTCTCAAAATCGGGTGCAAAGGTAATGCTTTTTTTTGAGATATGCAAGAGTTTGGGCAAAAAAATGATTTTTTTGCCGTCAAAAGTCAAAAGCACGGAGAAAGTACGGAGAGGGTTGCTGCAGGTCCCGATGAGCAAGGTTGGAAGGGCGAGAAATGCTGGACGAGGCTGGAATTTTTGGTGGCATTTTTGCGTTTGTTGGTATTATACGTAGTATAATACTAGAGAGTGGATAGAAGGAATTGTTAAATGCTTATTTACCCATACCCTTACCTTTCGCATGGCATAATACGCTGTAAATTAGCGGATTGAATTGGTGCAAAGGTAAGGGTTTGGGTAAATAAAGAATGCCAGATTAAATCTGGCGTAAAGGAAGAAAACTTTGAAAGTGAACTTTTCGAGGAGAAAGATGATTGCAGATGGTGGGGAGTCAGAACGTTTGGGAGAGTATCGTGAAGACCCAGCGACGCGACAAAACACCCAGGTCGGAGAATCACGAAGTAGTCTCGACCCTCGCGATAGCGATACTACATGTGCAAGGAAGGGAGGTTATTTTTTGAGAGGAATTTTCACCTTTAATACTGTTCCCTTTTTCGCGTATTTTTCGGATGGTTCGTAATAAATGTCGTTGCATTTAATGTGTTTGTTATAATAAAGCTCAATCGGATAGTTTCCTTTTGATTTCCTAACCATTTGTTTTGGCCAGTTTCCCACAAATAGCACAGGCATAGAATCGCAGATTCCAATAACACTATTCTCGATTGTATTTACTGCGTAAGGTGCAATGATTTCATCTGTAAGAATCACAACTAATGAATCTTTCTCATAGTGACATCGTGCTTCTAGGAAAGGCGAAGATTCAGATGGTACTGATACCTTTTTGCTGAAATCAGCGATTACTTGGGCTAACGGTTGGCTTCTGACTTCAACCGTGGGGACATGAATTGTAGAATCAACTTCTGAAATATCACCTGAACCCCACATGTCATTGTCAATTGGAAGTGTTGTGTTCCGCACAAACCGTCTTCTTATAGACACGTTTGGATCTCGATCTCTAAATGCATCCCAAAAAAGCAGAAGGACCAAAGTTGAATCCGTTATTTCTTCCACCACATATTTATACTGTACGCATATCTCTATATCATCACATACAATGTCGGGTATTATTTCGTACATCCATATTTGGTTGTCTTTCAAAGAATACTCAAATCCGATATAATCCAACGAATAAAAGACATTCATCTTAGCACATTTCAGAATTCTTCTACAAAGATATTCGCCTTCAAAAAACCAGCCGACATCTACTCCCTCGCAATACCAGGAGGTTCCAACCAATTGCTTTTGCAATTCCTCTTTGGACGTTGCGAAGGCCGCAAAAGAGGAAAAACCGAGGAAAAACAATACTATTGCTGTAACGTACTTTTTCATGACAGGAACATGCTTTTTAGTGGGGAAACGAGTTATTTTCTTGGCTTTTTGGTGTATTTGGATTTGACGATGTCGGCATAATGTCTTACTTTTTTAGTTTCGGCTGCAAAGTTAACACTTTTTTCTGATATATGCAAGTCTTTTGGTATAAAAATGAAGGAGAAAACAGAATTATTCGGCAAATGGGGGGCTGAAACAGAAGAAAACAGAAAGTGAGGGGTCGGGAAAGTTGTACCTTTGTATGCAAAAACGACAGAGCCCCACAACAGAATGTGAGGCTCTGGGGGAGGCGGAAGCCGGATATTTGTCCTTACGGACGGTTATTCGATCTTCTTGCCGGTGGCGCTGTAGCGGGTGCCGTCGGGCATGAGGATGAAGAGATTGCCGTCCTCCAGAATCTTCTGCGGTTGCTGTTCGTCCATCGGCACGAGGATAACGGGTTCGTCGAGCGTGCCGTAGTGAGAATCGGGGATATAATTTACGATTTGACGATTTACGATTGGACGATTATTCTTTCCTGCGCTGCGCTGCGGACGATCGCTGCGCGTGGACGATTGGGCAGCATTGACGATTGCTAATTCTTGCCCGTCAGAGGTCATGAAGCGAATCTCTTCCGGCTGTTCGGCGCTGATCGTGAGGAAGAAGAGCGTGTCGCCATCCACAATCATCGGCTCGGCACGACCCACCAGTTCGTCGGCCTGATAGGCCTGAATGGTCAAGGGTCGAGCGTCAAGGGTCGAGAGACGAGCGATCATGGTCATGTTGGTGGCCGCATCGGGATTGCGGAACGCGGGGGCGTTGGCGGTTTGCGGGAGGTCGTCGGTGGAGGCGGGATAGGTGAAGGACACTCTCTCCGAAGCCTGACGGTAGAAGAGGTATCCTCGGCCGGGCTGGAGGTAGGTGAGGTTGCCCTCCCACTTGCCGTTGGCGGAGAAGAACGCAAACTCGTCGTGGCTCTTGACGATATCGCCTTCGGTGGCGTGCGGGAAGTAGTCGGTTAGGGCGTCGCGCAGGTTCATGTTGTCGGTTCGGAGATACGGCAGCACGTTCCATCCTTTGCGCAGGGAAACGGTGCGCTCTTCCTCGGTTTGCAGGGCAGTGCCGGTGACGAAGAGAGTATGCTCTTGCGCGGTGTAGAACATGTAGATATGCTTGTAGATGAACTGCGCGAGGGTGCCCTGCCACCGCAAGGTTGCGTCGTTGTAGCGGCAGAACGTGCCCGTGGCGGGACTCTTGATTTCGTCATTGAGGTCGAATCCTGTGTCGGCCATCAGGGTGGTGTTGACCTGACTGTCGCCTGTGGGTTTGACGCAGAACGAGGTCCACGTCCATCCCGCGTCGAGTTGGATAGCCTGCATCATGGCGTTGGAGGTGCGCAGGTGTACGGGTTCGTCGGGCGGGCATCCCAGACATGCGTTCTCGCGGAAGAGGAGAGCTACATCGGATGAGAGCAGGTGAGTCTTAGCGGTGTTGTACCGCCACAGCCGTGCGGTGAGCGGCCGGTTGTTGAGCGAGGCATCGCCGTAGACCGTTATATAGACGTATCCGCGTGTGTAGGCTTCGCCGCTTATGACGCCCTTGCCGAGCATCTCTCCTCCGGAGAAGATGCCTACCACATCGCGTGTGTCGGTGTCGATAGACTCCGTTCCGTCCCGGTCGATGATGATCTGCGCGCGGAGTGACATGTTCTGTTTGTACTTGCGTGTGTCGATATCCTCCCACGGGCACGTGTTGGTGGCCTCGAGGTTGATGACGAGTGACTCGGAGAGTCCGTTGTCGTCGGTGAGGAACACGACGGCATTGTGTTGTCCGGGCTTGAGTCCCTTTTTGACAGTAAAGGTAATGAACTCCTCTTCCTTAGCCTCCAGTGTGCCTTGTTCGGGCGTGCAACGCAGCCATTCGGGCAGGTTGTCGATGGTATACTGTCGTGTCATGCCGGTGGTATTGGAGATGCCGACGCGGAAGGTGTGGTCCTGTGTGGCGTCGAGCACCTGTTCATCCACGCGTCGTGCAGCCCAGCGTAGGCTGTTGAGGTCGGCATAGACGCTCCAGGAAACAGGTGAGACGAGTCGGTTGCCGTTGAGGTCCTCGACGTCTCGTACGGTGAGGTAAACCGTGCGTTTGTTGATTTCGCGGTCCTGCATCTTGAGACTGATGAGGAGCTCCTCGTCGTGGTACGTCCAGGTGAAATGGAGGTTAGTGAGTTGTCCTCGGTCGGCCACAGGTGCGTAGTTGTGTTTGTCGGCCTGTGCGGTGATGTCGCCCTGCACGAGCGGCATCACTTTCTTGACGACGTTGCCATTGTGGTCTTTAAAGACACGTTGGTCATTGGTTGAGAAGACCTGTTCCATCACGTTGCTCGCATTGCGTCTCATTTCGGAGAACGTCAAAAGCGCCACCAATCCCATCTCGTCGCCGTTAGGTGTTGACCGGTAGCACTCGCTGATGAGGTCGGCGGGCAGTGCCTGCTCGAAGAGGCACACATCGTCGATGTTGCCCATCAGGCCCTTGCCAAGTTCCATCTTCGTGCCGCTTAGTGCGCCGAGGCCGGAAACGGAGAAGGTCCCCATTACACGGTTGTCCAAGTACAGCGTGCCCACGTTGCGAGCCTTGCTGACCGCGAGGGCCATATGGTGCCATGCTCCGCCGGTGATGTCGGCCTGTGCGCCTATGTTGATGTCGTCCTGGCGGAAGAACAAGCGCCCAAACTCATAACCCACTTCCATTGTAACCGAGTCGCCAAGAGCGGTAGAGAATAGCGTAATAGAGTCCTCCTGCGCGTTGTCGGAGCGGAACCAGAACATCAGGGTGTAGTCCTGTGCCGCCGAGCGCGAGAACGACTCGGGCTTAAGCATAATCGGAGCGCCTGTCAGTGCCACGGAGATACCCTGCGGGTTGGTCCAGCTGAGGCCCTCTCCGGAGAGCGTCGCACCCGAGGCCAGGTCGGTGAGTTGCGAGCCGGAGCCCTCGTTCATCGGATAATAGTCCATCAGTTCGTGCTCGTAGCCGGTCAGGCGCCGCAGATGGGTGTTGCTTATCTCGTCGGGCGTGAGTGCCTTGGTCCATACGCGCACTTCCATCATATTGCCGCGATAAACAGCATCATTGGAGAACAGACCTTTGCCGAACCGCAACGGGGCAATCTCGTTCTGCAGCAGATACGGCATCACACTCGTCTCATCGCCGGTGATGTCCTTCGTGCCCGCGTAGAAACGCACGGTTTCCTGATTAAAGTTGTACACCATAATTACGCGGGTGAAGTCGGTGGCGGAGAGTTCTTCCATCTGACGCGAACGCAGCCGCACCACCTCTTTCTCGTCGTCCTTGAGGATAACCGCCAGACGGTTGTCCGACGTAAGCATGAACTGCAGGTAGTTCACCGAGTCGCCATGAGCAAACAGCACCATGTCACGGCCCTTGTCGGCAGGACGTATCATCATATCGACAGTAAGGTCGGTGATAGCCAGTTCGCGGCCAGCGGTGGACTGCAGGAACTGGTAGTCGTTGCCGCCCAGATAGAGCGATGTGGACTGAGTGATACCGGTGGCATTGGTCACACCGCGCAACTGGAAATGGTTGTCCTCATCAAGCCAGTTGCCGGCTATGGGTTCACTGAAGCGGAGCGAGATATTGTCCTCCAAAGTGAGTATCCCGTTGGCGGGCTGCGCTTTGCCGAAAAGCACCGGCGGACGCGTGTCTTTGATACCACTGATTACAGGCGACGACTTGCTCACAAACCCCGAGCCGTAGCGGCAGAACGACACCGCACGCAGGTCATAACCGAGTTCCTTCGGGTCGCGGTCACCGTAGAAACGGAAGGGGGTGATGCGGCCGTTCTCAATCTTGGCTTTGTTGCCCGTGGCCTGCGTATAGAGGCTGTCGTCGGCATAGAACGAGCACTGGTTCACCCACGCATCGTCGTTCTCGGTGGATAGTTTGTACTGGAACTCGATGTGGTCGAAGTGCTTGTGATTAAGGTTGAATCCGTCGATGGTCACCGGCAGGTAATAGCCTATCGAGTCCTTGGCGGAGAGCGTGTTCATCACCCATTTGTCGCGCGGGAAAGCGATAGACACTGGTGACGACTCCGGCTGGTAATGAACGGAAAAGTTCAGCAGCGAATATACCTTCGGACAATCGTCTATCGACAGCATCAACTCCAAATCGTTGTAGTCGTCCACTGTACCGCGATACACCTCAATGGTCTTGACGATAGGTTGTCCTGTCGCGATAAAGAGCGGATAACCCGCCGCCAGGTTCTGCCCGTCCATATACACCCGAGCACCATCGGGGTTGCCGCCGGAGAGACTCAGATGCATAAACTCGCCTTCCGAACTTTTTCCCGTCTCCACTTGTCCGTTGTTGGCCAAGGTGATATGGAAGATAGCGGGCTGGTCGGGCGCTATATTGGTCTGCTCGTAGGTGTCCAACGACATCTCGGGCTTGGTGGCATAGAGCGTTGCGTTGCCCAGCACAGACATGCCACGGTTGTAGAAGATGCTGCGCTCTTCTCCCTCGTGCGGACAATAACTGCTGCCGCCTTCGGTAAAGAAAACATAACTACCGTATATCTGATCGCTGCTGGACATCTCTGTGGCCCGTCGCACTGCGGCAGACGAGTTCACATACACGCTGTCCAACGAAGCTTTGTACACCGACACCGCTATATCGCCGCGGGGGTCAGGCGAAAGGGTAAAGCCCGCTTTCTTGCTTACATTGCCGTCTATCGAATGGGATTTGTCGTTCTTGTATTCGAGGATGGGGGCGAAGATAACCTTCCATTCCGTGCTATTCGTCTTGCCGTTGATGGAGTCCGGTTTCATATTTTCACTGACCCGTTCGTTGTTGCCGTTCTTCGACCACTTACGGAACTCTTCGTCAAGCACTTTTCCGACGCTCTTGCCTATGGTTTCATCGCCCAAGTGCCTGAAGAATGTTAACACATCGTTCGTTATCTGGCTGCCCGCTGCCAAGGCTGCTTGTCCTGCTTTCTTCCCAAGCATATCCAAGCCTGTTTGAGGCAGACGGCTATAACCCACTCCGTAGCTGTAGTTGTCGTTGTGGGTGAAAGTAGATCCTCCGCTCACGTGCCATGTGCCTATGTGTTGCCCGCTCATGCGTGCCATGACTTTCTCTTTCTCGTTGAGATAAATGGCTCCTATCCATTGGGTAATCGATTTGTTGAGAGCACCCACTTCGTCCACATAGGAGCTGGTACTCTGAGAGGGCACAAACATCTCGTACGAATCGCTCTGGAGTGTATCCCGCAGCGAGAGTTGGACACTATCATACAGCCAGTAAACCGGCTCGTTACGCTGGTCGGCCGCGGCTTGGGCTGTCTCTTCATCGGGGAAATATTCCAGCAGGTTCTGCCTCTGTCGTGCCAACCCGGGGATAAGCGTGTTGAGGATGTAATGCTGCGTATAGACAAACGTATTATTCAGTCGGCCGCCAAGAACGGTCTTTTGGCCGCGAACCAAGTAGTAGTGGTTACCCAATGTATCAGTACCCTCCGCTACCAGTTTGAGTATGCCAGCCTGATAAGCAGGTTGTTTGGCTTCCCACAAGCTGTCGGATATCAGTGCCACCGACTCGGCCAAACCGGTCACTACGCTACGTGTTGCGCCAAGGAAGATATCGGCGTTGCCTCCCACATTACCATAACTGCTACCAGTGCTGATTCGGTCGGAAGTAGAGAACTCGTAGCTGTACTTGGTGGTGTTGTCCGATTCCCATGTCAGCGGTATAGCGATAGTGAATCCTCGTTGCGTGCTATAGGTCGCTCCGGCGTAGGTTCCCGCCCCCAAAGGCACGGACACCACACCTATGTCCTGCGTGATACCCGAGGAAAAGGCCAAACCTATCTTGGCTCCCAACTTCCAATAGGTGCGCGTGCTGTAACTATACTTGTACGTACTGCCCGACTCGACCCATGAGGAACTGCCATGTCCACCCGGGTCACGGATGATGTCAACTATCTGAAGCCCGGCATCCGTCGAACGCAATGTGTTGTTGAGGATAATGTTTCCGCTCACATATGCCTCGAAGACGTCTGTCTCAACGGTGTTGCCTTCGGTCTGCAAGGCCACGCTCACAGTCTTGAGGGCATTTGTTCCTGTATTGGTCACGTCCAGCATGTCCACCTTCAGGAGCACGTTCTTGTTCTGTCCAAGGCTATCCAGCTGGAACGTCTGACTCTCTACGGTACTATGCATACCATTGCGGACGACGGCACTACCGCGGCGAACCGGTACACGGTCCACGCGGCCCGATTGGTGGGTATTGTTGTACCAATACTCCTCGAAAGCCGAGAGCATAAACTGGTACTGCCGGTTGTAGAGGAAAATGGGATAACCCATCGTATAGAAGGTCTCACCGTTCTCGGTGTTATATATCTTCAGTTCTTTGGTAACGCCCGTGATGTCGGTATAAGGCATCACTTCCTCTCCGTACCCTTCTTTCTGCTGTCCGTAGAGGATCTGCGTCATCTTGACTTGCACCGACGAGCGGTAGATACGGTCATACACCGCATTGTAGCGTACCGTCCGTCCGTTCAAACTGTCGGTGCGTTCCGTGAGGGGCGCTTTCGAGAGGTCGAAGGTTTCGCTGCCCTGTCCGACGGCGAACAACGTGGCGTAGCCTCTGGCTGTAGCCTGCACCACTTTGTACTTAACGGGGAAGAGGTCCACTGCATACTCGCCCGTCACTATATCCGGGCGGATGATGATACGCTTTTGCTCAAAGGTAGTCTGTGTGCCTTCGATAGCATAATGGAGCGTGTCGCGTGTCAAGTCATCGGGGTCGTGGACGATATGAGCCGTATTGTCACCCTCGAGCTGCAGAACCAATTGCAGGTCGTCGCCCAGATTGTTCTTACCCAGACCGAAACCGTGCTTGAGCGCTTTCTGGTCGTTACCGCCGGCCACGCGGCCTACGAGGCGCACTTTGGTCGTGTCGTAGAAACGCACACCGTCCAGCGGTTTGACGAGCGAGAAGGTGGTGTCGCCTTCGGTGACAAACAGCCAGCCGTCACCAAGGAAAGTATGGCCCTGTTTGGCTACCCTCAGGCGACAAGGCATCGATAGCGGCAAGGTCAATTCGAAGTTGCCGTCGGTGCCCGTATGATAGATTGTGCCGTTACGTTTCACTGTGTCACCATTGAGGATAAACAAGGCATCAGCCACGGGTATGGTAGAATGGTGATAGAGCACTCGTCCTGACACGCGGGCGCTGCTGGTGTTGACAAACGTCACTGCGCCCGCGATAGCGTTGTCGGCGCTCAAACTGATAGAAGCTACACCCGATGAGGTGTTGTTGTAGCTGAAGGTACCGTATTGGGAGGTTGGCGTCACAGTATAGACTGTTCCAGACGAGAGGTTGTACGTCAAGCTATCGAAGACATAGGCACCATCGGCACCCGTGGTGATGGTCTTCAGCGTGTTTCCGCCGACCGACAGGCTGACCTGTACCGCCGCCATGCCAGAGTTGTCGGGCATCACGACCGTACCGCTTATCTCCCCATAGGGCGAGCGCCAGCCCTCATCCGTAGCCGAGTTCTCGGACGCTTGACCGTTGCAATTGACTTTGGCCACTACTGTGTACTCATAATGCATATCGGGGACGGCAGAGGTGTCGAACCACGTGTTCTCCGTACCCCGATAGATGGTATCGGCAGAGGCGGAAGAGTTTTTAGGGATACGCAGCAGCACGAACTCATCCACTGCCATGGTGGAGGCTGTCCAGTTAAGCAACACCCCGGTTTTAGCGCTACCTTTCGCGTTGCCTTTAGAGGCCGTGAAGGAGGTGATAGTGGGCGCCTCGTCGCTATAGAGCGAAGGGCCATATAGTGGAACAGGTCGCAGATAGATCGAGTCATAGACGCGCAGGTTTGCCTCGGTCTGGTCGATGCGCGCCGCATAGGAGTAATGCATACACCGCGAGTCGGCGACGTCGGTCACATGAGCCAGCCATGAGCCGTCGCCCTGACGAACGATGCTATCCGCCGGGACAGGCAGTTCGATAGTCTGCCCCAATTCTTCCATGGTGCGGAGAAGGATGAGTTTGGCCGTCTTGTCCCAGAGGCATTTGCCATAGTTGGTGGCGCCTGCCGTAAGTTTGGGATAGAGTTGCAGTTTGCGCGTTTCATCCAACGCATTAATACGCGCGAGCATCTCTTCGGTGGGTTGGGTAGGACGTGATTGCCAATAGATATTCATCTCCTGTTCGTTGTTGCGTCCACGGTTGATATAAGAGAACTCGACGGTTTCGAAGATATCTCTGTCGGCGAATCGGATGATATGTGTATAGGAATTGCTTGATCCCCAAGCATGGACGTTCGGTCCGGTTTTGTCCCAGTCGCGTCCCCACGTGCGAAGTATGGTACTGCCCACCGGCACGCGTATAGTGGTGGTACCGGGATTGGTAACCAGTCCCGGCTGCGGTCCGAACATTTCTTCCCCGTCCGGTGTCACCACATAGAGCCGGATCTGCACGTTGTGCGTGTAGCCCCAGTATTTGTCATAGACGCTGTCATAGGTGATGGTATAGTTGACGCTGTTGTCGTAGGAGCCCTTGTACTCATATGTTATATTGCAGTCGTCTATCGACAAAGGCCGCGGTGCCACATTGGCGTTCTCCAGTCGCAGCCAGAAATGCACGAGGCGGTTGTCGGTGAAGTTGGTGTCGGGGCGGTAGTTCTGCTGCGTGAGGGCCAACGGTGCGAGGTAGTTATGCTTCTCCAGCACCGCTTCCTGAGCAAAATCGTGATCCCATCCCCAGACCGATGCAGAAGCTCGTCGTACGCGGTAATAGACAGGTGCGGCGGGTCGGATAAACTTGTCCGCGGTCAGGCGCCATTCAACTCCGCATAGTCGGTTTCCCTCCTCATCGACGATGGTGTCCATCTGTGTGACGGAGAGAGTGGTGTGCATGGTGTCGGTCCGCATGGTGGGTTGCCCCGAAGAAGTGTACTGCGGTTCATCGACATACTGGTAGATACCGCGTCCCGTAGTCATCGGAACAGAGGCGACGGTCTGCGCATCGGAGTAATCGTCCTTGTAGGCGCGCTGCACCTCGAAGAGGTCGCCGTCAATGATGTCCTGGTCCTCGGGGTGACGGATGGTCCATTGCACGACATTGGAGCCGGTGAGGCTGCCCATATCATCCTGCTCCTCGGAGGTTTGGAGGTCGTAGAGTCGATGATAGGCGGGCAGGGGCACGGTATTGGAACGAATAGTCGCCTGCTCGCCGGTGTCCTCGTTGCGATAGACCTGGAATTGGGCGCTGAAGTCGTAGAGGAGGGTATCGGAAGTAGGCACATAGATTGTACCGGAGGAAGAGGAAGTGGGCGTGGATGAGCCTGTGACGACATCGGTGTAGGACAGGGGTTTGGCCTGGGTGTAATAAGGCACAGCGGCGAGGCCGTAGCCGGTGACACCGGTCTCGTTGACCATATAGAGATAAGGCGTATAGAGTTGGGGTGCGGCGATGTTGTCTGCGCCTTGGAAAGAGCCTGAGAAATAGAAAGTGGGGTTGTAGTCGGCAGAGCTGGCGTTGCGTGTGCGAATGTCGGTTTTCATGAGCAAGGTAAACGTCTGCCCGTTGAGTGAGGCAGGCGGATACCAATCGAACTCGACGATAGTGACGCGTGGGCAGTCGTCGTCGGAGACCTGATGGACAGGTATGGTGAACTTTTTGGACGCCTCGGTGAGGACGCGCGGGTTGCCGTCGTAGGCGTTGGTGACGATGAGGGAGCCCTGTCCTGAGAAGAGGTACAGATACGCTTCGCCGCGGTCGTTTTTGTCGGTGCGGTTGTCGCCCTCGGGGTTGCCGCCGATACCTATCGCGCGGGTCTCGTTGTTGCCTATCTTGTAGTAGATGTCAGTGTTGGTGAAGTTCAGGTGGTAGTCGTTGACGCTACCATATGCCCATACGGGAATCTTGAAGTGGATGGCGTCACGACGGCCACTATAGACTTGATAATGGCGCTGTACCTCGAGATAGTCGTTGGCGGAGGCGGTGGTGGTAACAATAAGGAGAAGGGCGAGGCCTGATAGGAGAAGGCGCCCAATGCGAGTTACATGAAGCATAGTATGTGTTGTTTGTTGATTAAGTGAGCATGCGAAGTAATCAGCCTCGCATGCCCGGAGAGCAGCAGTGCTGCGGATGGCCATCAGATGGTGGCCGTTTCGATGGTTACCTTGGCGTTGGTGTCAGGGTCGATCATGTAGAGGCGGATGATAATACCCTTGAAGGAGGCGTTGTCCTTACGCACAGCAGCCATACCGGCAGCAAAGGCGCTCTTGGCGCTGGAGACAGCCTTTTCGCGCGTGCTTTTCCAGATGCAGGTACGCGCTGCGTCGGAGTACTGGTCGGCGGTTTTCTTCATCTCGTTGTAGATGACGATACTGCCGTCCTCGGACAACTCGAACTGTGCTATTGTCCGCTCGTCCACTTTCGTGGCAGGGTCGATGTCATAACCAAACTGATAACTGCTTGCGCCTTGAGGTCCATTGCAAGAGGTGAACACCAGGCCACTGATAACGAGGCAGCAAGTTACTGCCAGGAAAAAAAACTTTTTCATTGAATAGTGTTGATGATTATTGATTGTTGATAAATGTTGTTTACTTGAGTTTCTCAATCTCGATTTTGACGGTCTTGTTCTCGCCGCTCTTGATCGTTACGATTGCGATACCGTTGCGAACGTCCTCAGCGTCATAGGTGCAGAAGAAGAACGTCTTGCTCTCCTTGCCTGCCACGCTGCTGGGATCGAGATCGTCCGGTGACTTGAGGTCGAAGTGGGCCACGCCGCCGCCGTTGGTTTTGGCTGAGCCTTTGGCGTTGGATTTGTAGAGGGTAGAACCCTCTCCCAGACCGTTGTCGATGAACTTATAGACGGTAATGCCGCTAACCGGCTGGCCATCCTGAGTAACTTCTACATCCACTTTGGCTTCGGTTTTGAAGCAAGCGGTCAAACATAAGGCTACGAAAGCCACGAGGATAAAATGCAATTTTTTCATTGTTTTATTGATTTGATTGTTTATATTATAACTGCGTGT
>JAEEGL011253061.1_pt1 | contig 18337 bp, 13 predicted proteins | sample 9134231 | NCBI WGS metagenome assembly JAEEGL01 (sample SAMN16246548, study PRJNA631951) | gut metagenome | biome: gut microbiome; feature: rumen; material: fiber-attached | host: Bos | place: Iran: Karaj | collected 2018-10 | reverse complement strand
GGGCTTCCCATCACGCTGATCGCCGCCGCCATCACCAGTCTGTCGCTCTTCGGGTTCTCCGGCGTGGCGACGGGACTGTTCGGCGGATAAGGGGGTGACGCTATGTTGACTGCCATTCTGACTGCCGTCGGCGTCGTCGCCGTAACCGGACTGATCTGTTCGGTTCTGCTGGTCGTCGCCGCCAAGTACTTCCACGTCCCGGTCGACGAGCGCGAAACCAAGGCGCGCGCCTGCCTGCCCGGCGCCAACTGCGGCGCCTGCGGCTATACCGGATGCGACGGCTACGCCAAGGCGCTCGCTTCGGGTGAAGAGACGCGCTCCAACCTCTGCGTGCCGGGCGCCGACGCCGTCGCGAAACAACTCTCCGACGCGCTCGGGCTCGCCTACGCCGACGTGATCGAGCAGGTCGCCACCATTCACTGCGGCGGCGACTGCACGCAGGCGAAACGCCGCGCCGACTACCAGGGCATCTCGTCCTGCGCCGCCGCCAACCTGTTCTACGGCGGGGCGGGGATCTGTCCCGTCGGGTGCATCGGGCTCGGGGACTGCGCCAAAGCCTGCCCGAACGGCGCGATCTGCATCGAGAACGGGCTCGCCCATATCGATACCCGGAAATGTACCGGGTGCGGCATCTGCACCAAGACCTGTCCGCACCACCTGATCGATCTGATGCCCGACGTCGAGCGCGTGCTCGTGACCTGCTCGAATACCGACAAGGGCGCCGACACGAGAAAAGCGTGCACGCACGGCTGTATCGGGTGCAAGAAGTGCGAAAAGAACTGTCCCTCCGGGGCGATCACCGTCGTCGACAACCTCGCCCGGATCGACTATGCCAAGTGCACCAACTGCGACACCTGCGCCAAGGGGTGCCCGACCGGGTGCATCATGATCTCCGACTTCTCGGGGATCCACCGCTATACCGTCGTACCGGCTGCCCCGGCGGAAAAGTCCGCCGATCCGGCGTCGGTCTGAACCAAATAACGCCGCCCGCGCGGGCGGCGTTCTCTCTTGTAAAAACGGCAGAAAGGAGGGTAGGATATGGTCAAAATCACGGTCGTGGAGGCGGGGAGCCGCGCCGAAAAGGCGGGCGTGAGACCGGGGGACGAACTGGTTTCGATCAACGGAGAAGAGATCCGGGACGTACTGGACTATCGGTTCTATCTTGCCGATAAAAAGACCGATCTTGCCCTTCTCCGGGACGGAAACCCCTACGCCGTCACCATTAAGAAGGGGACCTACGACGATATCGGGCTCGACTTTTCGACGCCCCTGATGGACGAAAAACAGGCGTGCCGGAACAAGTGCGTCTTCTGCTTTATCGACCAACTCCCGAAGGGGATGCGCAAGTCGCTCTACTTCAAGGACGACGATTCGCGCCTCTCGTTTCTGCACGGGAACTATATCACGATGACCAACATGACCGACCGGGATATCGACCGCATTATCAAGATGCGGTTCTCACCGATCAACGTGTCGGTGCATACGACCAACCCGGAACTGCGCGTGAAGATGATGAAGAACAAGCGCGCCGGCGCAGTCCTTTCCTATCTTCCGCGGCTTGCCGGGGCGGGGATCGAACTGCACTGTCAGATCGTGCTCTGCCGAGGGCTGAACGACGGGGCGGAACTCGACCGCACGATGCGCGATCTCGCCGCACTCGCCCCCGCCGTCGACTCGGTCTCGGTCGTGCCCGCGGGGCTGACCGATCACCGCGACGGGCTGTATCCTCTGACGCCGTTTACCCCCGAGGAGTGCGCCGCCGTGATCGGGCAGGTGGACGCTTTTGCCTCGGAATGCCTCGAAAAACACGGCTCCCGTCTCTTCTTCTGCGCCGACGAGTTCTATCTGTCCGCGAAACTGCCGATCCCGGACGAGGAGTACTACGAGGGCTATCCGCAACTTGAGAACGGCGTGGGCATGATCCGCTCGACGCTCGAGGATTTCCGCTTTGAACTCTCGGACGCGCCGCCCGCGGATCCTGCCGCTTCGCCCCGCACGGTCACGATCGCGACCGGCGTCGCCGCCGAGGGGTTGATGCGGGAACTCGCCCGGATGACGATGGAGAAGTACCCGCACGTCACGGTTCGCGTCCAAACGATCCTGAACGACTTTTTCGGACATTCGGTCACGGTTTCGGGGTTGCTCACCGGGCAGGATATGCTGAAGCAACTCTCCGACACCCCGCTCGGCGACGCGCTTCTGATCCCCTCGTCTTCGCTCCGCGCCGGGGAGGACGTGTTCCTCGACGATATGACGCTCTCCGAACTCTCGTCCGCCCTCGGCGTCCCCGTGATCCCGACCGACGGCGACAATCTGCTGTCGGAGATGCTGGGGGAAGGAGTACGTCCACTTTCTTGAAAGAAAGTGGAGCAAAGAACTTCATTAAAAAATGAAGTTAGCGCACACTCGCGTCTCGTGTGCGCGGTTTCAAAAACAGGACTGTCACGGTATGCGCTGCTTACGATATTTCAAACGCCGTCTGCTGATCGCAGGCGGCGTTGTTTCTATATCGGAGTATCCTTTTGTATCGTCTATAGAACCGCAAAACGGCGTCGCAACGCCGTTTTGCTTATAATTACCCCATAATAAAGTTCTTTGCCGCGCTTTCTACGAAAGAAAGCGCGCGGTCTCCCCGTTACCCCTCGTCCCCTTCGTCCTTCACGAGAGGCAGGCGGTCGGTTTCCTTGAAGCCGTCGAGGTTGCCTTTACAGAGCGCGCCGAAGATACGGTGGCGGAGACCGGGGTACTTGCGTTCTAGGTCGCGGAGCATGGTTTTCATGGTTTCGCGCTCGGTCTCCCCGTCCTCGGGGCAGGGACTTTTCATCACGGGAAGACTTGGATCGGCGTGTTTGACGTAATAGCGCACGTCCTTTTCCTGCGCGTAGAGCAGCGGGCGGATCAGGGTCAGGTCCCGGCGCGAGAGGTAGGTCACGGGCGAGAAACACCCGAGCCGTCCCTCGTGGAACAGGTTCAGCATAAAGGTCTCCACCGCGTCGTCGAAATGGTGTCCGAGCGCGATCTTATTGCACCCCTCGGCTTTCGCGCGGGCGTGGAGCGCGCCGCGGCGCATCTTCGCGCAGAGCGAGCAGGGATTGGACTCTTTCCGGATCTCGAAAATGACCTTCGCGATATCGGTCTTCTCCACGATAAACGGCACGTCCAGCGCTTGGCAGAACGTAGCGATCGGGGACAGGTCGACGCCCTCAAAGCCCATATCCACGGTCAGGGCGACAAGATCGAATTTCGCGGGGTAGAACCGGCGCAGGGCGGCGAGCGCGGCAAGCAGCGTCAGGCTGTCCTTCCCGCCCGAGATCCCGACGGCGATCTTGTCCCCTTCGGCGATCATGCCGTAGTCGTCCACCGCGCGGCGCACGAAACTCAAAATCCGTTGCAGTTCGTTCATACGTACTCCCGGCGGACCGTTCGCGGGCGGCCCGCATAAAATGAAAGGGGGCGGAGCGGTGCGCACCGTCCCAAAGTAACCGAGAAAGGATCGCTCCCGACAGGGAGAGAAAACGATATGGCGATCAGAGTTTACATAGACCAGGGGCACAATCCCCAAAACCCCAACACGGGAGCCGAATGGTACGGTCTGAAAGAACAGGACGTGACCTATCGCGTGGGGCGCGCGCTCTACGATCTGTTACGGAACAATTCCGCGTTCACGGCGCGCCTGTCGCGCCCGACGCCCGAGACCCAACTCGGCACCAGTAACGCGACCAGTCTTTCGACCAGGACCAATCAAGCGAATACCTGGGGGGCAGACCTGTTCCTGTCGATCCACACCAACGCCTCGCTCGACACGTCGGCCGTCGGAAGCGAGTCGTTGGTCTACCGGATCCCGTCGACGGCGGCGGAGATCGCCCGGTCGATCCAGAGCGAACTGACGGCTCTGACCGGGTTCAAGAACCGCGGCGTGATCGCCCGCCCGGGGCTCTGGGTGCTCCGGAAAACCGCCATGCCCGCCGTGCTGTCCGAGATCGGATTCCTGTCCAACCCGCGCGAGGCGGCAGAGATGAACGAGACCCCCGACCTGTTCGCCGAGGGGCTCTATCGGGGGATCGTCGCCTATTACGGCGTTTAACCCCCGGTCTCGTCCGGGTTTTTGATGGGGTTCGTCAGTTCCAGCGTCTCGCAGTGCAGAAACGCTTCCGCGTCGGAAACGCTGTTCGCGGGGAACAGGTGCGACGCGCCGCAGACGGTGCAGTAGACCAGGATCCCGTTCTCGGTCATCGCGGTCTCGTAGGACCCCGAGTGGCAGGGGCAGGAGATCGCGCCGTCGGCTTCCATTTCTTTCACGATGAAGCGAATGATGTCGTGGACCGCCGCGTCGGGAAGCGTCCCTTCGCTCTCGGCTTCTTCCGGCGTCAGATCCTGCAACCGTTCCACCCCGAGCATCCCCGCGAGTTTCGAGATCTCCTGCAACTGGTTCTCGCCCGCCCGGTCGACCTCTTCTTCCGAACCGAGAAAGCCGATGTCCATATTCGTATACGGGCAGTTCAGAAGGAAGAGCCGCTCCCCGAACACGACGCTCTTCGAGACCGTGAAGTGGTGATCCTGCCGGCAGAACAGGCAGGGGACTTCAAAGCGGATCTTCTCTTTATCGGGCGTGGGGATCGCCTGCAGGTGGCTTTTCCCGCAGGGGCATTTCAGGCGGAGCATCCCCGCGGCGGGGATAAAATCGCCGAGCAGCCCCTTGATCAGCGACAGGCAGTCGGGGCAGCGGTAGGCGATCGTGGTCTTTTTGGGTTCGAGTACCATAGTTACCTCTTTTCGGTTCGATTAAAGAGAGGGGATCAGGGCGGAGCGCCGCACGGCTTCCGCCGCGTTGCGTCCCGCAAGGACCGAGATCAGTTCCAGACCGAACTCGTACGCGGCGCCCATCCCGACGGCGGTGGTGACCTTCCCGTCGGTCTCGACGCGGTTCTCGGTGCGGATCGCGCCGGTCAGTTCGCTTTCAAACCCCGGGAAGCAGACCGCGCGTTTGCCCGCCAAGAATCCGCGGTGTCCGAGCACCATCGGGGCGGCACAGATGGCGGCAAGGTGCCCGCCGTCGGCGACCGTTTGTCCGATCAGGCGGTCGACGTCGGACGAGTTGTCGAGGTTCTTCGCCCCCGGCATTCCGCCCGGCAGGATCAGGGCGTCGATCTTGCCCTTGACGTCACGAGGCGACAGTTGCGCCGTCACGGCGATCCCGTGCGCGCCGGTCACGGTTTTCCCCGTGATCCCGACGGTTCTGACGTCGAGTTTCGCACGGCAAAGCAGGTCGTAGGGGACCAGCGCTTCGGTCTCTTCAAATCCGTCTGCGAGCAGGAGCAGGATCATCTTTGGCACCTCTTTTCAGTGGCGGGATTTCATTTCAAGGAACTGGGCGGCGGAGATCAGGACCTCGCGCGGCTTGGAGCCGTTGTGCGGCCCGACGATCCCCATCTCTTCCATACGGTCGATGAAGTTGGTCGCCTTCTGGAACCCGATCCGGAGTTTGGTCTGGATCTTCGAGGTCGAGATCTGTCCGAGATTGACGGCGATCTCGACGGCGGCGATGAACTGCGGATCGCGGAAAATGTCTTCGTCGTCGCCGAATCCGTCCTCGTCCCCGTCGCGCTCGGCGCGCTTGTCTTTCGGGGCGCACTTCTCGGCTTCGCGCTCGATGTTCGCCATTATCTCGCTGTCGTAGGCGGCGCCGTCCGCCATACCCTGTTTTAAGAAACTCGTGACGCGTTCGACCTCGTCGTCGTCGACAAGCGAGCCCTGTACGCGGATGGGTTTCGGCGCGCCGACCGGGAAGAAGAGCATATCGCCTTTATCCAGCAGTTTTTCGGCGCCGCCCGCGTCGAGAATGGTGCGCGAGTCGACCTGCGACGCGACGTGGAACGCCAGTCGCGACGGGATGTTTGCCTTGATAACGCCGGTGATGACGTCGACCGACGGACGTTGCGTACCGATCAGGAGGTGGATGCCGGCGGCGCGCGCTTTCTGTGCGATCCGGCAGATCGCGTCCTCGACCGCGTCGCGCGCGCTCATCATCAGGTCGTTCAACTCGTCGATGACGATGACGATCTGCGGGAGCGGCGTTCCGCCGAGGTCGGGGGGCTCGCGCACTACCTTGTTGTAGCCCTTGAGGTCACGGACGGCGGTCTGTTCGATCAGGTTGAAGCGGCGCTCCATCTCGCCCACCGCCCAGACCAGGGCGCCCGCCGCCTTCTGCGGCTCGACGACCACCGGGACGAGCAGGTGCGGGATCCCGTTATACACCCCGAGTTCGACCTTCTTCGGGTCGACCAGGATCAGTTTTACTTCGTCGGGGCGCGCCTTGTAGAGCAGACTGATCAAAATCGAGTTGATACAGACCGATTTACCCATACCGGTCGCGCCGGCGATCAGGGCGTGGGGCATCTTCGCGATATCGCCGTACACGGGATCGCCCGTGACGTCGGAGCCCACGCAGACCGTGGTTTTCGACGACGCCTCGCGGAACTTGTCGTTATCCAGCATATCGCGGAGCCGGACGGGGGTGGAATCCTTGTTCGGCACCTCGACGCCGACGGCGGCGACGCCGGGGATCGGCGCCTCGATCCGAATACCCGGGGTGGCGAGCGACATCGAAATATCGTCGATCAGGTTGGTGATACTGCGGATCCGGATCCCCTTTTCGGGGCGGAGTTCGTAGCGCGTGATACGCGGTCCGCGCGACACGTGGTTGATGGTCGCCGTGATGTTGAAACTGTTCAGCGTATCGATCAGGTTTTCGGCGTTGCGGCGGATCTCCTCTTCCGAGGACGCCGACATCTTCGCCTGTCCCGGTTTCAGAAGCGACAGGGGAGGCGGGCAGTAGTCGGCGTAGGGATCCGACGGCTGCGGCGTCATGGTCGAGCGGAGCGGTTCGCCCGCCTCGGGGGAGACCGACGCGTCGGACACCCGACTGGTCTCGATGGTGAGCGACGAAGTCCCGCTGTGCGCGCCGTCGGTGACGTTGCGCTCGGTCACCGTGTAGGCGAACGGATTGCGTTCGGGCACGGCGGGCTGCGGCGTCGGTTGCACAGGCTGCGGGGCAGGCTGCACCGGTTGGGGAGCCGCCTGCGGCGCGGGTTGAGAGATCGGCGAGACCGGCTCCGCCGGACGGGCGTAAGGGGGATTCACGCCGGGCTGTGCCGCGGGCGCGGGAGTTGTGTGGGGCGTCGGCTGCGGGGCTACAGCGGGTTCAACCGGACGAGCCGGAACGTAGGGCGCCTCGGGGCGCGCGACCGGGATCCCGGTCGGTTCCGCCGTCGCCTGCGGAGCAGGGGCGGGTGTCGGCGCCGGTTGCACGGGGGACGCGCCGGGTGCCGAGCGGAAGGTCGGAACGTAGGGGGTTCCGGCTCCCGGAGCGGGAGAGATCCCCGTATTCGATCCCTGCGAACCGTTCGAGAAGGTCGGGCGGTAGGCGGGCGGGATCGGGGTGTGATCGGGAACGAAGGTAGCGGCGGGTTCGACCCTGCGCGGCGGGACGTAGGAGTGCCCGGGATCGGCGGACGGCGCGCGGAGAGGGACGTTCTCTTCGGCGCGCACCGACGGGGGCGGCGTCCGGTTGAATTCCTCCGTGAAGGCGAAACCGGGTTTGCCGAACAGTTCCGCCGCGCTCACCACGTCGGCGTTCCCGCCGTCGGTCGCGGCGTCCGCGCCCGCGGGGGACGAGATCTTGGTGCGCGTCAGAACAAGATCCTCTTCGGGCAGAGGATCGATGCTGATATCGACCTGCGCGCGTCTGTCGTCGGCGGGAGGTTCGGCGATCCCCTTCCGCTCGGCGCCCGTGCGCTCTTCCTTTTCCATTCTTGCCCGGATCTCCGAGAATGATTCGTCCTCGCGGTGGGCGACGGGATAGTAGCCGTCTCCGCCTACGATGGTCGGTTTAGACTGACGGGAACGCATGGGCAACTCCTTTCTTGCTTTCGCCGGCGCCGCCGTCGCCGGATCCTCTCTCCGCTCTCTGGCGGGGAAGACCGCGGCGAACGCGAACCGGCGCGCGGGGGGAAAGAATACGAAATAGATCAGGGGGAATAAACACAGGACAAGAAGGATCCCGGCGGGACCGAACGCCCGTTCGAGCGCCGCCCGGAGCAGGGTACCGACGGCTCCGCCGCCACATAGGTCGGTTCCGCGCGAAAACGCCTCGCGGAGCGGCACGCCCCGACCGAAGATCACCGAGGCGAAGAGAAGAAACAGAAGGGCGAAGACCGCGCGGGAAAGGAAGCGTCCCCGAAAGACGTCTTCCCGCGCGAAAAGCGACAGGAGCGCAAAGAGCGGCGGGATCAGGGCGGCGCCGCACCCGAACAGACCCGCGAGCAGCCGCGTCAGCCGCACTCCGAGCAGTCCGACGTCGAACCCGAACCGTTCCCCGAGAAGGCAGAGGGCAAGATAGAGGGCGGCGATCGTCAGCGCCGGCGGCGTAAGAAGCGCCCGTTTCCGGGAGGGGGCTTGGGATCGATCCGGCGTTTTCGGGGTGCGTTTTGCGGGGTGCCCCGCCGGTTTGCCCATTTGCAGTATCCCCCTTTTTACCATATATCATTATTTTAACATATTCCCGCCGCCAAAATCAAGGGGGTGGCTTTGATTTTTCCCGAAAAAACGAAAGTCGAGCCGTGTCTCCCACCTTCGTCCGAAATCGCCCGCCGAAGGGCGTTTTTTTCGGTCGGATCCCCCACTTTCCCCGTTTCTTTCGGAAAAACATTGACAGAAGCGCCGAAAGTGTGTATAATGTACTATAATACTCTGCGAAGATCGTGCCGAACGGCGCGTAAGCGGAGAATATCCCCCCGATCGAAGGAGTGTGGTTTTTCTTTTTATGGACCCAAGCAGTACGCTGTACCTTTTGAGCAGCATCGTTTTGCTCGGATTCAGCGCCTTTTTCTCGGCATCCGAGAGCGCCTACGTCGGCGCGAACCGGATCAAATTGAAAAGTCTTGCGGAGAACGGCAACCGGCGCGCGGCGCTGGCGTTGTCGCTTTCCGATAGGTTCGATAAGTTTCTGACGGCGATCCTCGTCGGCAACTGCCTCGTCAATACCGTCTGCGCTTCGCTCGCGACGGTCTTCGCCCTGCGTCTTTTCGGGGAGATGACCGCGGTGCAGACCACGGTGACGACTCTTGTCACGACCGCCGTCGTTATCCTTTTCGGGGAGATCACGCCCAAGACGCTCGCCAACTACGACAACGACGGCGTCGCGATCGCGTTCGCCCCGTTTTTGCGTTTCCTCCTCTGGATCCTGACGCCCCTGACGCTCCTGTTCTCGGGGCTCGCCGCCCTGGTGTCGAAGATCTCGGGCGGCACTGCCGAACCGACCGTCACCGAGGACGAGATCACCGAGATCATCGAGACCGGCGAGGAGGAGGGCGTGATCGACGAGGAACAGAGCGATCTGCTCCAGTCGGCGCTCGAATTCGGCGGCACCCGCGTCGCGGACGTTCTGACGCTCTGGGACGACGTGACCTTCGTCTCGCTCTCGATGTCCCAGGACGAGGTGCTCGACCTGATCCGCCACACCAAATATTCCCGCCTGCCCGTGATGGAAAAGGATCGGGTGGTCGGGATCCTGATGGTGCGGAACTATCTCCGCTCCTACATGACCACCGGACGCGCCGATCTGCGCCGCCTGATGACCAAACCGACCTTCGTTCCCCTCGACGCGCCGATCGACGAACTGCTCGACGAGATGAGCCGGAACAAGTGCTGCATGGCGATCGCCCGCGACAAGAACGGCAAGATCATGGGGCTTGTCACGGTCGAAGACTTCCTTGAAGAGTTGGTCGGCGAGATCTACGACGAGGACGACGAGTTTGACCCCGATTTCGCCAAACTCGGCGGCAACTACTTTGAGGCGAGCGGAAAACTGACGCTCGGCAAACTCTTCGACGGTATGGGGTACGAGAATACCGACGAGTCGCTGCGCTCCAAACGGATACATACCTTCCTGCTCGAACGCATGGGGCGTTTGCCCGAGGAGGGCGAGGAGTACGAGACCGACGATCTCCGTTTCACGGTGGACGAGGTGACCGACGACCGCATCGCGCGCGTCACGGTCAAACTCGACACGCCCGAACTCGAACTTCCCCCGATGGAAGAGGACAAGGAAGAGGAGGGTGACGAAGAATGAATTACCCGATCTTCTTTACCGTTTCCGCGATCTTCCTTCTCTTCTGCGCGTTCTTCTCGGCGACCGAGATCGCCTTCACGTCCCTCAACCGCAAGCGGCTTGAAAAACGCGCCGAAAAGAGCGGCGCGGCAAAGGTCGCGCTCAGAGTATCGAACAGTTTCAACGTCGCTCTCTCGACCATTCTGATCGGGACCAACCTCGTCAACATCGGGCTTTCCTCGGTCGCGACGGTGGTCTTCGTCAACCTGCTCGGGCAGGGAGCCGGCGCGACGGTGGCAAGCGCGGCGGTCACGCTTGCCGTCCTGATCTTCGGCGAGATCATTCCGAAGACCGTTGCGAAACGCTACGCTCTGGTTTCGGCTTGCCGTCTCTCGGTGCCGATCCTCGTTCTGATGATCCTGTTCCGCCCCCTGACCTGGATCGTGGTCGGTCTGGTCGAAGTTCTGACCGCGCCCTTCCGCAAAAAGAAGAAGCCCTCGGTCACAAACGAGGAACTGACCACCATGATCGAAACGGCGGAAGAGGAAGGCGTCATCGACGAGGACAAGAGCGAACTGGTCCAGTCGGCGATCAGTTTCTCCGAGACCACGGTCGAGGACATCCTGATCCCCCGCGTCAAGGTCGATATGCTCGACATCGACGACGGGTACGAAGAGAACCTGAAAAAAATCCTCTCCTACCGCCATTCGCGCATCCCGGTCTACCGCGAGACCGTCGACCACATCATCGGGATCCTCTCGGTCAACCATTTCTACAAGAAGCAGACCGAGGCGGAAGGGATGCAGATCCAACTGTCCGACCTTCTGATCGAGCCCTGCTTCGTGCATAAGACCATGCGTCTCCCCGCCGCGCTCTCCGAGATGCGCCGCCGCCAGACGCACATGATGATCGTCCTCGACGAGTACGGCGGGACGATGGGCATCGTGACGATGGAGGACATTCTCGAACAGATCGTCGGGGACATCTGGGACGAAACCGACACCATCACCTACGAGATCAAGAAGACCGGCGAGAACACTTACGACGTCGACGGTCTGGTCTCGATCGACGACTTCTTCGACTTCATCGACGAGGATCGCCGCGACCTCGAAAGCGAGTACGTGACCATGGGCGGTTGGGCGATCGAAATGCTCGAGTCCGATCCCCACGAGGGCGACAGTTTCACCTGGCGCAACCTCTGCGTCATCGTTACCGAGATCAAGGACTACCGCGTCAGCCGTCTGTCGGTCGTGGTCAACCCGCCCGAAGACGAGGAGGACGAAGAGTAAGTCTCCCGTTTTACAAAAGAACAGCCGCGCCGGTTTTCCCGGCGCGGCATTTTCTTATTTTCCGAATACCACGTTCACCGCGACGTTCGCGACCCCGCGGCTCGTGCAGTCCGAGTCGGCGTAGCGGTAGGGAACGCCCGTCGCTTCGAGAAATACGAGCAGTTGCGGTTTGTAGAGCGTTTTCCAGGTGTTGTAGGAAACGTTGTTGTAGAAGAAGGAGACCGTGCGATACTCGGCGGGCTGCGTGAAAACGGTTTCGAGCAGATAATCGTAATACCGCTTCGCCTCGGAGGTGGTCGAGAACAGCAGGTCGTGCGTCCCGTCGTAGGTCAGTTCGTCAAGGTAGTTGTACGTGCCGGGATTGTACTCGTCGGTTTTGGAATAGAAATCGTTTTCGGGATAATAGGTCCCGAAAACGGCTTTGCGGTGTTTTTCAAACGAATAGCCGATGCAGAATTCGCGGAATACGCTGATATCCACCCCCGACACGGTCATCTTGTTCTCTCCGACGAAGGTGGGATCGTAGATGTAGTCGTAGCCGTTGATCCGCAGGTACAGATAGGAGTGGATCGCGATGCTGTTGCTGTTCGCGATGATGCAGCATCGACCGGACGGCAGTCTGGTGGAGAACGCGACCACGCGCCGCAGTTCTATCCCCTCCAGCCCGAGGAGCAGAACCGACGCCTTCGCAAAGCCGAAGCACGCGCCGACCCCGTAGAGCAGGGGGCCTTCCGCCTTGAAACCGATCACCCGTGCGGAGAGCGCCTCGGATTCTTTGGCGCGATCCGACTTGTCGATCTGACCCGCCCAATGCTCCGCCTGATCGTAGACCGCGTGATCCATCAGCCAGACGTAGACGCGGTAGGCGATCTGCCACTCGGTCATACCGTCGTCGATCATACCCGAAAGAATGGACTTCGCCGTTTCGACAAGGCTCTCGGCGGGACTGCCCGGGATCGGCGAGATCTTATACCCGTTTGCCAGCGCGTAGCACGCCTGCTCGGAATCCCACACCGAAACGCCGTGTTCAGGATCCAGCCCCGGGAAGGTCTCGGTCAGGGTCGGCGCGCTCGTTTCGACCGCGATATACTTGGCGGGGGTCGTGTAGCGCGGGACCGCGAGGTAACTTTCGGGATAGAATTTCAGGTTGACGGTCAGAATGCTGTTCTGAAGCGTACCGTACAAGGCGCACTGGGAGGCGAGCAGGTCGCTGTTCCGCCAGAGGAAGTTCAGTTCGTCGTCGGCGCTCGAGGCGGAGTAGCCGAGTTTGACCGAAAAGCCGCTCTCGCGGTAAAACGCGTACCAGTTCACGATCTTGACCAGTTCGTCCCGGCTCGAGGCGTACGCAAGGTTGGCGGGCGCGGGCAGCCGTCTTTGATAGGTGACGCCCGTGCGGCTCGGCATATTGACGATCTGCGCCCCCGCGGTGGAGTTCTTCTTCTCAATGATCTTGGTCGTGTACTTATCGGATTGCGTCGCGTAAGGGGTGGGCGTGTAGGGATCGTCGGGCACGGTTTTGAGATGCGTGCCGAGCGTCACCAACGGCTCGGGTTCCGGTTCGGGTTCCGCGGTGGTCGTCGGCTCGGTTATCGGCTCGGTCGTCGCTTCCGCCGTCGTGACGGGATCGGCGCTTGTCGCCGTCTGTTCGGTCGGCGACGGCTCGGTCGCGGACTGTTCGGTTTTGTCCGTGTCGGTTGCCGTCGTATCGACTACCGTGACGATCGAGCAGCCCGAGAACAGCAGCGCCAGAACGAGCAGCAGCGAGAACAGGAAAGAAAAGCGTTTCATTCGTTCTCTCCGTTATTTTCCGAACGCGATCTGGATCATCGTGACGGCGTCGGTCCGCTCGAACGAGGCGTTCTTATCGGCGGTCTTATACGGAACGCCGGTCGCCAGAAGAAACGCGTTCAACTGCGACTGCGAGTACGCGCCGTCGGCAAAGAACAGGGTGACGGTCCGGTATTCCGCAGGTTTTGAAAAGACGTATGCGAGCAGATAGTCGTAGTACGCCTTTGCCTCCGCTTGCGTCGACAGAAGCAGGGGGTGCGTCCCGTCGTAGGTGATCTCCGAAAGGTAGTGGAACGAGCCGGGGTTGTATTCGCTTGACAGCGAGTAGGGATCATCCGGGAACTCCGAATAGTAGATGGACTGTTCGGCTTTGGACAGCCCGATGCAGAAGTCCTTGGTCGCGCCGATGACGTCGGTCGCGCCGACGTTGTCGCTTCTGCGGACGCTGAGTTTCCCGTCCTTGGCAAACGAAAGGTCGAACAGGTAGTCGTATCCGTCGATCCGGAGATAGTTGTAGGAATGGACCTGAATGGAATCCCCGAACGCCCAGGGGCGTCCCGACATCCATCCGAGATACTGCTCGGAGAACGAGACCACCCGACGGACGTCCAGCCCCTCGAGCGCGAGCAAAATCGTCGATGCCTTCGCGTAACCGAAGCAGACGCCCACGCCGTAGAGCAGGGGACCTTCCGCCCGGAAACTCGCTATACGTGCGGGGATCATCTCGGGCATATACTCCCGGTCGAGCGAGTTGCTCGCCCACTTGTCGCCCGCGTAGTCGTAGGCGGCGTTCTCGACCAGCCAGCGGTAGACGCGGTAGGCGATCTGCCAATCGGTCATGGTGTCGTCGACGATCCCGGAGAGGATCGTTCGCGCCGCGTCGACAAGAGCCGCCGCAGGACTGTTCTCGATCGGGGATACCGCGTAACCCTTGGAGAGGGCGTACTCCATCTGCTCGGTATCCCACACCGAAACGCCTTTTGCAAGGTCGATCCCCGGCAGGGTATCCTCCCACTTCGGGGGCGTGTTCTCCCCGCCGAGGACGGTCGCCTGCACGACGTCGCGGGGCGTGATCAGATAGGTTTCGGGATAAGAGATCAGGGAAACGGTCAAAACCCCCTCGGAAAGTGTGCCCTCAACCGAACACAGGGTAGGAAGCAGTTGACTTGTGCGGGCGAGGTAGGTTAACTCCGCCTCCGCGTCGGAGGCGGAATAATCGAGCGTGACGGCAAAGTTGCCCTCACGGTAAAAGGCGTAGTAATCCGCGATCTCGATCAACTCGTTCCGCGACGCCGCCCGGGTAAGCGAGGCGGGGGCGGGCAGGGGATTGGCGTAGGTCACGCCGCTCCGTGAGGGAGCGGTGAACTCGCTCGCGCCGAGTTGCGTTTTGCCCTGTGCGACCAGCGCCTCGTAATCGTCGTTCGTATAGGGCGACGCCGTTACGGGAGCATAGGGCGTTGCGGCGGGCTCGACCGTCTTCTTCGGGGGACGCACGATCGGTTCGGGCTCGGGTTCCGTCGTCGTGGCGGGCGGCGCCGTGGTCGCGGGCGGCGCGGAAGGGGTCGTTTCCGTCGCGGAAGACGCCGCCTTTCCCGTGGTTTCGTCGGGATCGTCGTCTTCGTAGTCGGTGGTCGACTCAACGACCGACACGACCGAGCACGCCGATAAGGCCGGCGCGAGCAGAAGGATCAGCGCCAGCAAGAGAATGAACGGTGTTTTCAGCGGTTTCATAAGCGGATTCCTTTCAAAAGAAAGAAGTTTATGATTGCTTGAGACGATCGCGACCGTCCGGGCGGATCGTTTGACCGGACCGAAACGGGGGAACTACGGTGTTTCCCGTTCGTTCCCGCCGTCATTTGCGGGAACTGCCGTCCGCTCTTTCGTCCGATTGAACTCGGCGGCAAGGAAAACGCCGGCCAGGACGACCAAACAGGCAAGGAAGACCGACAGGGCGACCACAAGCAGGATCGGCTTGACGTCGACGGGTTTCCCTTCGGGGACGGTTTCGTCCGTATCAAGGGCGAAGATCATATCCGAGTAGTTCATCCAGGAATAACTGGCGTGGTAAGCGTTGACGGCGTCGCGCGGGACGTAGACGGTCAACGAAGGGGACGCCCCGTCAAACAGACCGCTTTCGGGGACCGTCAGCATGGACGCGTTCTCGACGTAAATGTACACTTCGGTCAGGTTCCCGCACCCGAGGAAGACGTTGGAACTGATGGTCTCGACCGTGGCGGGGATGGTCAGGGTGGTCATCTTCGAGCACCCGGCGAAGCACCCCGAACGCAGGTCGGTCACGGGATACCCCTCGAAGGTTTCCGGAATGGTCACGTCGGTAAAGGAACTGCGGCTCTCGTCGGTCACGTCGACGATCGCGTAGGTCCCCCAGATCGGTCCCTCGTAGATAAACACGCCGTCCGACTTGATCTCGCCCGGATCGACGTAGACCGGCGCGTCGGGGATCGCAAACGAGACGGTCGGCTCCTGCCCGAGGTATTCCTTGATCTTCTTGACCGCGTTCGCGGTATGCATGACTGCGCCGTCGTCGTTTAAGTGATAGTTGGTGTCGTAAAAGTACCCGGAGTCGTAGACCGTGTCCCGCACGTCGCCGAGGATCTCGCAGTCGAGTTGCTCGGCAAGTTGCCGATTGAAGCGGTTCGCCTCCTTGTCGGTAAAGCGGGCGGCGGACTCGTTGATCGGCGGGAACCAGAAGAGAAGCGTCGCGCCCTTGCCGCGCACTTTTTCGGCGTAGGCGTTCACTTCGTCGACAAACCCCCCGTCAAGCAGCCCCGAAAGCGAGACGGTCTGCGACGAGTCGTACCCCTCCGACATCCGGTTGCGCGAGCGGGTGAACGCGATATCGCCGTAGTCGTCGAAACTGCTGCGGGCGTAGAGTTCGGTTTCGGGCACCGCGGGATCGTCCCGCTGACGCAGGCGGTCGATCAGAACGGGATAGTAGGCGTTCGCCGCCTCTTTGCGCCGTCCGGACGAGAGATAAGCGAGCAGGTCGGTGCGGTCGCCGAGCGAGGTACGGAAAAGACGCGGGGTGAAGAAATCGGAATAGAGTTGCGGGTCGGTCTCGGGCGCGAGGATCACGATATCGCCCTCCGATATCCCCGAGAGCGACAGATCCATCATCACGACCGTGCCGAGCGCGGCGTAAAGCCCGAAGTCGACGGCGGTGTAATCCGGCAACTCGTTTTCGATCAACTCGCATTTCAACCCGAAGGGAAGCGACGAACCGCCGACGAACACGATCTTTTTCCCCTCCACGGAATTCAGGCGGTCGTACTTATCGACGATCGCCGCGGTAAAGTCGTTTTCGTGGCTGTTCTGCGGGAAGATCGCGCCGAGGATCGGGAGGATCCAAAGGGGCGCCGCGAGCAGCAGGATAAGCGTCAGGGACAGAAGGGAAAACAGCGCCGAACGCCGTCCACTCACATCCGTATCCCCCTTTCATTTTCAATCTTCTTTCATTATAACACGCGCGCACGCGATTGTCAAGCGACGCGCGTTCCTTGACAAACGACAGAAACCGTGCTATAATCAAGGCAAGGGAAAACGGTCGGGATCCCCCGCCCGCCCCTATAAACCGTACAAAAAGGAGATACCCGTAATGGAAGGGAAAACCAAGACGTTTTCGCGTGTTGCCGGGATTCTGAACATAGTCGCGGCGCTTTTCCTCATCCTCACCCTGTTCTTCTTTATCGTGGTCGCCGGGTTCGGCATCCTGGACGCGGACACGTCGCAGGGCGACCAATCCTCCTCGTCCTCTTCGTCCGAATCGTCGGGCGGATCGGGGAACAACGCCGCGGAAGAGGCGGTCGGAGCGATTGCTGTCGGATGCGCGACGGCTTTCGTGATGGCGATCGCGTTGGTCGTGGCGCTGGCTGTCCTGCTCCCGTTCTCGCTCGTCAATATCATCACGGAACTGGTGATCGGACCGCGTTGCTTCCGCAAACCCATAAAGCGCGGCACGGTGATCTACTCGACGGTCCTGAAATCCCTGACTATTCCGTTCTTCATCTTTGCGGCTCTGATGATCACGGCGGTCGACGAACTTGCCGGTTCGCCGATCTCCGAACTCTTCCCGTCTCTGATCTTCGGCTATCTCGCGCTCTCGATCGTTACCAACGTGTTCGAGTGGATCGCCTCCACCTCGGCGCGCAAAGATATGCTCGTCTGACAGAACCGGTCGCAAAAACCTTGTAAAAACCGAAAAAAGCGCCCCGACGCTTGACAAGCGGGGCGCTTTGTGCTATCATTCATTCATAACCAAAAGCGACCTTCTTATAAGAAGGTGTACAGACGGAGGAAAAAATGCTCGATCTGCGTTTTGTCCGGGAGAATCCCGACGTTGTAAAAGAGAACATCAAAAAGAAGTTTCAGGATAAGAAACTCCCGCTCGTCGACGAGGTGATCGAACTCGACGCGCGCTGCAGAGCCGCGAAGAAAGAGGGCGACGACATCCGCGCCGACCGCAACCGGATCTCGAAACAGATCGGCGTGCTGATGGGGCAGGGGAAGCGCGAGGAAGCCGAGGCGGCGAAAAAGCAGGTCTCGGAGCAGGCGGCGCGCCTTGCCGCGCTCGAAGCCGAGTGCGCCGAACTCGAAGAGAAGATCAAGCGCGACATGATGACCATTCCGAACATCATCGATCCGTCGGTCCCCGTGGGTCGTGACGACAGCGAGAACGTCGAGCGCGAAAAGTTCGGCGAACCCGTCGTTCCCGATTTCGAGATCCCGTATCACACCGACATTATGGAGAGTTTCGCGGGCATCGACCTCGACAGCGCGCGGCGCGTCGCCGGCAACGGCTTCTACTACCTGATGGGCGATATCGCGCGGGTCCATTCCGCCGTCATCTCCTACGCCCGCGACTTTATGATCGACCGCGGCTTCACCTACTGCGTCCCGCCGTTCATGATCCGTTCCGACGTCGTGACCGGCGTGATGAGTTTCGCCGAGATGGACGCCATGATGTATAAGATCGAGGGCGAGGATCTCTACTTGATCGGTACCAGCGAACATTCCATGATCGGTAAGTCCATCGACCAGATCGTAAAAGAAGAGGATCTCCCCTACACCCTGACCAGTTACTCCCCCTGCTTCCGCAAGGAGAAGGGCGCGCACGGCATCGAGGAGCGCGGCG
>JAEEGL016084514.1_pt1 | contig 18338 bp, 15 predicted proteins | sample 9134231 | NCBI WGS metagenome assembly JAEEGL01 (sample SAMN16246548, study PRJNA631951) | gut metagenome | biome: gut microbiome; feature: rumen; material: fiber-attached | host: Bos | place: Iran: Karaj | collected 2018-10 | reverse complement strand
TGCCGCCTCGCTTTGCTCGGCGCGCCGAGCACTTCTACGGCGAACACAAACGCGTCCGCGAAGGCATCAGTGAGAGTATGATTTGGGAGAATCGAGAGTTTGAGATGAATTGTTTTTTCGGGGAAGAGAAGATTTCATCTATATGCGCCATTGCTAGGATAGGTTTTAAGAACTGTTTACAGAATTAGTATTAAGTTTCAAATTGTTTATATCCTCGATTATTAAACTTTTTTTGATGGAGAAGAAAGAGAGTAAATCGGATTTTGTTTGGTGGATATTGGCCTTCCTTGTCATTGGGGGGATAGTATTGGGCTTCCTTTGTTATTTTCTATCAGATAACAGCAGTCGTTTTACGGCGATAGTTAGCATTATGGGCACATATATAACTCTATTTTCCCTAGTTCTAATGTTTTCGCAATTCAAGTCCATATCCGATACTTCGCGTGAAACAAAAAGGAAAATGGATTCTTTGTTTTCAATTTCGAATTTGGCAAAGCACGCGGAACTAGCACGGAGTGCGCAGCAAGATGTCGCAAATTCAAGAGATGAGTTAGCTATTTATAAGATTCAACTTATTAAAGAGACACTTATTCGGTTTGAGAAGACTGATGACAGCGTTAGGAGTAAGATTTCAGAGTATTGTGGGCGTTTAGGAACTCATCTAAAAGGTTTAAGGTCTAATCGACACTCATTAAAAAGAGGTATTATAGTAAAAGACCTAGAAGAAATATCGGATTTCATGCTCAGGCAAGTAGAGAGTGTAAAGAATAATTCTAATTAATATGGAACAAGATTTAAGAATGATTGTTGAGGCACTGATTGCCCGGTCGAAAGAAGATGAAGTTAACTGGCGTTCTACCAGTTCTGATAGCGAATACTCCTTATTTTTGGATCAATCAACTATTACTATAGAGAGGATTCTATCATTTTCCGTCCCTTCTCATGTGCTTCGAGTGTATAACGAAAATGGCGATCTTTCACTTGAAATAGATAGTAGTCAATTGAGTGTGGAGGAAAGCATTCTTCTCCAGAAACTCTACGATTCGGCTAGTGAATCTTTTCGTCACGTTAATAAGACACTTAAGTCCATAATAGGAGAACTTCGGAAGCCGGGAATGATTGGAAGGGATTCCAACTCCGACGAACTTCCATTTTAGCATTGCCCTCTATGTTGAAATTATTTATCAGTTATTGTCATTCCGATATCGATCAAGTACAGCGTTTTGTAACCCACCTCATGCCTTTCTGTCAAGGTGACGCTTTGTTTGAGGTATGGTATGACAAAAACATTTTGGCAGGATACGATTTTTGGAATGAAATAGATAGTCATCTTGCAGAAAGAGACATTATCTGTTTATTGATATCCGCAGATTATCTTGCGTCGAAATCATGTTTGAGAGAAATGGAGCGAGCATTTGCGATGAAACAACATCGCGATTGTCTCGTTGTTCCAATTATTCTTTCGGAATGCTCGTGGTCAAGATTTGAAGTCCTCTCAAAAACATTGGCTTTACCGCCTGATGCCAAACCAGTGAAGTCATATCATAATGAGGATGCTGCCTGGAAAGAGGTTGTTGATCATCTTGTAAGGAGTGCTAGCGATTTAATGACGCGAAGAAAGCTCTCTTTTTCAAAAAGCTTTGAAGAATTCTTAAATGATGCCTCTATCTTTACCAAGGCACATAGTTCGAAAGCAGAACTCAAATTGTCGGATATATATATATATCCGGATTTGTCTTACCTCAAAGATGATAGTACCCAGCCTGAAAGAGTTCGCTCGTTCGATTTACTAAGTGGTTTTTCGTACGGACAAAGAATTATCATTATCGGTGAAGATCAAAGTGGAAAGACTGCTTTGGCCAAGGTGTTCACAAAAGTATTAAAAGATCGGGGAATGATCCCCGTTTTCATTCGTGGTGAGAATTTGCAAGGGAATCTTGATTTTAAGGTACGGAATCTAATGTCGGAAGAGTATGATTGTCCTTTGTCGGATTCTTTGAATGATGATTATATTGTTCCAATTATTGATGACTTTCATAAGGCAGTTAATCCTGATCGTATACTCTCAAAAGTCCTAAGTTTCAAGTCTTTTATTTTGATCGTAGATGAGGTATATGACTTGGATTATACTAATAACGATGATTTAATAGGCATTCAGCGATATCGAATTCGTGAGTTTAAGCCATCTCATCGGAATCGTTTAATAAAGAATTGGCTTCAACTTCGAGAGAACACAGATTCCGAAGCTACTTCTATAAATAATGACTATGCTTTAATTGATAGCCGAAGTAGGTTGGTGGATGACTTTTTAGGAAAGGCTCAGAATCAAGGGATAATGCCATCCTATCCTTTTTTTATCCTAACTGCTTTGGTGACGATTGAAGAGTCAGAAAAACCATTAGATAATAGCATTACTTCACAAGGTTATTGTTATCAAGCTCTGATTTATTTTTTCCTTCGTGAGCAAGGTGTTGCTAATGATGAGATTGATTCATATATTAATTTTCTTACTGAGTTTTCTGCCGAAATATATAAGAAGAAAGATGAATTAACAAAAGATGAATATGCGTTTTTTGTCTCTTATTATAAGAACAGTTTCGTCTTAACTGATGATTTGTCTATAATGCAGAATCGTCTCCAGAAGGCAAGAATAATGCGAGTCTCGTCATTGGGGAATTATTCTTTTGAATATCCGTATTTGTATTACTTCTTCGCTGGGAAGTTTTTTGCGGAACAGTTTGATAACTTGGGCGTTTCAAATAGCGGAGAGGTCCAACAGCGGTTTGATGTTAACCGGGAAATTGATTACATATTTGAGAACTTGCATGTTACAGAGAATGCATATATCGCCATTTTTATCGCTCATCATTCTCGAAATAAGCGTCTCATTGAGAAACTGCTAAATACGGGGATGAGTTTATTTGCAGATTACTCTCCTGTGACTCTCAGCAAACAAGAATTATCCTTTTTTAATTTAAGTCCAATCGCAATCCCGACAGTATCAAGCAATAGCAATCCGGAGAAGGAAAGAGAAAAGAGGTTAAAAGCCAGGGATGAATCCGAAGAAGCCAAGGATAACGGACGAGTTTCATATAAAGAAGACGAAGATGATAATCCTCTTTCGAAAGAGATTCGTAGGAGTATCAAAACTGTGGATGTTATCGGCCGTGTTCTAAGAAATCGTTCTGGATCACTACGCCAGTCTGAATTGATAATGATGTTCAAGACTGGAATGAATATTCATCTGCGATTGATCTCTTCTTTTTTTGAGATTATTAATGAAGAAAAGGAACGAATCTCTACTCTTAAGTATATTAAAGGCAAAATCATGTCTGCACATCCTGATATGTCTAAAGAGAAGTGCGACAAGTTGGCGGAAAAAATCTTTTGGAACTTGAATTTTGGCGTAGTCTTGGGCCTCTTAAGTAAGATTACTTTCTCTTTAGGTTCAGATAAAATACAGCCAATTGTTAATAGAGTTTTTGAAGAGCAAAACAACGAAGCGACATTCATCGTTCAGCAAGCAATATCTATGTACTTCAGTAAGAATCTTCAGATTGGTGATATTGAAAGAGTAATCCGGGATAATAGTGTATCAGATGTGGTTAAGCGCATGTTGTTGACAATTATTGTTGATTATTGTCAAACTCATAGGATAGACTATAAGGATCGAGCTCGACTAATGAATTTAGGAATAAAGGGGTATCTATTAAACGCGCGTTAGATTCTCATTAGTGCAGCTATGTCACTTAACAACACCCCCATATCCCTAACCAACTCCAAAACCGAGTTACGCATTCTCGTCGAGGAATTCATCTTCCAGCAAAAGAAGGAGTTCACCTTCAAGAGCCTTTGCTCATTCATCCTCTATTGGGCAATGGAGGAGGGGAAAACCGCCGGGAACAGCAATTCTGTCCGCGAGAGCAACGAACTGCAGGAAAGCGACCAGGACCGAGTCCGGCGCATTTTGGAGTTAATCGTCAAGGATGGGAGAATTGCCATTGCCCATGGGGACAACAATAGATTTGAAATAAAAGCTTACTATCACTGATAACTATGTTTACAGCAAAGGTCTATAGAATAATGGTCGGAAGCCTGAGCGGGGCGATGGAAGAGGTGTATGTCGCGAAGGAAACGATCCGGAAATGGAATCAGCAAAACGCGGAGCGCACTGGGAAGGTGTTTATGCCCATTGAGTGGAACACCTCTCAGGACGCGATTCAGAATACGGATATTGTGGTGGGGATTGTAAATAATTGGATTGATAATGCAAAGTTTGTTGAGGATTGTGTTGACGCCGGTAAACAGGTGATGCTCTTGTTCAATTCGCTACAAGATCCGACGAATACCATTTCTAGTGAGCACAGGGCTGTTTTGGAATTGAACAGTCAAATGAAAGATCAATGCTTCTGCTCTGCATTTAACAGCAATGCTGATGTTGTTAATGTATTATGTGAAAGACTCGATAGCATAAAATAGTGTGTTTTCCTATTCTTTCTGATTATTAAAATGTTATTCAATATGTTATACACAGAATTACAATTTCCTAAGGACTCATTGTTCTTAGTGACCGGTGGCGCAGGATTCATCGGTTCAAACCTTTGCGAAGCCATTCTTAAAATGGGTTATCGGGTGCGCTGTCTTGATGACCTCAGCACTGGCAAACAAGCTAATGTCGATCTGCTGAGTGATAATCCGAACTACGAGTTCATCAAAGGAGACATCAAAGACCTTGATACCTGTTTGAAAGCTTGTGAAGGTGTGGATTATGTGCTGAATGAGGCCGCATGGGGCAGTGTGCCTAGAAGCATTGAAATGCCTTTGTTCTATTGCGCTAATAACATTCAGGGCACTCTGAACATGATGGAGGCTGCTCGCCAGAAAGGTGTCAAGACTTTTGTCTATGCCTCATCAAGTTCTGTCTATGGCGACGAGGCACACTTGCCTAAGAAAGAAGGTGTTGAAGGTAACCTTCTCAGCCCCTATGCACTGACTAAGCGCTGTGATGAGGAGTGGGCTAAGCAGTATTCCAGGCACTATGGTTTAAAGACAGTCGGTCTCCGCTACTTCAACGTCTTTGGCCGTCGCCAGGATCCTCATGGTGCATACGCCGCCGTGATTCCCAAGTTCATCAAGCAGTTGCTTAATAATGAGCGTCCTACCATCAATGGAGACGGTAAGCAAAGCCGAGATTTTACCTACATTGAGAATGTCATTGAAGCCAATCTCAAGGCATGTCTTGCACCCGATGAGGCCAGTGGTGAAGCTTTTAATGTGGCTTACGGTGGTCGTGAGTATTTGATTGATATTTACTACGACCTTACTAAAGCTCTTGGCAAGGACATAGAACCCATCTTTGGCCCAGATCGTAAGGGTGACATTAAGCATTCAAATGCGGATATCAGCAAAGCCCAGCGTTTGTTAGGTTACGATCCACAATACGACTTTGCCAAGGGTCTTGCAGAAGCAATTGATTGGTACAAAGCAAATTTATAAACTAGAAATACTAAAATTTAAACTTATACAACAATGAAAGAAACAAAGATTTGCGTCATTGGTTTAGGCTATGTTGGTCTTCCTCTCGCCCGCTTGTTTTCCACCAAGTATCCTACGGTAGGATTTGATATGAACCAGAAGCGTTGCGACGCTTTGATGGCTGGTCACGATGCTACGCTTGAGGTAGCTGACGACATCCTTCAGGATGCTATCAACAACCACGGCTTCATTTGCACGAGTGACATTGAAAAGATTCGTGACTGCAACTTCTATATCGTTGCCGTTCCGACTCCTGTTGATGCGGACAACAATCCTGATCTGACTCCGCTCGTCGGCGCCAGTACCACTGTTGGAAAGGTGATCAGCAAAGGTGATGTGGTGGTCTATGAGAGTACTGTTTACCCTGGTGTAACCGAGGACGAATGCATCCCTGTCGTCGAGAAGGTTTCTGGCCTTAAGATGAACGTGGACTTCTATGGTGGCTATAGTCCCGAGCGAATCAACCCTGGCGACAAGCAGCACACTGTGGAGCATATCAAGAAAGTGACTTCCGGCTCTACTCCTGAGATTGGTAAGTATATCAACGAAGTTTATGCAAGCGTTATCACAGCCGGTACTCATCTCGCTCCGACCATTAAGGTTGCTGAGGCCGCCAAAGTCATCGAAAATAGCCAGCGAGACATCAACATCGCTTTTGTGAACGAGCTCTCCAAGATCTTCAACAAGATGGGTATTGATACCCTCGATGTCCTGGAAGCAGCTGGCACCAAGTGGAACTTCCTGCCTTTCCGTCCTGGTTTGGTGGGTGGTCACTGCATCGGTGTAGATCCTTACTATCTGGCGCAGTGTGCGCAACGTCACGGCTACAATCCGGAGATTATCCTTGCAGGACGGCGTATGAATGATGGGATGGGTGAGTACGTCGCTACCGAGACCATTAAGTTGATGTTGAAGAAGGGTATCCAGGTGCTCAATTCCAATATTATCATTCTTGGCTTTACTTTCAAGGAGAACTGCCCGGATGTGCGTAATACCAAGGTGATCGATATTTACAAGGCACTGAAAGAGTACAACCTTAACATCACCGTCTATGACCCTTGGGCCAATCCCGCCATCGTAGAACACGAGTACGGCATCAAGGTCGTGAACGAGTTGCCTTCTGAGAAGTACGATGCTGCCATTGCTGCTGTCGCTCACAAGAAGTTTGATGGACTGGATGTCCCAGCTTTACTTAAGGAGAAACATGTCATTTTCGATGTTAAATGCACTCTTGATCGTGGCATCGTAGATGGCCGTCTGTAATTCAAACGAATTAACTAATACTAGGTTCAAATAACTCTGCGTATTGCGTGTCTCAAATGTCTTGTACACTTGGATTCACGTAATACGCTGAGTTAACCTTTCAACATGCGTTATAAATCTCTTCTTTTCAAAGCCGCTCTTTGTTCCCTTTTGACTTTGCTTGGTGTATCATTTGCTCTTCCGGAAAGGAGCGAACCAAGACTAGAGAAGGAACAAGTTCGGCAGTCTTCGTATGCCTTAGATATTGGGATGTTGCCTAATAAAGAGTATGTAATCAAGGAGAGGTTGGATTTGCATGGAAAACAGGTAATTGTGCCACCCGGCGTTACCATATCTTTTAAGAAGAATGGCTCCATCGTGAATGGTTTGTTGATCGGTAACGGCACGAAACTCAATTTCAAGGCGACAAATGTATTGGGAGTCAAGTTAAGAGGTTCTTGGTGCGTGGACAAGATTAGCGACCTTGTGTTTAATAGAGAGTATCTTTCCGATGCCGAGATCATCAGCAACCTTAATACCATCCAAGCCGACGGGATGACCAACGAGGTGACCATCCATAGAAACTACCAGTTTTCTATTGCTAAGTCAGGTGGAGCAGGTCTGATTCCTTCTAGTCACTCTATTATTTTATTGAAAGGGGTGCTGTCACTGGAGGGCAACAATTATAAGAGTTATCAGATTATTGACATCAGGAACAAGAAAGATGTCACTGTCAAAGGCGGTCGAATCGTTGGCGATGTAGGAAGACATACATACATTGATGGGACTTCAAGCGAGTGGGGCATGGGAGTGAATATTATGCAGTCCGTTGATGTGACTCTCTCGGATATTTACATCACTGGATGTACGGGAGATGGCATTTATATCTCCGGGGGAAGTGAACCGTCGATTGGCATCTATGACAATGCAAGTAAGAATGTGGTTATAAGGAATGTAACTTGCGATGACAACCGCCGCCAGGGGTTAAGCATTATCCATGTGGACGGGCTGACTGTCAGCGATTGCTCGTTCATTAATACAGGTAAGACAGAGTTCGCTGAGCCGGGGCATGGAATAGATATAGAGCCTAATGTGACAAACGGCCGGAATATGTCTGTTCGTAATCTCGTTGTAGATAACTGTGTTATCGCAAACAATGCTGGACTTGCGGTTTCTTCAAGTTGTTCGTACGAAGAGAATGGGGTCACTAACCATGAAAATTTGCTTATCACTAATTGTAAAGCAGACGGAAGGCTTTCAGCAAAATCTAACGACTTGACTATTCGGAAATGCATTTTTAGGGAAGTTCGTTTCGCTGGAGTTTACGCACCAACGCATATAACGATGGAGGACTGTACCATCTCCGGAGGATATGGTATTGTTATTTACGCACCATCTGGACATGCGTTAAGGTATAGAGACTGTTTGCTATCCTTAGATATTACGAATTGCTCCATTTCTGTTGCTGATGGAGATACGGGAACAGATTCTCTGATAAGTTGTTACAAGAGTTATATCAATAACTTGGGATATGTGAAGATGAATAACTGCATTTTATTCATTCCCCGAACCAAGCCTGATTCTTACAAATTAACTGACTATAGTTTTAAAGACAAACTCCAGATATCATCATCCGACATTGATATGGCGGGAAGAGTTTTTGATGCCACAGGGCTTGTGTTAGACAAAAATATAATACATTGTAAGAGGGTCGTCAAACTGCAGACGAAAGGAAGAAACAGTATTATTATTGATAAACAATAGTTTGTATCGTTTTTCCACAGCTCTCTCTTTAATTGTTTCTTGATCGGGGTGTCTGATTCTATAGTTCCTTGACTGTATTATTAGTTTCTTCAGTGAGGTGAGGTCGCTTTAACTGGCGTGGTCTGGTATCGTGATAATAGTGGCCGGTCATGTTTAAGTCACAGGACTCTTGCTAGTGGCAAATATAGGCAATTATCAAATTAGATTGTATGCCGGCAAATAGTAAAAGAATCGCGAGAAATACGATTATGCTGTATGTGAGGATGCTGCTAATGATGGCTGTAACCTTATATACTTCGCGTGTTATTTTACAAGTACTTGGAGTAGATGACTACGGGATTTACAATCTTGTGGCGGGTTTTGTGACTCTTTTCTCTTTTATTAGCAGGGCATTGACCACGGCTATACAAAGGTTCCTCAATGTCGCTCTTGGACGGGGAGATACGGAGTATTTCCGAAATCTTTTTTCAACAAGTATTAACATCTTCTTTTTGTTCTCCATCATTGTCTTGATTATTGGAGAGACCATTGGTGTATGGTTCGTGGATACTCAACTGAATATTCCTAACGGGAGAATGGATGCCGCAAAATGGGTTTTCCGGTTCTCGCTTTGGGTTTTCATACTCGGCTTGATCAGGACCCCATATAATGCTGCTATTATAGCTCATGAAAAGATGGATTTCTATGCTTACGTAAGCATTTTTGAAGTTCTCCTTAAGTTGGGCATCGTTTTCATGCTGCAGTTATTCGCTTTTGATAAACTTATACTCTATGGATGTTTGTTTTTGTTAACAATGGTTGTCGTTTCATTGACTTACTACTACTATTGCAGAAAGAATTTTTTAGAATGCAAGTATAGATTGATTTGGGATAAACTACTTTTTAAAGAACTTCTTTCTTTCTCCGGTTGGAGCCTTGTAGGTCAGATGGCAGTTGTGGGCAGATCACAAGGGGAGAGTTATTTCATCAATCACTATCATTCGGTGGCGGTCAATGCTGCACAAGGTGTTTCTAATCAGGTCACAGGTGCCTTGAATCAGTTCGTCTCGAATTTCCAGACAGCGTTTAACCCACAACTTGTACAAACTTATGCCGCGGGTGAAATGCATGACCATGTGCAATTGCTGTATCGTGCTTGCAAGTTCTCGTATTTTTTGTTGTTGCTGCTTGTTGTTCCGGTAGTATTCAATATTGATGTGCTGTTATCTACATGGTTGACTGAGGTGCCTGCTTTTGCAAAAGAGTTTTGTGTCCTCGGTTTTGTTTCCTATTTGGTATTGGCCCTCAGTTCCCCTATGACAACCACCATTTTCGCAAATGGAAGGATTAAGAACTATCAGATTGCCTTAACGGTCTCCAACTCTTTGGGGCTTGTTCTAAGTTTTGTCGTACTCAAATTGGGATTTGTACCATATTCGATTGTGTTAGTCAGTATCATTGTTCAGATTGTTATTCTTTTTATACGTCTTTTTTATAGTTCAAGGGTGTGCCCTATTGGGTTCAAGCATTTTATTACAACCGTACTCGTACCTGTCGCTTGTGTGACACTTTTATCTGGAATTGTTCCTTCGTTGATTGCCCACTTTTTCACGTTTAATATTTGGTTTACTCTGGTAATATGTGGTATTGATGTGTTTTGGGTGGCATCAATTGTCTTTATTGTTGGCCTGAACAAGTCAGAAAAAGTATTCATCAAATCGTTTATGGAGAAATTATTGCATAAACAAAATTAAATCAAATTTTTATGAGATTCTTAAGCCTGATAGTGAGATCTTATGTGTCTTGCATACTTCATCATAGAGACTGGAAGCATACGGATGTGTACAAGAGCTTTAACATGTACCGTTCGTACAAGAGGGGGGGGGCAAAAAAGTGGAAATATAAAAGCCCGATAAAGATATTCTTTGAGGTTAATTATCTTATAAGATACTGGCATTGTTTCCCAGATACCTATTTCCGTTTCGGTATGTTTCTGAAGGATGTTGGCGATATGGAACTGATGAAGACTTTTGTTCCTCAAGGTGCCTATTATCGGTTTGCTGCGGATAAGGATTCTCAGTATCACATTTTGTTGGATGATAAGATTCTGTTTCACGATGTTATGCGAATGTATGGTCTCCCAGTACCCGAACGTTTTTTTGTATATCAGGGAGGATTCTTCCGTCGGAATAGTAGTATCGTGAATGATGCAGAGGTAGATGAGATAATAAGCAATATTACTGATGATCGTGTCTTTATTAAGCGTTTTAGAGGTGGGGCGGCAAGTGGTGTGTCATTAGCTATTCGAAAAGACGGTGCATTTTATACCGAAGATGGTTGGAGATTGTCCGCCGAGATGATAAGACAAAAATTCGGTAACGAAAACTATATCTTCGAGAAGCAGTTAAAACAAGATTCAGTTCTTGCTATGCTTAATCCGGATACAGTTAATACTTGTAGGGTTTTGACCTACAAAGATAAGATCATTTCTTGTAGTATCCGCGTGGGGCGAAAAGGTTCTTATGTCGATAATGCAGCGAAAGGTGGTATTGTCCTGAGCTTGGATATGAATACGGGACGAATAGAAGAATGGGGTTTGCGAGAATACGATTTAACAAAGTACTACGAGCATCCCGATACAAAAATTGTGTTCAAAGATTACGAAGTCCCTCAGTGGCCGGCCATCAAGAATCTCGTCGAAAAGACCATTAAATTACTGCCTTACTATAATAGTGTGGGATTTGATGTCGCCACAACTGAGGATGGTCCAGTCATCATCGAGATCAATACTGGGACAGGAGTATATGCTTCCCAAATGGGGAAAAAGGTCGGCATAGCAGATAAGTTTGTGGTTGGAAACTAAAAGTGTTTATACAATGGAGAGTATATATAAACTGTTCATGCGCCTTCCCATCTTTAACCAACACATTATGTATTGGTATAAGTTGCTAGGAATCAGCCTAATAGGTGACGGGCAGCGAGTGTCCCCGAACTGCTCAGTAATCGGGCAGTATGCTAATGTAGTGCTCTATCCTAATGCAGAGATTAACAGCCATTGTTTGCTGCTGGCCAAGGACCAGATTGTAATAGGAGAAAACTCTACGTTAGCATACGGAGTTACGATTCTTACAAGTGCTAATCCAAATGGACCGAACAATAAGTTGGCAGCCATTTACCCAAAGATGACTGCACCTGTGATTATCAAAGATAATGTCTGGGTCGGTGCCAATGCTACTATATTGCCAGGCGTAACAATTGGGAGCATGTGCGTGGTTGCCGCGGGGTCCATTGTGACAAAAGATGTCCCTTCGGGAGTATTAGTTGCCGGCAACCCGGCAGTAATAAAGAAGAAGCTTATATAGATAGTCATTGTTTTGTGAGTCTCTTATAAATGAATTAACTTCTAAGACAATGAATATGAAAGTAATCGTATTGGGTTTCAATCATCAAAAAAAAGCTGCTTCCGGTGCGAAGTTTAAAACAAAGGGTTGGTTTCTTTCCTATTGTATTTTGCTCTAAACTGATGAATAATGGTTTTTCCACAAGTCAGACATTCTCCTCGTTGATATCATTTATCCTGATTTCACCAATTCCTTGAAAAGCATAGATGGAGGGGAAAAAAGGAAGATCGCCATGTAATAATGGCGAAGAGTTGAATGCGATTCCTCAGCGTTGCATGTATGACGATCTGTCAGTGCAACAGCTTTTAATAAGGTCGATGCAATTGATTCTATATGCCATGTTTCAAGCGGGATAGTCTATTTCCCATATATTCAACACTAGCTCTGCTTTTCCGGCCACAGGTATGGTGGCCATCAAAGATTTGACATGGTTGAAGGTGGTGTTTTAAAGGGCAAGATCAAGCAGATGCTTTATGATATCCACTTTAAAGGGTTGTTCTCTGTAGATTATTTGGTTGACAAAAGCGGTGAATGGTATTTCACCGAGGTCAATTTTCATCACGATGGCCATACCTACTTGATTACTGATGCCGGCATCAATCTTCCCTTTCTAAATTGTTGCGCGGTAACAGGTGAAAATACCAATTTGCATCCAGTTGTGAAGAAGAGGTCTTTCCCGGAATGAACAGGGAAAACACCTACAGTGCGATGGCTCCGGCAGTTTTGATGTGCCGATACGCATCTCATTTTGAACTTGAAGGACAATGGTCCATTGAAGTATCTTTTTAAAATAGGTTAATTCTTATATATATCTATTATCTATGAATCCAGTCATAGTTATAGGGAGCAGCCATCATAACACGTTCAGCATGGTAAAGTCATTTGGCAGTGCTGGCTATTGTGTTGATGTGATTCTATTCGGGTGTACAAGGTCATACATCGGGCAGTCTAAATATGTCCGAAATATAACTTTTGTCCCTTCACCTTTTGATATCATTGAAGCACTTGGTAAGGTTGGTGGTAATGAGAAATCCATTATAATTAGTTGCTCTGATATTGTTTCGCAAATCACAGACGCTCATTATGTTCAATTGAGAGAGCGGTTCTGGTTTTTCAATTGCGGAAAGCAGAATAGCCTGACACCGTTTATGGATAAGTACCGACAGGTCCAACTAGCAAAAGAGTGTGGGATGGACGTGCCGGTGACCTTCGTTTATAATAATAGGAACCAGATAGATTCTTTCCCTTGTTTATTGAAACCTTTGGAAAGCATCAATGGAGGCAAACATATCGAGATCTGTCATAATGAAAATGAACTGAAGGAAAAAGTGGCTTTGTTTTCTCCCGAAACAGCCATACTGATTCAGTCGTTTATTCAGAAGAAGTCAGAAATCGTTGTCGTAGGTTTGTCTTTAAATGAGGGAGTCATAATTCCTGGATTTATCTACAAGATTCGTGAATCAGCCGGAGGTACCACGTATGGCAAAGTTATACGTATTCAGAGACTCGATGAGCAATTGGTAGAGCGGTGTAAACGGCTTGTGAAGATGATTCACTATACAGGTCTCTTCGGGATCGAGTTTATCGAGGACGATGGGGGGAAGTATCATTTTATTGAAATTAATCTACGTAATGATGCTACTACATATTCACTTGTCAAGGCAGGCGTCAATTTACCAGTCTTGTATGCCAGGGCCTGCTGTAACGACGATGTGCTAAACAAGGCAACAGACATAGAAGAATTATTTGCAGTAGTAGATTTTAAAGATTTGGAGAATGCAATACATCAGCATGTCTCTATCTTGCAGTGGTTGCGAGAGTACAGAAGCGCAAGATGCAAGTATTTCAAAGATAATAATGACCCGAAACCCTATCTCGCTTGTTTGAAATCATTCATTAAGTCACATTTGCTCCATCGATTAAAAATAAGATAATGGACTTTTCTATTAGAAAGAACAACAATTATGTGTTGGTGCTATCCGTTGTATTGATGGCTGCCGTACTTTTTGCGAGAGATCTTTATGGTGTGAATATAAGCAGGACTCTTTTAATAGCCCTGTCGGTTTTTCCGGCCGTTGTAATGAACTATGAGTCTCTCGTTTATTATGTTTTTTTTCTGTTCTCCCTGACTAGCGGAATACCCGGAAACTACATTTTCCCACTACTGATTATGATGATAATGATAAAAAAACACAGTTCTTTTAACAGGAATGGTATTGTGTTTTTCGTAATTGTCGTATTCATGGAAATTATCCATTTTGCGTTTTATAGTTTTCATATCAGTTGGAGCGGAACGGTTGGTTATTTTTCCAACTTATTTTTTCTCTTTTACTTTGTCTCGCTTAATGATGATTCTGTCGACATAAATAAATGTATCATTTATTTTTGTTTGGGGTTAGCGGTATTCTTGCTAGCTATATTCTACATAACTCAGATCAATGGGGATTTTGAAATGCTTTTGGATGATAGTGGACGTTTGGGATATACTAAATCGATTTCGGACGCAGAAGATGGTGTAATGATGCTGAATGCTAACCCCAACGGTCTTGGCTTCTTTGCGGTAGTAGGATTATCCGCTGTTATCGTGTTGTATACAAGGAAAAGTATAAGCTTTGTAGTTATGCTGGCATTGTCGGCGCTTTATCTGTTCGTTGGTGCTTTAGGGGTATCCCGGACTTTTTTATTTGCCGTAATTGTGATGCTGGTTTTGTTCCTTATTTTTGCCGGTTTGGATTTAGGCAAGGCGCCCTTGGGACGTTATTTCCTACTCCTAGTTGCTGCTTTAGTAGCGTTATTCGTTCTCTCAAATACCTCTTTTATACACAATGCTTATATTAATCGTCTTTCGGCTAATATGGGCACGATGGGCAGTAGAACAACTGTATTCGTCGAATATAATGACTACCTATTTAATCATCCGCTATATCTTTTTTTGGGGACAGGCGCAGTTCATTATAGAGATGTAATCAGTGACATTAGCGTTTCTTCTCATAATGGATTACAACAGATATTGGTATCTTATGGACTGGTTGGATTATTGTTTTTCCTCTATATTACTGTCAAAGCTATACATTTTTGCTACAAGAAAGGATCTCCGGTCTGTCTTGTGCCTTTCTTGATTGCTTTCCTTTATGTACAGACTGGCCAGTTATTATCTCCTCCGACCAACTTATACCTTTTTATAGTTTCATTCTTTGTGATGAAACTAAGCAAAGAATCCGCATCAAAAACATAGAAAAGTATGAAAAGTATTGTCTCTATTTTCAATGCAATACAGTATAGAACAGGACTAAGAGCTTTTCAAAGTAGAGATAGTAAATGCGGCAGTAACCATATTGTCGTGATTGAGAGCGATGACTGGGGCAGTATCCGCATGTCATCACCGAAGGTTCTGAGAGAGTTAAAATCCAAAGGATATCATTATGCCGACAACATTGGTTATGATCGCTACGATACATTAGCTTCCAATACAGATTTAGAGGTTCTTATCGAAGCTTTGAGTGGTGTGAAGGATTGCAAGGGAAACACAGCCAGGCTAACGATGAACTGTGTGGTGGCGAATCCGGATTTTGAAAAGATTCGCAAGTCAAACTTTCAAGAGTACCATTATGAAGTGTTCACTGAAACCCTGAAACGGTTCCCTCATCATGACCGATCTTTCGCACTATGGCAAGAAGGGATAGAAATGGGTGTCCTTCATCCTCAGTTCCATGGGAGAGAGCATCTAAATGTCCAGATGTGGCTAAGTCTTCTGCGTAAAGGGTGTCAACCAGTATTGGACTCTTTTGAGAAAGAGGTGATATCAGTCGTAGTCGATAGAAAGGATGATCCACGCCAGCATTGTTTGGCGGCTTTTAATTTGGCAAATGAAGAAGAATATGCTTTCGCAAAAGAAAGTGTGCGGGAGGGTCTAAGCATATTCGAACAACTATTTGGCTATCGTTCGATTACTATGATTGCTCCAAACTACACATGGGACACTGCCATCGAGGATGAAGCCTTCCGTTGTGGGGTGAAGTTTCTGCAAGGTAGCCGTAACCAGCGCCACTCATATTATGTAATAAAAAACGGTGGAAAAGCGGAGTTCAGACATACAGGACAACAAAACGGGAGCGGACAAATTTATATGGTTCGTAACTGCTTTTTTGAACCGAGCGAGAATCCTAATTGGAATGCTGACCATTGTTTAGCCCAGATTGAAAGGGTATTCAAGCGCGGACAAGCAGCTATTATCTCTTCACATCGTCAGAACTTCATTGGGGAACTCTTTCATGAGAACCGTGATAACAATATTAAGCAATTTAAGTCGCTACTCAATACGATTGTTAAGAAGTACCCGGATGTACTTTTCCTAACAAGCGACGAATATGGGAAAATGTTAGATAAAAGTGGCATTCAATAGTTTTAGTTTCTGGTTAGTTTTTCCGCTAATTTTCGGTATTTATTGGCTGATTCCTGCAAAATGGAACCAGTGGAGGAGTGCGTTTCTTGTTTTCACGAGCTATCTGCTTTATATGAACTGGAAACCGGCCTTTGCCATTGTGCTCATGGGAGTTACACTTATCACTTTTTGGGGAGGGTATTTGCTCGATAGACAGGACATCAATAATCACGGACTATTGAGCGGGTCTGGCAGCATAGCCGAGCGAGATGATAATCGAGTTGCGTCTGTTAGGTCTCTAGTTTTAAAAAGAAAGAAGCGACTAGTGTGGTGCTTTGGTCTCATGGGGCTACTTCCGCTGCTCGTGTTCAAGTATTACGGTTTCATCAATAATAGCATTAGCGCAGTGCTGGAGTCGATAGGCTTACATTTCGAGATGACTGGGCTGAACTGGATGGTACCGGTGGGAATCTCGTTCTTTACCTTCCAAGCTGTTGGGTATTTGCTTGATGTATACCACGGGCGAGTGAAAGCTGAAAAGAGTTTGTTGGACTATATGTTGTTTGTGAGTTTTTTCCCACAAGTGACTTCCGGCCCGATTAGTACCGCAGAAGAATTACTGCCACAGATAAAAGTTGTTCATACATTTGACTATGAACAAGGGAAGCAAGGTCTGAAACAGATTCTTTGGGGAATGTTTCTTAAACTGGTTATCGCTGACCGTTTAGGGCTGTTTGTTGATACGGTTTATGCCAACTATGTGCATTTTAACGGAGCAACGTGTTTTGTCGCGAGTCTGTTTTTCTCATTTCAGATATACAGCGATTTTGCGGGCTATACATTGATGGCGATTGGTATAGCACGGACATTGGGCTTTAACTTGGCAGATAACTTTCATCGTCCTTATCTCGCTATCAGTATCACGGATTTTTGGAAGCGATGGCATATAACACTCACACGGTGGCTGACACGGCAGGTGTATATCCCGCTGGGTGGCAGTCGGTGCAATAAAGCGAGAACGTATTGGAATATCTTAGTAACCTTCCTGGTGAGTGGTATTTGGCATGGTGCCAATTGGACGTTCATTTTCTGGGGTGTGTTTCACGGTGCATTGCAAATAGTGGAAAAAGCGATTGGCTGGCAAAAGTATGAGGGGAAGAACATCGGTGTGCATGTATTGAGGATAGTCGTTACTTTTCTATTAGTGAATATCGCTTGGGTGTTCTTCAGAATGCCGAGTATCGGAGAAGCTTTTGATCTTCTATGGAGAATGGTGACAGTATCTGGTGCACCAACACTTTCTTTGCTTCAAGGGTCGGAGTGGTTCATGTTGATGACAGGAATACTGCTGTTGGTTTTCAAAGATTTGCGTGATGAGTGTTTCGCGAATAGGTTCAAATGGCTACAAAAACCAGTTGTTCGATGGGCCGGCTATGTGCTGCTTTTTTGTATGATACTCAATTTCGGTATTTTTGATGGTGGCTCGTTTATCTATGTGAGTTTCTGATAGCAAAATAGCTATTCTGACGATGAAGAAGTATTTGCTAAAAATAGTGTTTTTTTTCACTATTATTGTTATTGCGGACATCTGTTTCGGTCGAGTATGTGACTATATGGTGAATCACGCCAAAGGCGGTTCGAACAAGCAGATGAACGATTTAATAATGAAAGACCAATATGATGTTCTCATAATGGGTTCTTCCAGAGCGCGTCACCACTATGATCCGCAGATTATGAGCGACACACTGGGCTTGAGTTGCTACAATGCTGGCTATGATGGCAATGGTATTATATTGGCGAACGGCATATACAGTATGATACGTGACCGATACAAGCCTAAGGTAATCTTATATGACCTAACATTAGGATTTGATGGTTATGAGTACGCAGAAGACCAGCATGATAAGAGATATATTTCTCTAATGAAGCCTTATTATTGGCATAACTCGGTGCAAGAAATCGTTAAGCATATTTCTGTTGAAGAATACTGTAAATTGTTCTCGGGGCTGCTACGCTATAATTGCAAAACGGTAAAT
>JAEEGL014421193.1_pt1 | contig 18338 bp, 12 predicted proteins | sample 9134231 | NCBI WGS metagenome assembly JAEEGL01 (sample SAMN16246548, study PRJNA631951) | gut metagenome | biome: gut microbiome; feature: rumen; material: fiber-attached | host: Bos | place: Iran: Karaj | collected 2018-10 | reverse complement strand
GCAACCAGATGCATCGAGGCAGGCGTGGAAGCGGTCGTGCTGAAGAACTGGATGGGACATACGAACATCCACGTTACGCTCGATACCTACGCGGACGTTTTTGCGTCGATGCACAACAGCTCGATCAATACCTTCACAGAATATATGAACGGTATGATGTAAAAGGTTGATTTTTTGCGTACAAAGGAGTATAATAATTATCGAAAACTGAAGAATCGGTTTACGAACCTCTACACCTTTTTGTGGGATTTTCCGCTTTTTCCGGCTGAGTGGGATTTTCGTGTGGGATTTTCGTTCTGCTTCTGCAGACGGGAACCCCGAAAACCCTTACGGAATCAAGGAAAAACGCACATCGGGAAGCGACATTCCCTCCACCCTCTCCCACCATAGATAGGTACCTGAAACGGGTACCTATTTTTGTTGCAAAACCCCGGAAAATGGCGCTATTACTGGGTTTTCCGGCTTTAGGTCAGATGCGGACGGGATACACAAAAATCGTTGCGGGATACCAAATGGGGGATTTAAATGGGGGATTTATACCCCCATTCGGGGGTACGATTTTCGACCTCTTCCATGATGTTTTCCGGATGCGATTTTGGGGTATTTCACACTGACTGAAAAGCGAAAATGGGGGATTTGCGTTTTTTGCCCGGGGGTACGGTTAACGAATCGATCAAAATAAGACTTTTGGAGGTTCGTTTTATGCAAAGTGTACTTGAGATTCCCCTTGACTTCGGTATGTATTTTCCGGATTCGATGTGAGTCTGGGAAACCCGAAAGATGTTTCCGGATTTGTCGATGTTCAACGGAAGATGCGCAGGGCAGGATTCGTCCGTAATGCGGCGATACACGTTGTCGCATAATACGCCCATGTTCTTCTTTGCTTCCGAGAGATGCGGGAAGTTATCGTTAAAGTCGTCATAAACCTTATAGAAGTACTTGCGGAATTCTTCGTCGCCCATGAGAGCGGGAAACATTGCTGTGATAATGGCAGCACAGTCTCTGCCCTTAGCACCGCCGTTATATGATTCATTCATACCGGTCGCGGTGTTGTAAACGCTTGCAAGGATCTGCCCCGTTTTACTGTCGTAGATCGCCAGATGGAATTCTTCCGGCGAGTTAGACGATTTATACTCGGCGATTCCATAACTTGACGATTTTCCGTCCTTCCCTTTCCGTCTCAGAAAAGACTCAGAGTTCTTGAATTTGCTTGAGAGCATATCCACACATGGCGTATTGCAGCCGATTGTTGTTCGTCAGATTGGAAGCCGCTATCAGATCCTTTCTGGCCATCGCAGAAAGCGTGTATGTGAAATCCTCCATATACAACATATTCCCGGCGTTATCCAGGACTGTTCTGATGACATTGAAGTAACACGGTCGTTTTGCGGCAAAAACGAAGTGGATCTTTTTAGTACGTAACAGCCAAGTGTTGCGGCCTTAAAAGATCCACACCCGAAAGGGCGCGCTGCATTTTATTTTGCAGCGCGCCCATTTTTTATGCATGGCAGGCGCGTTTTCAACCGCAGCCCCACAGCGAGAAAAGCTTCCAATCCCTTAACGGGTAAGATAGCCAGAACAACAACTGGACATATACGGGTCAGAAACCCTGTTTCAATTCCCTTAATGGGTAAGATAGATAGAAGTTGTCTTCCATCAAGAAGCAAGAGACGGGTTTCAATTCCCTTAATGGGTAAGATAGCTCACAGGATGAGTTTCACGACGATATCCCGCCTGAAAAGTTTCAATTCCCTTAATGGGTAAGATAGTATGGCATAACGGCAGGCTCGCCGTAGTCTGGGTTAAGTTTCAATTCCCTTAATGGGTAAGATAGACGGGCGTTCACATGCAGATCCCTGACGGATACGTCGGGTTTCAATTCCCTTAATGGGTAAGATAGAGCAACAAATTGTTGTCAACTTTATTATAACACCTACATATTGTGTTGTCAAGCGATGGTTTTTGTAAAAACCGCCGTTTTATTTAGTCAACCTCAGATATTTATCGGAGCCGTTTGGGCGTTTTCAAAGAATCCGGCTTTTAAAAATCTTGCGGTTGACTAAATCATATGAAGCCGAAACCGTTTTTTTGCGCGCGGACAAAAAGAACCCGCCTGTTTGCTTTCGTCGGCAAGGCGGTTATGATAACGAAAACGCGCTTTCTTTGCAACAAATCCGGATCTTCACAAAACCTTTACGAACAGACGCGTTGAAAATTTGTTTGCGCAGCTCTGTAACGCTCCGTGAAGACCCGCAAACCCAAACGGCCGGTCGATCACAAAATAAAATCTTCGTTCTGCCGGGCGAGCCCTATGGCGTCCTTTTCAAAATCCGTGTTCGACGCAAACCGGTAAACCGCAACCGCATCCTCCGCCGGATCGATCGCGTCCTTCAGCAGCGCGCAGAGCCTGTTGAGGTTTTTCTCCGTAATATACCCCTCGCAAACGGACTTCTGCACGGGGCGAAGATATTTGCGGGTCAGTTTTTTTACCTTGGCGTTCCGCTTTACGCCCACGTCATAACATAATATTACAAACATTTATCGCACCTGCCTGAACGCTTTGTAGGGCTCTCCCGAGCGGAAACGGCGCGTAAGCTTGCGTATCTCTTCGTTTATGAGCGCCGCGTAACTGAAGCTGCGCTCCCCGACCGTAAGCGTGGTGTTCAGTTTATCGTAAAACGCGCGCAGAAAGATCCGTTTGCCGTTTTCGTTAAGGTATATGCCCCCGTTGGCCGCCGTTACAAAGTGCTCGGGAGAGAGCTCTTTTCGGTTGATCAGCGTAAAAACGGTCCGGTCCACAACAAGAGGCTTAAAGATCTCGGCGATATCCAGATTCAGCGATTCCATACGCTTGTTGGTTGCGTGCAGAAATCCGATGCGGATATCGAGCGAGGATTTGTAGATCTCGGCGGCAATATAATTGTACAGAACAACGTTGCCGAAGCTCAGCAGGGAATTCACCGCGCCCATCGGCGGTTTTCTTGTTCGCCCGCCGAAATGAAACGCCTCGTTTTTCAGAAAATATGCATAGCACCCGTAATAGAGCTCCCGCACGTTTGCCTCCAGCAGCAGTAAGCGCGCGTGATCTTTACACGTCTTCATGGCGGCATACAGCGCGTCTATTTTTTTCAGCGCCTGCCCGAACACGTCGTTGGGGGCTTGCTTGTTGTAATACCTGATCACCAACCGCAGATTATGCACAGACGCCATATCGAATTCCTTTGCGAGCTGCAGCCGAAGGGCGTCGTTATTATACGCCTGCAGCTGTTCAAAGATCAGCCGCTGGTTCTTCAGCGGCGCAAACGGAACGAACCGGCCGATAAAAGAATAATCGTCGCTGAATACGTTTACGTAAACGCCGGCCTCCATTGCCGCCTTTAAAAAGCCGCTGTCAAAAATCACGTTTGAAAAAATATTGATCCGTTCCGTTACGGCTGTGGGGATGGATACGGTTCCCGTTTCGCCTGCGAATTCCGCCGAAAAATCTTTTTGGCGCAAGATCCCGTCTGAAAGAATATCTACGCTGTTCCGGTGATCCAGCGGTTTTTCTCTGTTCCAACTGTAATAGGCGGAAGCGCCGCCGTTCCCGGCGTAAACCGATACCGCGCCGGTTTTGTCGCGAAGAAACGTATGGCCCAGATACGTCATATCCTCGGCGGGCGCGATCCGGCGCTTTGTTTCGTTGATCTGAAGCCGCAGCCGCTCCGTTAGAAAATCGCAAACAAAAGCGGCGGCCTGTTCGATTTCGCTTCTGCCGTTGGCAAACACAACGGTATCGTCGGCATACCGCAAAAAAGGAATGCCGTTTTCTGTGAGCGCCGCGTCAAGCGCGTGAAAATAGAGATTGCACAGCATGCCGCTGATGGGCGCGCCCTGCAATATCCCCCGGTTTCGTTCGGTGAGTTCGCCCTCTGCAAGCACGGGCATGGCCGCAAAGCGCATCAGCAGCTCCGTTGTTTTGCCTTTGCCGAAAAACGCGTTCAGCGCGTCCCGCAGAACCGTATGGTCTATATTGTCAAAACAGGCCTTCGGATCGATCTTTGCCGCAAAACGGCATTGGCTTGCCAAAGCGCAGTAGGCCTGCAGCGCGTCGCCCACGCCGCGCCCCCTTCGGTAAGCAAAGCTCCGGTCTGAAAATTTTGCCTCGCATTCCGGCGTCAGTTTTTCAATGGCGGCGTACTGAATCACCGTGTCTGTTGCGGTCAGCCGCGCAAGCTTACGGTATCCGCCGTCCGTTTTGGCAGAAAAGAAACCAACGGCGGGCTTCGCCTCGTATTTGCCCGCGTTCAACCGGCGGCAGAGCTTTTCACCGTCAATTTTCAGAACCGTCATCGCCGCGGCGGGGGTCATATTGTCGTACCCCGGCCGAAACCGGCCTTTTTTGATCAGCGCGTCGCAGGCTTCGATCAGCTCCTCCGGCGTAAAAATCAGTTTTGCCACTTGAATGCCTCCCGTATAAAATTATACTGAATTTTATAATTTCAGTATACTGCAGGCGTTTTATTTAGTCAACCACAAGATTTTTAAATTCCTGATCCCTTGAATATGCCCAAATGGCTCCAATAAATATACGAGGTTAACTAAATAAATCGGCGGTTTTTACAAAAACCATCACTTGACAACACAATATGTAGGTGTTATAATAAAACCGACAACAATTTGTTGCTCTATCTTACCCATTAAGGGAATTGAAACATGGCGGTGACTGTGATGATGAAAACTACGATAACCTATCTTACCCATTAAGGGAATTGAAACATAGCAATAAAAGCCCTCGTCGTTCATCCAAAAGAGCCTATCTTACCCATTAAGGGAATTGAAACACATCATCAACTTCATAGTATTTACCGATTACTGTGCTGTTACCAACTATCTTACCCATTAAGGGAATTGAAACTCTACCGTCAAGGGTGAGTGCGGAAGCGGACACAGAACTATCTTACCCATTAAGGGAATTGAAACTTTAAGTTCGTTGTTAATTATTTCAGCCGCTTCTTTAATCCTATCTTACCCATTAAGGGAATTGAAACTTGATACCAATGAGTTCACTGAGATTGTGCTCTACGCTATCTTACCCATTAAGGGAATTGAAACATGGTTTAGAAGTAGTGGTTGAGGTCTCGCGACCATGCTATCTTACCCATTAAGGGAATTGAAACGTGATCTGCAGCCAATTCGCATCCGGGGTGTCCTCCTATCTTACCCATTAAGGGAATTGAAACCAGCCCTTCGGCTTCCACGCGAATGCGGTTCGGAATCACATCTATCTTACCCATTAAGGGAATTGAAACTTGTGACAGCGGACGCGTTCAGCGTATAAACCGCGCCGATTCTATCTTACCCATTAAGGGAATTGAAACTTTAGATATCATCCTCTTCTATGTCTATGTCGCTGTCACCACTATCTTACCCATTAAGGGAATTGAAACGATTCCATCGATACGTATGTCGTTGCCATATAGGCAACCATTAATTCTATCTTACCCATTAAGGGAATTGAAACCTTCGAAGCACTCGCCTTCATGAGTATAGAAAAACCCGTCACCCTATCTTACCCATTAAGGGAATTGAAACATGTTTGTGGCGTCGATGCCGAGTTCTCCGTCTGCCGTGCGGTAAACGCTATCTTACCCATTAAGGGAATTGAAACCCGATGATGACAGCCTTAGAACTCGCATTGTTACCTACTACACTATCTTACCCATTAAGGGAATTGAAACTAATCCCGTCTTTAATGATTGCCCTGCCGAGAATGGCTTCTATCTTACACATTAAGGGAATTGAAACAAGTTTCGGCTTTTTGGATTTTATGACTTAAGAAATTCTATCTTACCCATTAAGGGAATTGAAACTCTCGGTCTGGTACCATCGCGTCTGCGGTTAACAAAGCGACACTATCTTACCCATTAAGGGAATTGAAACAATTTGCGCCGTATTAGGGTTATAGCGACACAAGTGATCTATCTTACCCATTAAGGGAATTGAAACTTATCATTCTTCCGTTACTACTTTCTTACGAAAGCTATCTTACCCATTAAGGGAATTGAAACCCGCAATAACTGCAGCAGTGTTGTTTCTCTGCCTCGGCTATCTTACCCATTAAGGGAATTGAAACCATCGTGTTAAACAGAATTTTTTCGTCATCTAAATCAGCAATTCTATCTTACCCATGAAGGGAATGGAAGCTCCGCCGCGCGTCCGTTCAACGGACGCGCGGCATTTTTGTTGTTTCACCGCCTTCTGTATCGCCGGGCAAAAGGTGATCTGCCGCTCTGCCGGAACGCGATGCGAACGGCAAGCCGTTTTTCGCAGCATTTCGCAATTGTTCCGGTTTGCTTGACAGTTTTTGTATATTATTGTATGATATTTACATTCATCTACAGAAAGGATTGCGTATATGCAAGATAAGGTATTGGCTTTATATGATTTTGCGTCGAAGCAGGAGTACATCTACCGCACCTCAAGAATCAAAGAGATCTCGGGCGCGTCGATGCTGCTGGCCGGTTTTTACATAAAATTTCCCGCCGTATTGGAAAACGGCGGGCTCCGGCTGAAATATGAGATAGAAAGCGAGTTCCGGTTAGAGACGTTCGGCAGCGGCGGCTTCGACGGCGAGGTGCTTTACGACGGCGGCGGAAACCTGATGGTTCTGTGGAGATCGAAAGAAACGTATCAAAAAGCGAACAATCTTATTTCCGTTTACCTCTTAACAAACGCGCCGGGCCTCACCATGATCGTTTCATGCGTTCCGTTTACCGGGGTGTTCGATAATAAAGAAGAAAACGGCGAAACCGTTATAGGCGACAGAACAAAGCTGTATGAGGCAAACGCCGCCCGCAAAAACCGGTTTCCCTCGTTCGATATGCCCTCTGTATTGCCTTTTACGCAGATCGACCCGGATACGTTTCTGCCCGTAACCTACAAGCGCGGCAAAAACGCCTCCAACAGCGTTTATCCCGCCAAAGAATGCTCGCTGTCTGCCGACCGTTTCGCAAAGGCCTCGGCTTACGGGGCGGCCGCTTCCCGTCCTTCTTAAGAACTGTCCCGGCGCGTACGTATTGGCGTCAAAGAACGCGGCCGGAAAACGCATGGCGATCCTGATCTGCAACGTATGGGCCGATTCCATAGAAGCGCCGGTTCTGGAAACGGACGGGAACTGGACGCCGGTCGAGACGGTGAACGCCGAAGCCGCGGCGGACGGAAACCGCGTGCGGATGTCGCGCATCGAAAGCTTCGGTTACGCCGCCGTCTTATTAAAAACCGACGGCGGGAAAGCCGAATGATTCTTTGCCCCCCTCTTCAGTTATGTAAACGCATTTGATAGAATAAAAAAAGATTATTGATCGAAAAGGAGCGATTCTATGAGCGAACACCTGTTGGCTGTCTTTGATCTTTCCGGGATCCAGTCCTTCATTTTCGCGTCCAACAAAATGAAGGAGATCATCGGCGCTTCCGCCGTGGTGCACGACGCGCTGTTTCGGGAGCTTCCGGAAGTGCTGGGCGAATCCGCCGACGCCTGGAAACAGGGCCCCGTCGTCTTTACGGCCGCGGATAAGGCAAAAATCGTGTATATCGGCGGCGGCAACGCGCTGGTTGTATTCCGCGACGAGGCCGTTTACCGTGCGTCGGCACGAAATCTGAGCAAACGGATTTTTCTGCGTTCCGGCGGCGCAATCCGTCTGACGTATGCCGCCGTTCCCCTGAACGAGGCGGAAAGCCTGCGGGAAAACCAGAAACGGTTGATGGCGCGGCTGGACGAGGAGAAAAAAACGGGCGGAAATCCGCTTCCCGCCACGGTTCTGCCCGTGGTTGCTTACGACAATAACAATTACGAGGCGCTGGTGCTGACCGGAGAACATCAGGCAATGACGCTCAGTCAGCGCGCAAAACGTAACAATTCCGATTCCAAAAGCATTTTCGCGGATATTCTCCCTTACGAGGGCGCGGTTTTCGGTTACGACTTTGAGAAAGCCCGCGGGGAATACGAAAAGAATTATCAGGCCGTGATTCATATCGACGGCAATACGATGGGGATCCGCATCCGTGAGTTCGTTGCCGAGCTGGCGGAGAAGAAAAACGGGAACGGGGAACCTCTGACCGTCTGGGAACAGCTTTCCGCCATGCGCGCGCTCAGCGTTGCCATCAGCGACCTGTATCGCAGCACCCTGCAGGAGACGCTACGGGCGCTCTTCCCGGAAAAACCCGGCGAGCTCATGTTCCGGCCTATCGTACTGGACGGCGACGACGTTACGGTGATGACCGTGGCTGACAAGGCGCTGGATTTTACCCGCACGTTCATGGAGAAGCTTTCAGAAAAGAAAATCAAAGAGCTGGAGGGCTTTCTGCCCACGGCGGCGGCGGGGATCGCGTTCGTCAAATTCAAATTCCCCTTCTCGGTCGCCTGCGCGTTGGCGGAAAGCTGCTGCAGAAACGCAAAAGCGAAAACCGTGGAGCGCCGCGGCGGCGCGAGGGCGTTTTTAGCGGCCCCCGTGAGCAGCGTGGATTATCAGGTGTGCTACTCCAACATATCGGACGATCTGGAGACTTACCGTGAAAAGAATTTCGTTTTTGAAGGCTGTACCCTTCTGCGGCGGCCGTATCAGTTTACCGAGGTCAAATCCGATGACGGTCCCGATTACACCTATGCGGGATTTGAGAAAACGTGCGTCTTCTTCAATGCGGAAATGAAGGCCAATAACATAGCCCGCAGCAAGCTGAAGGGTCTGCGCAACGCCTACGGCAGCGGCGTGGAAGCGGCGGAGCTTTACGGCGGCTATATTCTGGCCCACGCAAAAAAAGAGGCGGAGCTGCCTGCCGCGCGGCTTTTGAGCCGACCGTTTACAAACGGTTCCCCGCGCGAAGCGCTGTATTTTGATTATCTCGATATTATGGATATCGCATGGAAGGAGGAGACGGTATGAACGGAATACGCTTTTTATACGAGATCACGCTGCTTTCCGATACCTGCTGCGGCAGCGGCGTCGGCAACGGTATCGACGTGGATGTGATCGCCAGCTTCGACGCTTACGGCCTGCCGATGCTTCCCGCCAAACGTCTGCGCGGCGTGCTGCGTGAAAACGCGCTGCTGCTGAGCAGAGAAGTGGACACCCCCTATACCGAAGCGGACGTGCTTTCGCTGTTCGGCAAAAGCGGAACCGCGTCCCGCCTTACGGTGAACAACGCGGAGCCGGAACACGCGGCGGAGATCCGCGCGGCGCTGGCTGCCTTAAAAGGGTATACCCCCAACGAGGTGAGAGCCGTTTTTACCGGCAAACGCACGCAAACCGCGGTCAGCCGTAAAACGGGCACGGCGGAAAAGGGCGCGATGCGCGTCACCGAGGTCGTGAAAAAGGGCGGGAAATTCCGCTGCGAGGTCATTGTGAAAGAACCCTCGGCGCACGATGCCGGAATCATCAGTGACGCATTCGCGGTGCTTCGCGGGATCGGCATGGACCGCAGCAGGGGCATGGGCGAGATCTGCTGCCGGCGGCTCTCCGAAAGCGAGATCCGGGATGCCGCCGGGGAACGCGTTTACGGTAAAAAAGACGGCTTGTTCCGTCTGCCGTATTCGCTGACGCTGAAAAACGATATGCTTCTGATGCTCAATTCTCCGATGCGCAACCCGGATTATGTTCCCGGCGCGGCCCTGCAGGGCGCGTTTGCGGCGCTGTTTGGCAAAGAGCCGTTTTTTGACGAAATGTTCTTTCACGACCTGAAATTCTGCAACGCGTATATATCGGACGGGGCGAACGAATACGCGCCCGTGCCGCTGTCTTTCGTCGCCGTAAAAAACGCGCCGGGAGAGGTGTTCGATCTTGCCGCCGGTTTTCGGCGGGAGGATGACGCCCAGTACGTATCCGCAGGCGGTTACGGACGCGTGGACGGCGGTACGTTTGCCCGAATTACTGTGGAAACCGGTACGGATTACCATATTAACAAAGGCCGTTCCAACGAGGCGGAACGGACCTTCTTCAACGCGGAAAGGATCAACGCGGGCCAGATATTCAAAGGCGCGATCTACGGCAGCGAAAGCGCGCTGTCTCTTCTGAAAGAGACCGGCGTAAAGGAATTGCGTCTCGGGGCTTCCGTTTCCTCCCAGTACGGCCTGTGCGAAATCTCCTTCGGCGGGATCTCGCCCGCGGAACGAAAGGCGGCCCGAAAGGGAGATACGCTGATCCTGCGTCTGCTTTCCGATACGGTCGCTCTGGATGCGTTCGGCAGCGATACCGTCCGCGTTTCGGATCTGGTCGACGGGCTCTGCGGCGAGGGCGCGTTCTCCCTGTGCCGGGCGCAGGACGGTACGCGGATGGTATACGCGAAAACTGGCGCCGTCGGCGGATTCAACGCGAAATGGGGCCTGCCCCGCAGACAGTACCGCACCTTCGTCAAAGGCAGTACGCTCACGCTGCGGGCGGAACGGGATATCAACGCCCTGCCGCTGTTCACCGGGATCGCCTGCGCGGAGGGCTGCGGCCTGCTCGCGTGGGCGCCGGCCGACGGCGAACGGCGTTTTCCCGTGACGAAACCGAAAAAGCAGGCTGCCGCCGCCTCCCCGGACGTTTCCGCCGCAAACGGGGTGATCGAAGCCATCGAGCGGGGGCGGACAGACCGCAGGGTACGGCTTGCCGCTTTGCAGGCGGCAAACGAGCTGTATAACAAAGACCTCTCCGGTTCCGCCGCGATGCGGATCTTAACGCTGTATCAGGGAATGCGCGGCAAAGAGACCGTCGCGCCGGAACGGTTCAAAGAAGCGGCGAAAGAGGCTTTTAAGAAAAACCGGCTGCTGAACGCACTTGCCGCGGAAATGACGGATCGGTTCCTTTCACACGGCCCCGCTTTTCCGCCGGACAGGTTCGGGCTGTTTCTGAGAACCTTTATCGGCCGTTATAAGGAGATCCGGCAGACGGACCGCGCTGCCGGCGAAGAGGAAGGAGGCGCGCAGAATGAATAAACTCTATCTGAAGGGAATATTACGCTGCCTTTCCCCGTTGGCCGTCGGCAGCGGAGAAAGCGAATTCACCGATAAGGACGTGCTGCTGGACGGCGACGGCAAACCGTTTATCCCCGGCTCCACGCTTGCGGGCGTTTGCCGGCATTATCTTGAAACCGCGTTCGGCGACGACGTAACAGAGGGCGTCGCGAGCCTGTTCGGACGCATCGGGAACGGCGACGGCGACGAAGACAAAGAAAGCCGCATTGCCTTTTTCGACGCCTTTCCGCAGGGTGATTTCCGTAAAGGCTTCCGCGACGGCGTACGCATCGGCGAGGACGGCACGGCGGAGGACAGCGGCAAGTTTGACTGCGAGATTGTGGAACCGCTCGGCGAGGACGCCTGTTTTGTGCTCCGCGTTTGCGTAACCGACTGCACGGCGGCGGACCGGGCGCTGCTGCGGCGGATGGCGGAGGGCGTCAATTCCGGCAGGATCCGGCTGGGCCATAAGGCCGCCAGAGGCTTCGGAAAGGTATCTCTTGCCGAGGTGCGCGCGAAAAACGTGACCACGGCCCGGGAATATATCGGTTTTACCTGGGGCGGGGAATGGGGCGCGACGGTTTCCCTTACGCCTCCCGCGCCGGAGGGATATACGGTAACGCTGCGCAACAGCTCGTTTCTTACGGTGGCAAACGGCGCAACGCTGGAGAAAAAAGAAGACGGCGGCCTGATCAACGCGGAGCCGACGAAGGACGCTTCCGGGCGCGCCGTGATCCCCGGTTCCTCGTGGGCCGGCGTGTTCCGCCATCATTTTCAAACCATCCTGCGGCGCTGCGGCATATTTAAAGAGAACGCCGCCGACGAAGAAGCTTTTCTCACCGCCGTTTTCGGCGGCAGGAATCGGGCCTCCCGGCTCGTATTCGACGAGAGCGTGCTGGACGGCGCAAAGCTGATCCGGCAGACCAGAAACGCCGTCGACCGTTTTACGGGCGGCGCAAGCGATAAAAAGCTGTTTACCAACCTGTTCGCCTTCGGCGGAACGCTGAAGCTGCACGTTACGCTGCGGCCCGGCCTTACCGCGGAACAGAAGACGCTGGTGAAAAATCTGATCGCGCTTACGGTTGCCGATCTGGATAACGGGACGCTGAACGTTGGCGCGTTGGGTGGCGTTGGCGCGGGTATGCTGAAAAAGATAAAGGAGGAAGGGGAATTATGAGCGGTTTTAAAACGATCCCTACACGGCGGGAACCCTTTGGCGGCGGCGATATCGCCGCGGCGATCCGGCAGTTTCCGTACGCGCTGCTGATCAAAACGGACGGCGTGCAGCTGGTGCGTACCGATAAGGACTTTTCCGTGGACCGGCTTACGGAGGCGCGCGCGTTCAGTGAAACGGCGGAGCTGCATCTGATTCTGGTAAACGGCGCGTGGCGCGGCCGGATCCGCACGGACGGCGAGGACGAAAACACGGAAGAAGCAGAGGTATTCGATCAGCGCCAGCTTTTGTGGGGCCGATGCGTATCTTCCGATGAAAAGGGTTCCGTGCTCCGTGAAGACCGCGGTATTACGCTGAATATCCCTCTGCGGATGCCGGTGGAATCCGACGGCAGAGCGTGGCTTCAGATCCGCAGCTATCTGGCGGCGGACCGGTTTGAATTTACCGATTTCCGCATCTGCGGCATAGAAACGGGGAAGGTGACTGAATATGCCGACTAAAAACACGCATTTCGTAAACCCCTATTCTTTTATTCGCATTCCGAAAGAAGAACCGAAAAGAACGCTGCCCGCTTCCTCCAAAGGAACGCTTTCGGGCTATATCGACTGCTCGCTGGAGATCGTTTCGCCCACGTTTATACCCAATACCACCAAAAAGTTTGAAGAGACGGTAACGGTTCAGCTGAGAAACGGCACGCGCGAGGCCCGGCATCCGCACCGGGTGTTCTGTTCCTATGCCGATCTCAGCGGCGAAACGGAGCTCACGGACGCGCTGCGGATGCCCGCCGATCCCATAATTCCGGGCAGCGAGCTGCGCGGCATGACCCGCAATCTGTTTGAGCAGTTTACGAATTCCTGCTTCTCGCAGATCGACGAGTTCAATCTGCCGTACAAACGCACGCCGGAACCGAAGGTGCTGTGCCTGATGTACTGGAACGAATCCGCCGGGACCTGGTTGCTGTATCCCGAACAAAGCCTGCGGCGGCGCAAAGACGGCGAAACCGAGTTCGGCTACGCAAAGGGCGTGGTCACGTTTTCCGGCAACCGCCCCGTGTTCCTGCAAAAGGGATGGGCCGACGTCTATGACGATAAACGCGAGATCGACGCGGCGTACCGTCGGGCTTACGAGTTCTTTGGCCACGGCAAAGAAAACCGGGTTTCGCTCCGGCCGGACGGCACGCTGGTCAAAGACGGCAACGGCGGGTATTACCTGCATCTGCCCGCGAAAATGAACGGAAAAACGCAGAGCGACCCCCCCAAAGACACCGCCAACAGAATGATCCTGTACGCGGCGAAGGCGGACGCGTTCTCCGTATGCGGCCAGGGCTATCCCGTTTCCGGCGAAACGCTTACGCGGTTTGAGCGGGTACTGGGGCTGGATCCGGACGTAAAGGGCGGATACAGGGATCCCGGCGTAAACGGCAACTACGATTCCCGCGAACTGAGCAAACATTACGCAAAAAGATACGCCGCGCATCTGCCGCTGGCGGTTTACGCCGATAAAAACAGCGTGGACGGCGAGTTTGCTGCGGGCGTTACGGTCTATCTCTCCCCGGCAAGCATGACCAAGGAATTTTTCGGCAACAAGATTCTGGATATTCTGGAACAGACCGATCTCCACCAGCCCTGCCGCAGCAAAAAGAGCGCCTGCCCCGCCTGCCGCCTGTTCGGTATGGTGGGAACGGACGGCGCGGTAAAGGGCAGACTGCGCTTTACCGATTCCCATAAACAGGGCGAGATCCATTACGGCGAAGAGGTTGCGCTGGATATTCTTGGCGCGCCGCATATTTCTTCCACGGAGTTCTATCTGCTGCCGCCCGCGAACTGGCAATGGGAAAACGGTTCTTATCCCGGCATGTGGAATTACGACTACGCGCTTTCCTATGAAAAAACAACAAACGACAAGGGAAAAGAAGTCGTCTCGTTTATCCGCGACCGGCAGAATTACCGGCCCGTACCCGCGGGAAGAAAATTTTACTGGCGGCATGATTTCCCTTACGTTTCCGCGGAAAAAACGAACATGAATTCCTCCGTTACGCCGATCGTAAAAGGCGCGTTCGGATTCAGAGTGTATTACGATTCCTTAACGGAAACGGAGCTGAAGCAGCTTTTATTCTGCCTGCGGCTGAACGACGACGCCGCGAGCAAGGCGACCGTCCACCGGATCGGCGGCGGCAAGCCGCTGGGCATGGGCCAGTGCCGCGTAACGGTCAACAGCGTGATCCGGGCGGAGTACGTATGCGGCGAAAACGGAATCGTAAGAACCGAAACGCCTGTTTCCGCGGACTGCGAAGAGATCCGCGCTTCGGCCGAGGCCCGGCCGGTGCTGATCGCGGCGGGCAGCCTGCCCAACGGCGAGGACGCGCTGGTGAGCTATCCGCTCCCGGTCCCCTCAAACAATCCGAATCGCAGGGAACAGATCTACGAATGGTTCTCGAACAACCGCACGCCCGTGAATACCCCCATGATCGAGCAGATTCTGCCGGAGATGACCGATGAAACGCAGCTTTTGAAGAAAAACAGAAAACGCTCCGACCGTTCCGCCGACAGTCACGGCGGCGGGAGCGGCTACAACGGCGGCGGAAGCGGCTATAGCGGCAGAAGCGGCTACAACGGCGGCGGAAGCGGCGGTTATGGGACAGGCAGAAGCGGCTGGAACGGCGGTTCCGGCGGTTCCCGGACGGGCGGCGCGCCGCAGGCGCCGGCAAAAAGACCCCTTCGGGCGGATACAACGGGCGCAAAATGCCTTTGCTGCGGCGGACCCGTAAGGGCAGATTCGGCAGGCAAGCCGTTCCCGCTGTGCCAGAGCTGCAACAACAAAAAGGCCTCCGCCGTCTGCGCCGCGTGCGGCGAAAAATTTACGGGGCCGGAATACTACGCAAAGCTCAAACCGGCGCTTTGCCCGGATTGCCGGAAAAAGAAATAACGCGGCCGGAACGTTGAAGTTCCAAGCCGCGTTCAGGTGAAACCGTCCGCCTTGCGCGGGCGATTTCACCCCTCCGGAGGGAGCTGCAAAAAGCCGAAGCCCTGCGCGTTTTTTTCGCCCAGCCCCGCGTTATACAGAAATTCCGCCATTTTCAGCGTGGTATCCACGGCAAACGCGCCGGTGTAGCCGATGACAAAAAACCCCTTGTATTTGGTTACGGTTTTTTTATATTCGCCCGCGGGGGCAAGCCGGATCTCCGGTGCGGGTTCCCCGGCAACGGCCTCAAACTTCCGCCTGGCGTTGCCGCGAAGCCGCGCGAAGTATTCCTCCTCCTGCGGGGAAAAATAGCGGGTAGCGCCGTCCTCCCCGGTCATGTGGGCAACCGCGGGCGTAACCGCCCGCAGCGTGATTCGCCCCGAGGGAAGATGCACGTTGAAAAGCGAAGCGTCCGTCACGTCAAGACGGGTATCGAACATCTTCAGATGCGGGTGGCATTCCAGCGCGCGCTGAAACGCGTCAATAAACGCAAAGGCGGGACTGCGCACCTCAAGATATATATTATCCTCAAACCGGATGGTTTTGTTTTCCGGATCCACCCGGTACCTGCCCGTAAGGCTGCTGAAGCAGAAGCCCTTGAAGCGGCTCACGTCGCCGAAGCCGTTGTTGTGCCAGAAATCGGATGCTCCCACCTCGCCGAGCATGGCGTAAACCGCGCTCTGCAATTGGTAATGATAGCTCAGCGGGATGGTGAGCGGCGACGGTGGCCGCAGGGTCAGCCTGATCTGCACGGTGTATTCCTCCTTATGATTCCGTAAAATAAAAACGTTTTCGCGTACAATTCGCGGCGGCGGGGGCTGTCATCCGGTCAAACCCGGGAAAAAACCGGTGGTTTTTATTCAGTTTTTCACAGGCGTTTTGCAGATCCTCCGTTGTAAAAACCGGCTTTTCCATAACCGCACGTATCTGTTCTCCTCTTTTATTGTATATAAAAAAGCGCGTACGCCCCTCTTCCGAAACGCGTACGTGCCTTTTCAACAAGCGCGGATTGATTATAACACGGATCAGTTTATTCGTCAACCGCAAAATAAATTGAAAATAAACGTTGATTATATAAGCAATTTTATGATATTTGCGCCGCGTTGACGAAATAATAACCGTGCATATTTGCTTTACAGATTCTATTGGGTGTTGACGTCTCAATATTTTGTATATATAATTATAACGTCAACAAAATGTTGTTCTACCATATCCTTTATAGGAATTGAAACCTTCTGAAAATCCCGTCTTTGATGATTGCCTTACCGAGGATACTACCATATCCTTTATAGGAATCGAAACTTCTCCCAGCATGTTTGATTTTGGTATGAATCGTCTACCATATCCTTTATAGGAATTGAAACGATTTCGCAGTCACAACCTTGCAGAAGTACGGGGACTGTCTACCATATCCTTTATAGGAATTGAAACATGTCGATTGTGTAGTTATTGCCACAACCGCAATCGTACAACTACCATATCCTTTATAGGAATTGAAACGCGAGGTCTGCGACAAGACCATCGATCTTCGTGCGGCTTGCTACCATATCCTTTATAGGAATTGAAACACCAGAATCAAGGTATTCGACATCGCCATCATAGATGATATCTACCATATCCTTTATAGGAATTGAAACGAATCAGCTCAGTGATTCCCTGATCGGTTACCCATATACCTACCATATCCTTTATAGGAATTGAAACAAGCTTTACGCTTCAGCCTCTGGAAAAAGCCCTTAAGCTACCATATCCTTTATAGGAATTGAAACTCGTCCCAGAAGTTCACGTCGATGAACAGCGTTTCCTCATCCTACCATATCCTTTATGGGAATTGAAACGCATCAGCTGGGTTTGTTGCACCATCAAGGTCTACATCACGCTACCATATCCTTTATAGGAATTGAAACGGTCCGTAACTACCTGCGTTGGACCTATTGCAACCTACCATATCCTTTATAGGAATTGAAACCAAGTTTCTTAAGATCTCTGGCACTTTTAATCGCGAATACAAGGTCTACCATATCCTTTATAGGAATTGAAACACTCCGAGAAAGACATTGAAAAATCCTGACAAGCTGGAAGCTACCATATCCTTTATAGGAGTTGAAACCCATTCGAAAAAGAGCAGCCCCCTGCTCTTTTTTCGTCACGTGTCTGCGATGCAAAAACAAACAAACGGAGATATTCATCATGGATCATCATATCCTCGTGCTTGCGATCAGTATTTTTATAACGTAAAAGAAACCCGGTATTCTTTTAATGAACGGATGGACGGCAGGGAGCATGATTTTTCGTGCTCCGCCGTGGGCCGGATGGAGGTCATACCGCAGTTTATAGAAGGCTGCAAAGAGACCCCGATCACAAAAATGATCCTGATGGAAACGGCGATAGTAAAAAAGCCGCCGGAGGAAAAAATCCTCCAACAGCTCAGAAAGGAAAAATATGTTTCCGAAAGACAAAAACGGAAAAGAGATGTAATAAACGTTGACTAAATAAGTAATTTTATGATATCTGCGCCGCATTGACTAAATAATAACCGTGCATATTTGCTTTACAGATTCTATTGGGAGTTGACATCTCAATATTTTGTATATATAATTATAATGTCAACAAAATGTTGTTCTACCATATCCTTTATAGGAATTGAAACATGTTCGTAAAGAACACCCCAATTGCGACAACAAACAGAACTACCATATCCTTTATAGGAATTGAAACATCTTCCCACTGCCATGCGGGTTCTATTTCCCACAGGCCACTACCATATCCTTTATAGGAATTGAAACTCGTCCCAGAAGTTCACGTCGATGAACAGCGTTTCCTCATCCTACCATATCCTTTATAGGAATTGAAACGCTTCGTCCATGTGTAACGCTATCGTTGCACACAATCTACCATATCCTTTATAGGAATTGAAACGCATCAGCTGGGGTTGTTGCACCATCAAGGTCTACATCACGCTACCATATCCTTTATAGGAATTGAAACGGTCCGTAACTACCTGCGTTGGACCTATTGCAACCTACCATATCCTTTATAGGAATTGAAACTTGGTAATACCCGCCGCCAATCATTTTGCCACCGCCCCAAAACTACCATATCCTTTACAGGAGTTGAAACCCATTCGAAAAAGAGCAGCCCCCTGCTCTTTTTTCGTCACGTGTCTGCGATGCAAAAACAAACAAACGGAGATATTCATCATGGATCATCATATCCTCGTGCTTGCGATCAGCG
>JAEEGL016637662.1_pt1 | contig 18339 bp, 15 predicted proteins | sample 9134231 | NCBI WGS metagenome assembly JAEEGL01 (sample SAMN16246548, study PRJNA631951) | gut metagenome | biome: gut microbiome; feature: rumen; material: fiber-attached | host: Bos | place: Iran: Karaj | collected 2018-10 | reverse complement strand
TAATAAGAACAAACAGTGGAGCAACCGCAGTAGGATCAGAAAGTTTTGATGTAAGTATAGATACAACACTAAGCGGAATAATAGAAACAATATATGGAGTATCAGATAAAACACCATCAGAACCTCAATCAAGTTCTAGTTCATCATCTAGTTCATCAAATGGTTCTAGTAAGGCTTCAAGTAAAAAATCAAGTAAGAAGAAATCGTCTAAAGCGTCATCATCATCTTCTTCAAACCCTAATCCTAATGGCGGTGGTAACCCAAGTGTTTCATCTAAGAAGTCAGTTTCTTCTTCTTCAAAGCCTACTGGTAACAATGCCTCAAGCAGTTCATCTAAAAAAGGTGATTGTGAAACAAGGACATGCATTTCTAAACAATATTGTGATAATTTAAATGCAGTCAACTTTAAGACAACATTTACCCTAAATGAAAAAAAATGTGGAACAGGTAATGGAGATTGTAAGGTTTGTAAGCGATAATAATTATAAAAGCACTAATAAGTAGTGCTTTTTTTGAAGATTTGAAATAATTAAAAAATATTTAAACTTTTTATTTATATTTATTGAAATAATGTTATATTTTATGATATACTTATACTTAGTATAGAGATAGTAGATGGAGGGAAAAAGAATGAATAATTTACTTATCGGAATTAAAAGATTTTTTAAGAACAAAAATACAGTAACTATATTAGCAATAGTGGCATGTCTTTTAATATTATACTTTGCTTATAGTACTAGAATTAAGGTCGCTACTGAGCCACAAAGTGTTCCATATGCGCTTAGAGATTTAGAGCCTAGAACTGAAATAACTGAGGATATGGTTGGTATAAGATATGTACCTGGAAGTGTTATTACTCCGAATGTTATTACAGATATGGATTCAATTGTAGGAATGTATGTAAGTGATAGTTATCAGATACCAGAGGATAGTTTGTTTTATAAAGATACTGTTCTTACTTGGGATGCATTAGATAAAAGTCCATATGCTGATATTAAGGATGGAAATACAATCTTTAGCTTAAGAGTTGATTTGGACAAAACATATGGAAATTCTATATTTAAAGGAAATTACATTGATCTTTATTATAGTAGAAGAGAAGGCAGGGACGTATATGTAGGCAAATTTATTGAGAGCATTAAAGTTACAGATGTTGTTGATAGCAATTATATTAGTGTTTTTGAAAAGACAGAATCCGAAGCTATACCAGCCTATTTACTATTTGAAGTCCCTGAAGATTATTACTTATTATTAACAAAAACATTAAAAGTATGTGGCGATAGTTGTTTAATTCCTGTGCCAAGGAGTGCGGAATATTCATTACATCCTAAGGAAACGTCTATTTCAAGTTCTTGGTTAAAAGATCACATTTTATCTCAAACAGTAAATATATTGGTTGAAGAAGAAAAAGCATCAAATAATGGAGGTGGTAACTAATGATAAAGAGAATACTTGGAAATAAAGGATTAGTTACTATGGTGGCAATGATTGTTTGTATAGTAATTATATTCTTTGCTTATCAATATAGAGTTAATGAGGCAATAGATGCAGTATCTGTTCCATATGCTACTAAAATGATTCCTAGTAGAACAGAAATAACTGAAGATATGGTATCAACTGTAAAAGTTGCTCGTACTATGGTTACTTCTTCAGTAATTCAAAGAAAAGAAGATGTAATAGGAAAATATGTTAACTATAATACACAAATTCCTGCAGGAAGTCTTTTCTATAAAAGTGTAATTGTTAATTGGGAAGATATGCCAGATTCAGCTTGGTCAAACATTGAGAATGGTAAGACATTAGTTTCATTATCAATAAGTCCTGATGATACATTAGGAAACTCTGTTTTCCCTGGAGATATAATAGATTTATATTATGACTTTTCTAATGATGATGGAATAGGTTATGGAAAATTAATTGAAGGTATTAAAGTCCTTGCAGTAAAAGATTCTTCTGGAAAACATATTTTTAAAAAGAGCGCAGAGCAAAAAAGTGCTGCTGCATTAATATTTGCTGTTGATGAGGATTTACACATATTATTTAGACAGGCTTTATTAGTTGGAGGAAATAATTCTATTAAACCAGTTTTAAGAAATAGAAATTATGATCCTGGAAAAACAGTTGTTAAGAGTGAATATATTTATCAATTTATAAAAGGTCAAACTGTAACTGTTCCTCAAGATGTAGTTAGTACATCTCAAACAGCTAACGAATAATAATTAAAAGAATAAAAAAGAATAGAAAGGATTAAATAATGGATGATGTAGTTTTCTCCCAAATAGATTTTGGTTTATTAATGCCATTATTACAAGATGATGATGTCACAGATATCTCATATTCTAATGGTGGACAGTTGTGGATCAAGACATTAACTCAAGGTGTAAAACCATATCATATTGAAGGGCTAAATAATGAAGTAATGGAAAAACTTGCCTTTCAATGTTCTAATGTTATGGGAAAAACATTTAATATGGCTCATCCATTATTAGATGCTGAAAGTGCTGAGTTACGTCTTAATTTTGTGCATGATTCAATAGCAACAAATGGTATAGCTGTTTTAATAAGAAAAACTCCTGCCAAAATAAGACTTAATAAAGAAAAATTAATAGCTGAAGATTATGTATCTGTTACTTTGCATGATTTCTTAATAACTTGTGTTGGTGGTCACTGTAATATACTTGTTAGTGGTGAAACTGGTTCAGGTAAAACAGAGCTAATTAAATATTTAGCAAGTCATATCAAAGAAGATGAAAAAATAATAACAATTGAAGATACACTTGAGCTACACTTGGATAAGATTTATCCAACAAGAGATATTGTAGCAATGAAAACAAATAACATTGCTTCATATTCAGATGTTTTAGTTGCTTGTATGCGTCAAAACCCAAGATGGATTTTACTATCAGAGGTTCGTTCTGCAGAAGCAGTTATGGCGGTACGTAACTCTATATCATCTGGCCACAACATTTTATCAACAATACACTCTGATAAAGCTTCTAGTATCCCAATGCGTTTATATTCACTATTGGAAACTAGTCAAGATATTGATCAGTTTGTAAAAGGTATGCATAGGTATATTCAATTGGGTATACATGTTAAAGGTTTTTTCTCAACAAAATATAATAGATTTCAAAGAGAAATTACACAAGTAGTAGAGTTTTATGTAGATGATGTTGAAAATGTTGCTAAAACGAATATATTATATTCACGTGATTTAATGGGAAATGAAACATATAATAACCCAACATCACATTTAATTGATTATTTAGCTTCTCAAGGTGTTCAAATGAGAGAAGATCCGTTTGTTCCAAAAGCTAATGAAATAAGTGATACTAGTAATAGTACTAATAATATAGAAATAGTAGAAATATAGAAAAGGAGGTAAGAATATGTATGTAGAGATTTTTGCAGTAGCAGCTTTATTAATTTTTGTATTTATATACAGAAAGAATAAAGGTGACAATTCTTATAAGTTTATTGCTGGCACTGTTAGTGATGCTTATGAAAGATTTGCACCATATTCATTTAAGGTAGTACGTGAAAAAGCAAAAGAATTAGGTCAAGAATATTCAACTAGACAATATGTTATACAAATTGCATTGTTTGGAATAATATCTGCATTTGTTTCATACTTATATTTTTATAGCATTATATGGAGCATTATATATGCAGCTGCGACAATAGCAATAATTCCATATTTAGCTTATCTAAGATGTAAGAAAGCTTATAGTGAATTTATATTTGAACAAATTCAAATATATACAACTAACGTTATTATGGAATTTAATACAACACAATCATTTGTAAAAGCTTTAGAAGGTGTACGTGATTCTGGAGTATTAGAAGAACCTATATTAGGTGATGTTAATGAAATGATTAAGATGTCTTATGAAAATGGTACTATTGATGAAGCTGTAAGATTTATGAATGAAAAATATGATTATTATGTTATTAAAAACATGCATCAATTATTCTTACAAATAACAAAGGAAGGTTCTAAAGATTCAGGAGAAGCATTAGAAGGTATGCTTCAAGATATAGATATGCTTGTTGAAAGTGTATATCGTGACAGAATAGATAGAACATCATTCTATAAACAATTCTGTACATTTGGACTTGCACTATATTTGCTAGTATTATTAGTTCAACTATTATTAGGAGAAAATAGTTATTTAGAATTACTTAATCAGTGGTATGTTGTTTTATTACTTCATGGTGTAATATTAATTAACACATACTTCTTACTAACTGGTATTAAATATTACCATGAGGATGTGGGTGCTGAATAATGGAAATATTAGTTGTAGGTGTAATTATGATGTTATTATTCAACTATTTAGGTGCATTTAGCATTAATAAATTTGTTGATGATAACAATGTAGTATTTGGAAAATTAAAAGAAGATGATTATGACTTCTATGTAATATCTATGTATGGAGAAAAAGCAAATCCTAATGAAAAATATCAGAAGAGAGTAAAACTTGCTATAGCAGCATTCTTTGTGATGTTAATATTTGCTATTACAAGTATTAAAAGTGTTAACTTTGCTATTAAAATAGTTATTGTTTTAGCGGTTACGTACTTTGTATTTAAAGATGATTATAATAAGGTTAAAAGATTTTATAAAGCTCATTTACATGAAATAAATTTAAAATTACCATACTATTTAAAAAGTTTAGAAATCTTAATTCAACATTATACAGTTCCAGTTGCAATAACAAGAAGTTTAGAAAGTGCTCCTGAGATGTTTAAACCGGGACTTAGAGATTTGATAGCATCTATAGATGCTGGTGATTCTACTATAGAGCCATATATGGCTTTTGCTAGACGTTATCCAGTTAGAGATTCAATGAGAATGATGAGACTTCTTTATAGACTTGGTTTAGGTAGTCAAGAAAGAAAACAAGATCAGTTAATAGTTTTCTCAAGAACTATTTCTCAATTACAAAATAAATCAAGAGAAACTAAATATAAAGAACGTCTTGAAAAAATGGAAAAGAAAACAATGACAATGCTTATGGCTACAGGAGCAGCTGTTATGGTAATATTAATATTATCAATAGTTCAAATGTTCGTAGCTGTGTAAAAGTATTGAAAATAAGTTGTAAACATTATTGATTTAGTTAATAATAATATTGTATAATAAATATGTAATGATAAAGGAGGAATTTAAATGAAAGAAGCTACTGGTGAATTAAATATGACAGTTGTAACTATCGTAGCAGTTGCTGCAGTTGGAGGTTTATTTGTATTATTAGTATGGCCTATGATTCAAAAGGCACTTGCTAATCAATCTTGTAAAACATATGGTGATAAATATACTGCAGTTAAAGATGGAAATACTTCTACTGCAACAGGTACTAGTGGTACTAAAGTTAATAAATACAAATGTTGTATAAATAATAGTAATTGTATTAGTATTGACTAGTTGTAATTTTGGAAAAGCGTATATTTAATAATTAAATGCTATAAATGTCATTAGGCATTTATAGCATTTTTAAAGTAAAAAGGAGAGTAATATGAGAGAAGCAATTGGTGGAACTTGGTTGACTGGATTAGTAATTACATTTATTGTTTTGTTTTCTGGCTTTTTGGCATATTCAATAAATTATACAAAAGCATTTAGAGTTAAAAATGAAATAATTAATATTATTGAAAAAAATGAGGGCTATACCATATCAAACAATGTAATGGAATATATGAATGGAAGAATGGAAGAAAATTCATTATCAGAGAAAGATTTGAGTGCAACAGAGTATAAAATTTACAAGTTTATTAAATCCATAGGATATGACTATGCTATGAATATAAATTGTGATACTAGTAAGAATGCTCGTGCTATAAATGGTTATTGTATAAAAAAGCATTGCCCTGATTATCCAAAAACTACAAAGACATATTATTCTGTAACTACTTATGTTCATCTATCACTTCCTATAGCGAATATAGGTATTAAAATACCTATCTCTGGTCAAACTAAAACAATGTATTATGATAATACTGGCAGTGGATTGCAAAGCATGAGTTGTTATGGAGTGTGATATTGTATGAATGTAATGGTATATAACAAATATAAGGAATTATTATTAGGATTAAATCTTGATGTAATGAAATCTATTGAAGGTGTATTTAATGTTGATGAAATAATAGATACTTTCTCAAATTTCTATTATGATAAAATGATATTAGATATTACTGCAATTAGAGATTATAAAAATACTGATAATTTACAAAAATTAGCTATGAATCTTAATATGGAAAATGTAATCTTATTATTAGATGATAGTCCTGAAAGTGATTCTAAAGCTTATTTATCTAAATTAATTTCATTAGGAATATATAATTTTACAAGAAATTCTGAAGGTATTAATTATTTATTAGTACATCCACATACATATAGGGATGTTGCTAATTTACATAATTTAACTGATGCTGATATTACTATGGCAGCACCAAAAGATAAGAAAAGTGAGCCTAAATCTACAACAAAAGTTGAATTTGTAGAAATGCTTGGAGATCCTACACTTAACACTGTAACAAATGCTAAGTTAAAAATAGTAGGTTTTAAAAATGCTACTACACATGCAGGAGCAACAAGCTTAATATATATGTTAAAGAAAACAGTAGGTTTACATAAAAAAGTTGCTGCTATAGAGGTTAATAAAGTTGATTTCTTATATTTTAATGATAAAGAATTAATTAGTACTACAGCTACTGATTTAGCAAAAGAATTAATGAAAAAAACGGATTATGATTATATATTTATAGATTTAAATGATTATGATGATTTATCTATTTGTAATGAAGTATATTATTTATTAGAACCTTCAACAATTATGATAAACAAAATGATTAGAAGAAATAGAAATATATTTGAACAATTAAAGAAAGAAAAAGTAGTTTTAAACAAATGTGTATTAAGCAAAGCAGATATAGCAACATTTGAGTATGAAACAAAACTTAAAGTATTACACGCTATACCTCCTTGTGATGATAGACAGGAGAATATTGAAGCTATTAGAATATTTGTAAACCAAGTAGGTTTATAGGCCTAATTTGTTGACAAATAAGTGAAATTTATATACAATTAAATTGGAAGGTGGATTATATATATGTTAAAATTAATTTATTTATTAGACGGGACACAAGATGCATTTGAATTTTGCAGTTTAACAGATACACAGGAGTTACTAGCTATTGTTCATAAGGTATTTATAGCTATTATGATAGTAGTACCTCTAGTTTTACTTTTTGTAGGTTTGTTTGATTTAGCAAAAGCAGCTACTTCAAAAGATGAAAATGAAGTTAAGAAAGCACAACAAGCTTTAATTAAAAAAGCTGTTGCAGGTGCATTAGTATTCTTAGTTCCATTTATTATAGGAGTATTAATGAGTGTATTAAATCATAGTGAATATCAAGATTGCTTTGATATAGTTGTACATGGTAAACAAACAGGACAAGATATTAAAAAATAAAATAAAGCGTTAAGCTTTTTTTATTTGATTGAAAAAAAGTACCTATAATGATATAATGATTTAGAGGGAAAATAGTATGAAAAGGTTAAGTAATACTGATATTAAAGAAATATATATTAAATATAAAAAATTAATTAAAGAATATATTAAGAATAATATATTATTTTTATCATACATAATAATATCATTAGTTATTAGTTTTATATTAAGACTAGTGACAGTAGGATTTCTAGTATATTTAAAATCTTTTATAGGGGATTTAATGATATTATTGTTTGTAGGATCTTTTGCATACTTTTTTAAGCCTAAATTTAGATTTAGATATTTATTGTCATGGATAGTATTTTTTACTGTTCTAGCAATAGGAAACACTATTTATTATAGATTTTATGCATCATATTTATCTATAAACTTAATACAAACTGCTAGTATGGTGGGTGAAGTTAATGATGCTGTATTTGAAAAAGTTAATATCTTTCAATTTTTCTATTTAATTGGAGATATAGTTTTTATATTTGTACATAAAAAATTAAGTAAAACATCATATTATCAAGATGTAGAAAAAAAGGAAGATCATAAGAAATTATTTATTTCAACTTTAGTAGGTTCAGGAATATTATTAGTTTTATTAGCAATTACTATTTCTGCTGCTGATACAAGTAGATTACGTAAACAGTGGAATAGGGAATATATAGTACAAAAATATGGATTGTATATGTATCATGTTAATGATATTATTCAAAGTATTCAGCCTCATTTTAATACATTATTTGGTTATGATGAAGCTGCATTAAAATTTAGAAATTATTATGCATGCAAATGGGAAAAACCAGTTAAAGCAAATAAATGGACTAATAAGTTTAAAGGAAAAAATGTTATTTTCATACATGCAGAAAGTATACAAGGATTCTTAGTTGATTTAAAAATAAATGGTAAAGAAGTAACTCCTAATCTAAATAAATTGGTTCATGAGGGATTATATTTCGATAAATTTTATCCTCAAATAAGTATTGGTACATCTTCCGACTCTGAGTTTACTTTAAACACAGGACTAATGCCTTCTTCTAGTGGTACTGTATTTGTAAATTATTATAATAGAAAGTATTATGCAGCACCAGAATATTTTAATGAAATGGGATATTATACTTTTAGTGCTCATGCTAATAATGCTGATTATTGGAATAGAAAAATAATGCATTCTGTACTTGGGTATCAGAAATTCTATGCTAAAGATAGCTATGTAGTTCCATCTAATACTAATGATATGGATTGGGTAGGGCTTGGTTTATCTGATAAAGCATTCTTTAAACAATTAACACCTATATTAAAAGAAATAAAGGAAACTAAATCACCTTTCTATGGAACTATTATTACATTATCAAACCATTCACCATTTAATGATTTAAAAAAATATGATGAATTTGATGTAACAATGAATTATACATATGTATCTGAAGATGGTAGTACAGTTGAAGCAGTTGCTCCATATTTAGATGGAACTTCTATGGGCAATTATCTTATAAGTGCTCATTATGCTGATGCTGCTTTAGGAGAATTTATAGAGGGATTAAGAGAAAATGGTATTTTAGAAAACACAATTATTATCTTATATGGTGATCATGAAGCTAGGATATCAAAAAAAGAATTTATTAAATTGTATAATTATGATCCAGAAAATGATAGTGTTAAAGATGAAGAAGATCCTTCATATATTAGTATGGATAATTATAAGTATGATTTATTAAAAAATACACCTCTTGTAATATGGAATGATGAAGTTAAATATAAACAAACAATTAGTTCAGTTATGGGTATGTATGATATTTTACCAACTATAGCTAATATGTTTGGATTTACTCAAAAGTATGCTCTTGGAAATGATATATTTGGTTCTAATGAAAAAATAGTAGTTTTCCCAAATGGAAATATATTAACTGATAAAGTGTTCTATAGTAATTTAAATGATGAATATATTGCTTTACAAGATAGTCCTATAGATAGTGAATATATTAATAGAATTAAGGAATATGCTTATGAGATACTTGAAGTATCTAATGGTATAGTGGTTCATGATTTAATATTAAAAGAGGAAGACAGGATAGGAGTGTGCGAGATTGAGGAAGAAAAAGAATAAAACTAGTACTGTAGTGACTATTATATTCATAGTAATTGGATTAGGTTTATTTGGATATTTAGGCTATAGAATATATAATGATTTCTTTAAATTAGGCACTGTTCATGAACAAGTAGATTCTATTGAGTTATATGAATACACTTTAAGTACTAATGATACAGATATATATAAGACGTATTTTAAAGAACTTACAGCCATTTTAAATGAAAAACCTATAAATTATAGTGAATATGCTAAATGTATCTCTAAACTGTTTATAATTGATGTATATACACTTGATAATAAATTGGGTAGTACGGATATTGGTGGTATAGAATTCTTACATAAGGATTTAAGAAATAATTTTAAAGAAAACATGGGATCATCATTATATAAATTTATTGAGAATAATTTAAATGGTGATAGAGTACAAGAATTACCAGTAGTACAAGATGTTGAAATAGAAAACATAACTGAAACAAAATGGATATATAATGATAAAGAATATCCTGGATATATAGTCAGTGCTAAATGGACATATGAAAAAGATCTAGGATATCAAGATTCTATAAAATTAACAATTATAAATGATAATGATATTTTGTACATAGTAAAAGGAGAATAATTATTATTCTCCTTCATTTTTATTTTGTTCACTAGATTGTGGTGTACTTGGAGTAGGGTTACTAGAACTTGAACTAGCACTACTTTGATTTGAACTACTACTAGAATTAGAATTACTTGATGAGCTAGAGCTGTTTGATGAACTAGCACTACTTGAAGAACTAGAACCACTTTTAGAACTTGAAGAACTACTACTAGAACCAGAAGAGGTTTGTGTAGTGTTCTTTTTAACATATATTGTTAATGAATTAACTAAACTTAATATTGTATCTGGATGTTCATTTTGACTATAGAATTTATATTCTCCATAACTATTTATGGATACTTCTTTATTTGTATCAACATCAACAAATTTAAGACTTAATCCATTAGAATTTGCATATGATTTAATTTGATCTATAGAATATGATTTTACATCTTTTAATACCGCAATTTTAGTTTCACTATATTTTCCTTGACCAATTACAGTATCTTCATATAAATTATTTAAATCAAATGATATTTTTTTAACAAGTGTAGCTTCACTTTTACCCAAATTAATATTTATTTCTTTTTTTATATCATTAATGCTTCCCTTATATGGTATTATTACAGCAGGATAGCTCTTTGATTGAGGATCATATACATATTTATACACTGAATAACCATTTAATTGCATTCTTTGCACATTTACTAAGTTCATACTATCATTAAGAACTATTGATTTAGCTAATCCGTATAATGAAAGTACATCACTAGTTTTAACATTTGTTTGAAAATTAGATTTTATAGTATTTAATATTTCTATTGCTTGATTAGGATCTTTTAATTTAGTAGCAGATTTTACTACTCCTAAAATAACTTTCATTTGATTTTTACCTCTAGTATAGTCATTTCTATTGCCATTACCTAATGTTGGACAGTATATTTGCATATTTAAACCAACATCACTACCATCATTAGGAGTATGCCTATTTCTAGCTAAAGCTAAAGCTTGTTCTCCATTTAAATGTTGCATTCCTTCATTAACAAATATTGTTGCATCTCCCCAAGCACGTGAACTATTTTGTTCACAGAAAGAGTAGGGTACTTCAACATCTATTCCGCCTACAGCTTCAACTAATTGTACAACACCTTTAAAATTTACTTTTGCATAATAATCAATATTTACATTAAATAAATTTTCTACTGTTTTAACAGCACAACTTGATGAACTTCCCCATGTGGTAGTGTTTATTCTTCTATAATTGCCATTAGAGCAAGCAGTTTTCATATACATATCTCTTGGAATAGATGTTATAGTTGCTCTTAATGTTTTTGGATTAAATGTTGTAAGTAATAATACATCAGCATTATATCCAGATGTAACTCCATCTTTAGATGAATCAACACCAATTAATAACATGGTAAATGGTTTAGTTAATGCAGCATCACTACTTTTAATATCTTCTTCATTTGATTCATATATTTGTGAACCTTCATATAGGACTTTAGTTTCTTTTCTTATGTTTTCATATCCTTCAACAGAGTAGAACATATCTGCGTAGTTTCTACTAAAGAAAGCCGCTTCTATTTCACCATTTTTAAGAGCATATAATAATTCAATTGTAGAATCATATTCGATTATTGTATTATTCTTATCTAATTTTAGTTTTTCAATTATTTCATGTGGAAGGATATATCCTTCTATATCAGTTTTATCTGATACGATACCAATTTTACTATTTTTTAAACTTTTATAGTCTTTTAATTTTGTATTATATGTCACTAATGATGAAAAATACTCATTTGTTTGTTCACTATAAGAATCAATTGAGGTATATATTCTAGTTAAGTAATAATATCCCGCTCCCTCAATCAGCATAATAAGAATTACAAATATAATAGATAGTATATATCTAATAGTATTCTTTTTAACATTCTTTAATAAAAGGTAAGATGTAAATAAGAATAAATAGGATAGGATAACAATTCCATATATTCTATAAAATGTTTCTACACCTTTATAAAGAAAAAGACTATAACTAAAAAAGCCAAGGCTTGCTAGATGTAGTAATATTAATAATATTGTTATAATTGCTTTAATAGTTTGTCTTTTTTTCATGCTATCACTTCTTTCTGTTATTCTTTTTTCCTTCTTTTCTTTTTAATATCTATTTCTTCTTTGTTGTCTTCTGTTACTTCTTTTATATTATCTTCTTTTATTTGATTATCTTCAAGGTTTTTTTCTTCATTTTGTAATTTTTCTTTCATTAATAATTCTTTTTTCTTTTTATTTTTGCATAGTTTATTTATTAATATTCCAATTAATATTAGTACTATTACTATAGTTTCCCCAATTAAAATAATTATTAATTTTTTATATTCAGTTATTTTTTCTTTATATGGTTTTACAAATTCATCAGTATAAGTTACTAATGTATTAGTAATACTATCATATAGATAATAGTTATCAAGACCAGTATCTAAGTTTCTTGCATGAATAACTGAGAAAATACCATTATCTGTTTTTAATGATTCAAAATTAGTATTATCTATAATAGTATTAGATTTTGTAAAGTTTTCAATTTCTTTATCCATTTCAAGAGGATATAGTTTAACTTGTTCTAATACTACTTCAGTATATTTTTTATAGCTATTATTATTTTTATCATATATGAATAAATCTATGTTGCCTTCAGAATCTTTTAATCCAACAATAGTCCATTTATTAATATCATTATAAAAACCTGGTATTTTTTGTTCATTAATAACTATTTCTGCTTTTTCAAATGATTCAGGAGCTTTTAAATTAGCTTCTCTTTTAACAACCACATAATCTTTGCCATCTATTTTAACATTGATAGGATTAGGATCTATTACATTAACAACAACTGTATATTTCTTAACAGATCCATTTTGAGCTGTAACAGATATTGTGAATTTATTTTCTCCTTCAGTTACTGGAAATGTACCCACACCATCTATACTAGCTCTAGAATCAGATGCTTTAGCTTCAATTTTAATTTCATTTGTATTAGCACTTGCTTCTACTTTATATTCAGTAGTTCCTTTACTAAAATCAGGATCTAATTTAAGTCCGCTAACGGATAGGGAAGATAAGTCATTATCTTTTGATAAAGAGTTCTGATAATCTGATTTAGTAATAATTTTAATTGATTTAGAACCTTTGGATACTGATAATGCTTGCTCTGACCAATTTAATACATCAACATTTCTAACACCTATAGTAGTGGAACCAGTTGATAAAGCTTTAAATACATATGTATAGCTTTTAGATTTAATAACTCCATCTCCAGGGTCTCCTACAGTAGTTTCACCAGAAGTTAATTTTAATTTACTTGAATCATAATCTATAGTCCATTTCCAACTACCAAGTGTATCGCTTGATGATATTTTAACTGTGACAGTAACATTATCTCCAACAATAACTTGATTCTTATTTGCTGAAACACTTATAGTAGCACTAGCAGCATTTAAATTCTTTAGTGGAATAAGAGCTCCAAAAATAGTAATAAATAATATAATAAATAATTTATTAATTTTCATGTTATCCTCCTATAATTTTTTATCTCCTTTAATATGTTTTTGAACTTGTAATAAATCTAATATAGTAACATCGTCATCACCAGATGTATCACCGGCTAGTAAACTAGCACCTGTTAATCTCTTATCTTCTTTAATATGTTTTTGAACTTGTAATAAATCTAATATAGTAACATCTCCATCACCAGATGTATCGCCTTTAACAGATAATGTCCATTTATTAGATACAGTAGGGGTACTTACTTCTACCTTGAAATTTGTACCAATAATATCCGTATCATTAACTACATTTCCGCTTTGATTTGTTATTTCAACGTTAGAAGCACCTGCTTCTAATAATTTATTTTTTAATTCAATTACTTTAGTACCATTTTGTATTTTAGTAATAAAATTATCAACAGTATTTAATTTACTATTATTAACAATATCATTAGGTGTTAAAGTTATTTCAACTTTTTTAATTGTTATTAAATATTTTTTCTCTTCTTGAACTTCATTTGTAACTGTAATAGTAATATAAGTTTCATTATCCTGTAATTCATATTCACCAGTACCAGATACATTGGCTTTATCTGATTGAGCAGTAGCTGTAATATTTATTTTTTCAAGTTCTAAAGGAACTTGAACTTCATATTCTAAAATATCTGCATCAAATTCAGGTGTTAATTTATATGAATCAGCATTTAATGATTTTAAATTATTATTTGTATCTCCACTTTTTGGTAATGAAGTACTTTCTGGCATAGAATTATATACTGGTATTTCAAATATAAATGTTTGATTTAATACATCAGATGATTTATATGAATTATATGTTTGATTTCCTTCTATAGCAGGAGCTTGGATATTAGTTTGATATTGATGTGAATAAGGATTAGATGTTCCAGGAGCAACATTAAATTTTTGATAATATAATGTTCCTTGTCCAGAAGTAATATAATTATTTGCCAAGAATGAACTACCTTCTGTAATTGATGTTTCTATATTATTCCATAATTCACCATTTCTATCTATTAATTTGGCCGCATAAGCAAGACCTCTTGTAACGGCTGAATAACTAACTCCATCTATAGTAACTTCATAAGCTCCTATATTGAAGAAATTATAATATCCGCTATATTTTTGGCCTTTCCATGTAAATTCAGCTCCGTTAGTAGAATCACTTCCGTTAGCACCAACTTCTAATCTTATTCTACTAGCAATATGAACAGGACTAATTCCATTTGCTTTACCAGCATTAGCCATAGGTATTGTATATTCATCTGCTCCTAAAGCACCGCTCCCAAATATAGATTTAACTAAAGTAGGGTATAGTTCTTCAAGTGAAGAGTCATAATTTAATTTTTCAAACATAAATATTCTTTCTTCAGTAAGCCAGTTTCTAGGATCTAAATAGAATGCTACAACACCTTGATTAACTACAAACCAACTTGATCCTTCTGCTGGATTAGAAGATATTCTATAGTTATCGTTTGTAGTTTGCATGTAACAAACTCCAACTTCTGAAGCCACAGATACAGCAAAATTTAAATTTGTTTTTCCTGCTTTAAAAATCCAATTTGGATATTTTTGATGCAAATATGTTAAATAAGGAATATAACTATCTGGGAACCCTTCTTCTCTCAATGCTTGAGCATATTCTTCATCAGTTGCTGTGATATCACTCTTTTGTACAACATATTCGCTACTCATCCATCCAACACTACCATTATAGTAACTAATCTTATACCAACCATTGCTACTATCTAGAATAGTTACATTTGCTCCAAGTGTTAATCTTTCTATTACATCATAACTTTTACCTGGGCCTTGTCTAACGGCAACATTGTTACCACTTACACGAGCAGTCCAATCACTTACATTAATTCCATTAAATGAATTATCTACAAATGATACATATTTACTACATACATATGCAGTTCTTTCTCTAAATGATATTTTATACCAGCCTTCATTACAACCTTGACCAGGTATTAAAGTTTTATCTACAACGATTATATTAGTGCCTATACCAACAGTTGAAATAATTTCACTATCAGTACCAGCTCCAGTTCTTATTCTAACTGATGAACTATTTATAATTGCATCATAATCAGCGCATATAGTGACAGGAAGGCATACTAAAAATAGAATTAAAATGGAATATATTATTCTTTTTTTCATATACATACCTCCTCATCATTATTCAGTATAATAATTATAACAAATATAATTGTCTTTTTTTAGTTATTATGGGCAACTATTCATTTTATTTACACATATTTACATATGATAAGTAAAAATTGACTTTTTAGTATATAAATTTTATACTAAACATATGAATTGAGGTTTAATATGAAAGATAATACTCTATATATTGTAATACCTTGTTATAATGAAGAAGAGATGCTACCAATTACTTATAAAGCATTAAAGAGTAAAATGGAGTCTCTTATTAAAAGTAAAAAAATATCTAAAGAATCTAAAGTTGTGTTTGTAAATGATGGTTCTAAAGATAAAACATGGGATATTATAGTTGATTTACATAAAAAAGATAAAATGATTAATGGTATAAATTTATCAAGAAATAAAGGTCATCAAAATGCCTTGTTAGCTGGTCTTTTAACTATTAAAAATGAATGTGATATTGCTATATCAATGGATGCTGATTTACAAGATGATATTAATGCCATAGATAAATTTATTGATGAATATAATCATGGTAGTGAAATAGTATATGGTGTTAGAAACTCTAGAAAAAAAGATTCATGGTTTAAAAGAATAACAGCAGAAGGATTTTATAAATTTATGAAATCAATGGGTGTTGAAATAGTGTTTAATCATGCTGATTATAGATTAATGAGTAAAAGAATATTAAATGATTTAGAAAGTTTTAAAGAAGTTAATTTGTTTTTAAGAGGTATATTTCCTTTAATCGGTTATAGAACTTCTATAGTAGAATATGAAAGAAAAGAAAGGGTAGCCGGAAAATCAAAATATCCTCTTAAAAAGATGTTATCATTTGCATTTGAAGGTATAACATCTTTTAGTGTTAAACCATTAAGCTTAGTTTTAAATTTAGGATTAACAATAATGGTAATTAGTATAATTATTATGATATATAGTTTAATTGTAAAATTATTGGGTCATACAGTTGCTGGATGGACTTTTATAGTAATATCTATATGGTTTTTAGGTGGGCTTCAAATGTTAGCTTTAGGTATAGTAGGTAAATATATTGGAAAAATATATAGTGAAGTAAAAGCTAGACCTAGATTTATAATACAAGAGTATTTAAATAAGTAGGTGAATTATGAAAAAGTGTATAGCTTATTACAAAAAGCATGAGGAAATAATCAACTATATCATAATAGGTGGATTAACTACAGTAATTGCATTGCTTGTTAAATATGGTTTATTATTTACAATATTAGATTCCAAAAATGCTATAGAATTGCAAATCGCAGTTATAGCTTCTTGGATATCGGCTGTATTATTTGCATATGTAATGAATAGAATAATTGTTTTTAAGAGCAAGAGTAAAGAAATAATAAAAGAGGCAACTAAGTTTATTAGTGCTAGAATAGTAACTTTATTATTAGATGCATTTGTTATGTGGTTTTTTGTAACTCTATTAAAATTTAATAGTGATACACAGGTCGTTATAGTGACATTAATTTCTCAAGTACTAGTAATGGTAGGAAATTATATATTAAGTAAATTATTTGTATTTAAGAATAAAAAAGAAGTGTAGGAATTTCTGCACTTTTTATATAGCAAAATTATTAACTTTGTTTTATAATTAAATTGGGACGTGATATTATGAAATTTGTAGTAAATGGACATAATATATTTTTAATAGTAGGAGTATGTTTTGTAGCATCATTAATATTTGTTGAAATAATGAGAAGAGTTGCTATTTTCCTAAATATATTGGATGTTCCAAATGAAAAAAGAAAAATTCAGAAAAACCCAGTTCCTTTATTAGGGGGACTTGGTATATTCTTTGCTTTTTTACTTGGATATATGTTATTTGCACCTAAAAATAATTTAATGTTAGCAGTATTAATCGGATCATTTTTAATTATGTTATTAGGTTTATTTGATGATATGACAAAATGTTCAACACCAATGCCTAATAAATATAAAATTTTAGTTCAACTAATTGTTGCTGCAGTAGTTGTGTTTTATGGTGGTTTGGCATTAACTAAAGTAACTATGTTTGGATTAACTATAGATTTCAGTAAAATACCTGTATTACCCGAAATATTATCAATGCTTATTATAGTTTCCACTATCAATGCTATTAATCTTATTGATGGATTAGATGGTCTTAGTGGAGGTATAGCATCAATATATTTTTTGACAATTGCGATAATTGGATTTATATTAAATAAGTTTGGTGGCCTTGATATAATTCTTTCATTAATCATGTTAGGAGCAACACTTGGATATTTATTCCATAATTTTCCTCCTGCTAGAGTATATCAAGGAGATGCAGGAAGTACATTTTTAGGATTTATGATTTCTATAATATTCTTACTTGGATTTAAAACCGCAACATTAACTTCACTAATTATTCCGCTTTTAATGTTAGCTATTCCAATTATGGATACATTATTT
>JAEEGL012719712.1_pt1 | contig 18339 bp, 13 predicted proteins | sample 9134231 | NCBI WGS metagenome assembly JAEEGL01 (sample SAMN16246548, study PRJNA631951) | gut metagenome | biome: gut microbiome; feature: rumen; material: fiber-attached | host: Bos | place: Iran: Karaj | collected 2018-10 | reverse complement strand
TATAACATTATCAGAATATTTAAAATATATTGATATATATCATTATGGTGATGATATTGAAAGATGTAAAGTTACTTGTAAATTAATTGATAAAAATGGAAATGATAAAATTACATATAATGATTTTAAAGATTATATTGATTTAATTATGAATGCAATTAAAAAAGTAAATCCTGGTTTTTCTTCTGATACTATGAAAGATAATGATATTAAAACTTTATTTTATCATATTGCAAAAAAAGGAGATTATTTTACATCAAAAGATTTTGAAGAAATTTATAATGAAAAACCAGAATTAGTTTCTTGGATTGATTATTTTAAAAATAATAGTGAAGATGTTTTAATTATTATTCATGAACATATAAATAATTTACTTAAGGGAATTAATTCTTTTTTTCAATCTTTTTTAAATAGTTTAGATAAAGTTTTAAATAATAATGATTATAATTTTGAAAATTTAATTAATGAAATTAATGATTATAGTCATGAATTTTTGAAAATACAGAAAAAATTTTTAAAGAAAGTTCAACAGTTTAGTATTAGAAATATTTTTGATGAATTAAGTAATAATGAACAAGAAAAAAAAAAAAGAGTTTTGTTAAAATCTATCAATTTAAGAAAAGATGAAAATAATAAAAATGAATTTATTGATAATGATTTTGAAATTGATCCTTTACTTGAAAAATTTTTTAAAAAAATAAAAAAAAATTTAAATTATCAAGATGATATTAAAATATCAGAAGAAGATTTAGCTAGTAGTGAAGAATTTTCAAGTAATCAAAATGAAGATGAATATCATTCTTCTAAAGATAATAATATAAATAATAATAATAATTCAAAAAGTGATATTTATAAAAAAAATAATAATAATTATAATAATGATAAAAGTATAAATAATAAATCATTGGTGAATATTAGTGTTGTTGATTTTGAATTTAGTGATGATGAAAAAAATAAAGATAAAAGTAATTTAAACAATGAAAGTTCATTCACTCAAAGTGAGGAAAAAACAATAATTCAACATAATTCTGAATTTGATTATGAATTTGATAAAAACATTATGGATGAAGAAGATAGATTAAATTATAATTTTAGTACAAATAATAATAGTACTAATAATATGATTAATAATAATATTATAAATAGTCATATTAATACTAATAATCCTTTGTATATTAATACTCATAATCCAATAAATAATGAAAGTAATAATCCAATAAATAAGGAAACTAATAATCTAATTAATAATGATACTAATAATCCAATTAATAATGAAACTAATAATTCAATTAATGATAATAATTATAATCCTATTGATGATAATAATTATAATAATCTTATTGATAATAATAATATTAAGAAAAATAAACAAAAAACAAACTTGAAAAAATATAATCATCAAAATAGTGTACCTATTAATCAAAAAGATGATCTAATGTCAAATATTACTTTCACAAAAAAAAACCACAAATCAAAAATTATAAATGATGTAAGAAGAGCAAATTCATTTAAAAAAAAAGCAACAAAGAAACTATTTAATCAATTTTTTAAAAAAAATTATTTTGAAATAAAAAAGTTTTTATTATCTTTAAAACTATGTATAGAAAATGCAAAAGATACATCAACAACAATTGAAGTATGTTTTCGTTGGATATCAGAAAGTTATTTAAATTCTCATTTAAAGAGAATATTAAAAACAAAAAATAAAGAAAAAATAGAGCAAATAGTTCCAGTAAACAAAAATAGAAAAATGAAAAAAAAAGTAAAAAAAAAAATAATAAAAGCCCCAGATCAAAGTTTTAAAATATTATTAAATATGATAATGGGAATACAAATCGCAGTTCAATCTTCACCAAATTATAAAATAGATGATAAAGAAGATTTATCAAAGTATTTAAATAGTATGTTATATTCAGTACAAACAATTAATTTTAGTATTAAAAAACAAGAAACTTTTTTTTTAAAAGAATATGCTGGAATTATATTTAATAATATAAGAAGATATTTAGGTTTTGAAAAAGATTCTTTTATTTCTTCTATTTCACCTCAAGAATTTATTACTGAATTAATGATTAGTTCTCAAACAATTTTTGAAGAATTAATTTCAACTGGAAAAAGTGGATCTTTATTTTATTATACTAGAGATGGACAATTTATTGTTAAAACCATTGGACATAATGAATATAAATTCCTTAAAAAAATTTTACCAAATTATTATAGACATTTAAAACAAAATCCAATGTCTTTATTACCAAAATTTTTTGGTTGTTATCAATTAATAAGGAAAGTAAAAAAACAAAAAGAAAAATTTAATTTTATAGTAATGCAAAATGTATTTAGTACAACAAAACAAATTCATGTTAGATTTGATTTAAAAGGAAGTAAAATTGGAAGAAAAGTATTAAAAGGAAATAAAGAAGATAATAATATATTAAATAAAGGTGATATTGCTTTAAAAGATTTGGATTTAGAAGCAAGAAAAGAAAAAGCATATATTGGAGAAAAAAGAGAAATTTTTATAAATCAATTAATAAAAGATACAGAATTTTTAAGTAAAAATGGTGCAATTGATTATTCACTTTTACTTGGAATTCATTATAATCATAAAGAATTTAATAAAAAAAATTCAAAAAGTAATGTTATATCAAGAAAATTTACATCAAGAAATGTAAGACATGAATCAAAATTAATTAAAACAATGACTTCATATGAATTAGAAAACAATAAATTTAATTCTAGTAATAATATAAATAATATTAATAAATTTTTTGAAACTGATTATTCATTTCATAGTATAAATAATAATAATGATGATAATAATTCATTAAAATCTGCGAGAAAAAGATTAAGTGAATTAAAAAATTTATGGGATTACGATGATGGTGGAATTAAATCAATTACTGGAAATGAAATTTATTATTTAGGTATTATTGATATTTTAACTGAATATAATTGTAAAAAAGGAGTTGAACATTTTTTTAAAATGATAAGATATTGTTCTGAAAAAATGAGTTGTGTTCCTCCAATTACTTATAAAAATAGATTTAATGAATATATGGAAAAAATTATTTTAAAAGATTCTCCTTCAAAAGAAACTCAAATTATATCTGATAATAAAGAATAAAAAATTTATATTATTGAATTTTTTTTGTTCTTTAATTATTTATCTCTTTTTTTATATTTTTATATTATTTTATATATTTATATTAGTTTATGAAAAAAAAAAATGGAATTTTATATTTATATATTTTTGTTTTTGGAATTTTTTTATATTTCTGTTAGTACTTTTTTTAATTTACTTATTCTTTTTTTTTCTAAGTTTCTTTTCATTATTAGTGAATTGATATAATTTTTTAATTCTTCTATATTTTTAATTTTTAATTTTGACATTAAATCCAAACAAAAATTTTTAAATATATCTTTTTCTTGTTTTAAATGTTCTAATCCAGTTTTAAAATTATCATTTTCATCATTTGTATTTCTTATATTTTCAATTATATCTTTTAACCATCTCCATAATTTTTTAATATTTAATTCTTCATTTTTTATTATTTCATTATTTGGATTTTTTAATATATATAAAGTTTTTAAACCATTTATAAATTCTTCTTTTAAACTTATATCTTCACAAATCATATAAATTTGATTTATTTTTTCTATTGGATTATCATTTTCATTTATAAATGTTAAATTATTTAAAACATCATTTATTCCTGTTTTATCAAAAATATCAATATTTAATTCTTCTTCTAATAAATTATTTGATTTTGAAATATCATCTAATTTTGTCAATAAAAATTTATTTCTTAATTTTAATGATTTATATTGTTTTTTTAATCTTTGAATTTCTAATTCATATTCGATATTTCTATATGATTCATATTTTTCATTATTAACATCTAAATTAATATTTTTATTTATATTATTTAAATTTTTTTCATATTCTTCATATTTTAAATTTTTATGTTCTTTTGGATCATAACTACAAATTAAATTATTAAAAGTTTTTTCATTTTTCTAAACTAAATTTATAAAAATTATAATTACTCTCTTCATTGTATTTATATCTTTTTTTAAATCATCAATTGTAGTTTTTATTCTTGATATAGTTGAATTATTCTCATTTTTCATTTTTAAAATTAAAGTTAATTATTTTTTGATTATAAGAAAATAATATACTTTTATTTTTGATTTATATTATAATTTTTTTTTTAATATTTTAACTTATTTAAAAATAATATAATTTGAAAAAAAAATTTAAATAAAATAATTATGATTGAAATTGAAGAGGATAAATTCGATAATAATAATAATATCATAGAAAATAATTTAGAATATATAAGACTACAAAATGAAGTAAATGAATTGAATTGTGAGAAAACTCAAATAATTTGTAAAAAAATAAAGCTTGAAGAAGAAATAAACCATTTAAATCAAATAAATAAAGATTTAGAAAAACATAATTTAATTTTAAAAAAAGAAATTGAAGATTTAAAAAAAATAATAAAAGACACAGATGATTCAAGAAATTATTTAACTTCAAAAATAGAATCTGATTCAACAATGATTGAAGATTTAAGGAAATTAAATTTTAAATTAAAAGAAGAAAGAGATTTACTAATAAATAATAAAAACTGTTTATTAAATGAAATATCAGAATTAAAAAATAATGAAAATTCAGAAAAAACAATTATAGAATTAAAAAATGAAAATTTAAAAAAAGCAAAAAAAATAAATGATTTAAAGAAAAAAAAAGAAAATTTAATGAAAGATAATAGAGAATTAACATTAAAAAATAATGAAATTTTATCAAGAAATGAAGAATTGGAAAATGAAAATAAATCATTAAAAAATTATGTTTCAAAATATAAAATAGATAATAGCGAATTAAAAACCAATTTGGATGAAAATATAAATAAATTAAATGAATATAATTCATTATTACAAGAACTAGAAACTCAAAATAGAAAATTAACAAATGAATTAAATGCATTATCATGCGATTTTGATAAGATAAAATTAGAAAATTATGATAATGCTAAAACAATTGATTGTTATAAAATAAAAACAATTTCAAATGAGAATGAAATTAGAAATTTAGTTAAAGAGAATTATAAATTAAAAGAAAATTTAAAAATTTTTTATGAAGAAAATAAAGAATGTTTTAAAAGAATTAAACAATTAGAAAATGATATAAAGTTAATAAATAGTGATAGAAATTATTTAAAAAATGAATTAAACGAAACAAAAGATTATAAAAGACAATTGATGATTGAAGTAGAAAAATTAAAAAATGGATTAAATTCATTAGAAAATGAATATTTAAATACAAAAAATAATAAAATAGAAACATCAACTTAATAAAATATTTATATATATTTTATTTAAAACTTTAAAAAAAATACAAAAAAATATAATAAATAAATATATTAAAATAATGGAAGCAAATGAGAAAGAAAAACAATATAATAAATTAAAACTTTCATTAGAAGCAATGGGATATAAAGGATATTTAAGTGAAGAAAGTGTACAATTAGTAAATTCTGTATTAAGTGATTTAATAAAAGCAACAAAAGCTTTTAAAAACATAATGTTAGAAAAAAATAATTTAGAATCAAAATTAAGAGTTCAAGATGATATAATTATTCCATTAAGAAATGAAAATTATAAAATATCAAAAGATAATAATGAACTTCATAAAGAGATAATAAGATTAAAAGATGCTTTGGATTTAAGAAATACTTCAGAAAATACAAAAGTTCATACTTTACAAAGATCAATTGATGAGATTCAATTTGTAGTAGAACAAAAAAATCAATTAATACAAAAATATTTATCTCAAAATGAAATATTAAGAAATAAATTAAATACAATATTTGATACTTTATATATGGGAGAAGGTGATAGGGCAATTATAAATGAAAAAGGATTAGAAAAAGCAAGAAAAATTATATCAAATGTAAATCCAGAATCAATAAATACAACATTTAAAAAAAAAGCTTTTGAAATTACAGAAAATTTATATTCTAATAATACAACATCTAATAATGAAAATAATAATGAAATTTTAGATGCAATAAAACAAGAAATGAATAATATAAAAGTAAGTAAAGAAGATTGGAGTAATGATTTAAAAAAAGCAGAAACTGAAATGGAAAATAATAGAGGAGAAATAAAAAATTTAAGAGATGAATTAGAAGAAAAGAATAAAATATTAAATCAATATCAAAAAGTTCTTGAAGAAAGAGAAAAAGAAATAAAAAGACTACAAGAACACATATATTACAATGATGAAAATAAAGACGAATTAAAATTAAGATATCAAAGTGAATTTATTAAAGAAGAAAATGATAAATTACAAAGTCAAATTGAGTTTTTAAATAAAGAAAATCATAGATTAAATGCAATTGATTATTTTCATTCTCATAGATGTAGAGAAGAAGAAGTTAAAAGATTAGATTCAGAAATTGCAAGATTAACTAAAGAAAATGAAAAATTAAAAAAAAGTTTAGATAATATGGGATTAGGAGACTTAAATGTTTCTACTACAATGACTGGAAATAAATCTTTTATGAATAGAAGTAGATTTAGTTTTTATTCTACTCCTAGTTTAATGGATCAAATTAAAAAATTAAAAGCAGATAAAAAAACACTTTTACAATTATTAGAAAAAGAAAAAGAAAAAAATCAAGAAATTACTAAAGAATTAATGGTTTCTAAAGATCAAAATAATGAAAAGTTAAGTAATGTTAATAAAGAAAAAGAAGATTTACAAAATAAATTAGAAGAATTACAAAAAGAAAATAGTGAATTAAAAGAGAAAAAATAATTTTTTTTTTATTTGGTTTTTAATTTGTTATTTAAATTTAAATTTTTTTTTTAAATTTTAATAAAAAAAACAAACAAAAATATTTTTTTAATATATAATAAAATATATAATTCATATTTTTATTTAATTAAAAAATAAGTTTTATTTATAATTATTAAAAGTATTTAAACAAAATTCATCTAAATTTTTCATAGCTTCATCATTTTTTTTTAATTTTAAATAACAATTAGCTCTAATTACATAAAAATCATGACAATTCTTTTTTTTATTTTCTAAATCAGAAATATAAATATTAAAATCATTAATAGCTTCCTCATATTTTTGATTTAAATAAAAACACATTCCTCTTTTAAAATAAGCTTCCATAAAATTATTTTTCATATCAATAACATTATTAAACATATTAATTGCTTCAGTAAATCTTTTTATTTGCATTAAACAAGTTGCTTTATTATAATAAACTGAAATATCAGATGAATCAATTAAATTTTTTCTATCATAACTTAAAATACAATTAAAATAATAAATCGCTTCTTCAAATCTTCCTAATTTACTTAAACATAAACCTTTATTATAATATGCGTCTACAAAAGTTCTATTTAATTGAATAACTTTATCAAACATTTCAATTGCATTTATATGATTATTTAATTCCATGTAACATAAACCTAATCTAAAATAAGGTTCTTGTGAATTAGAATTTAATTCAATAGTTTTTTTATAATCAATTATAGCTTCTTTAATTTTTTTCATTTTATTATAACAATAACCTCTTTGAAAATAAGCATTAATAAAATAAGGATTTAATTCAATTGCTTTTGAAATTTCAATAATAGCTTCATCATATCTTTTTAATTTAATAAAACAAGAACCTCTTTGAAAATAAGCTTGAGGATAATTAATATCTAATTCAATAACTTTATTCATTTCAATAATAGATTCTTTATATTTTCCTAATGAATAAAAACAATAACCTCTTTGAAAATAAGCATCAACATAATTATTATTTAATTCAATTGCTTTATTATATTCTAAAATTGCTTCTTCTTTTCTATCTAAATTACTTAAACAAATTCCTTTATTGAAATATGAAGGAGTGTAATAATTATCTAATTTAATTGCTATATTATATTGACATATAGCTTCTTCTTTATTTCCCATATTATATAAACAAGCACCAATACTATTATATATTTTAGATGAAGGCTCAATTTCAATTGCGTTTTTAAATTTTTCTATTGCTTCATTATATAAATTTAATTCTTTTAAACATTTTCCTTGATTGTATATTGCTTCTATACATTTATTGTCTTGTTTTATACATTTATCATATGTTTGAATTGATTTTAAATATGATTTTAATGAGTAATATATTTTTCCTTTGAATAATAATGCTTCGAAGTTATTTGGATAAAGTTTTAAATATTTTATTATATATAATAAGGATTTGTTGTAGTCTTTTGAAAAGTAATAATCTTTTGATTTTTCGAAATCTGAAATTTGAATTTCTTGTATTTCAGTCATTTGGGTTTTTTTGTTTTGGATGTTTTTTTTTTTTTTGATTTTATTAAAAATTTAGAAATTTAAATTGAAATTTATATTTTATTCAAAAAAAAGAAATTAAATAATTTAATAATTTATTTATTTGAAATAATTTTTTTTTGATTTAATTTTTTTTTGATTTTTTAGGTAAAGGTAAAGGAATTGTTTTATTATATTCTGTCATTTTTTCTGTTTTTCCTTTATCTTTTGGTTTTAGTATTTTATTTTTATATTTATCAACTGGTTTTAAAATTTCTTCATTTTCAATTATATTCCTTATACTTACTTTTCCTATGTCGAAACATATTGATTTATCAAATTGATATGTTTCATATTTATTTTCATTTTTATTTTCTTCTTTTCTATCCATTATTCTTTCAATAAATTTTGGATAAAATAATCCTCTATAATAATAATCTAAATATTTTGTTATTTCTTCTAAAAATTTTTTTTCAATTATTGCAAAAATATTATTATAAAAGGGATTTAAATGAAATTTAAATTTAATAACTTCTTTTTGTATTTCTTTATAAAATGCATTTATATCATAACGTTTATCTCTTATTAAATTGTAATATTTATTACTTAAATCATTTTTTAATTTTTTAGATAAATTTTCATTTAATTCATTAATTTCTCTTCTTGTTAAATTTATATCTCTAATTTGATTATCATTCATATTTTAATTATAATAACAATAAATAATCATTTTTAAAATTGTAAGTATTAATTTATATATTTTTTAAATTATAGAACAATATTTTCAATAAATTGTTTTTTTAATAAAAATGTCTTTAAAAATTCCTCATAAAAAATATGGTAAAAAATTTCGTCCAAGGTACAATATAAAAATATAACATATTCAAAAATTATAGAGCAACATATCATATATTAAAAAGATTTATAGAATCAAATATTTATTTAGTTCATTCTAAAAAAATAAAAGTTTTAGGTACAGCAGGAGAAATAGATGAATTAATTAAAGAAATAAATAGACAAGATAATAAAGATACAATAAAAATATTTTTAATATTAAAAAATATAGATAATTTCAAATTTATGTTAAAATATTATGGAATACCAGAAGATATATTTATTAAAAATGCAATTTTTTTTGAGTCTTTTTCAAAAAAAAAAAAAGAAAAAATTTATTCAATTAATGATTCAAGTGATTATTTTTATTTAATAGTAAAAGGAAGTGTAATAATAGAAGAAAAAGGAGAAATAATAAAAGGAATACAACAATATAATGAAAAATGTATTTTGAAAGAAGGTTTTTTTTTTGGTGATTTTGAAATATTAAATTATCAAAATAGATTATGTAATACTTATGCAAATGAAAATTGTATTTTATTAGGTATTAAAAGAGATAAATTTATGAAAACTTTATCAAAATATATTGTTAAATCAGAAAATGAAAGAAAAATTATAATAATGAATATAATTCCTTGTTTTAAAAATATAACAAATGAAAAATTTTTATTATATTATAAAGATTTTTTATTAGAAAAAGTAAATAAACAAAATTATATATATAAAGAAGGCTCAATTGCAGATTCACTTTATTTCATTTTACAAGGAAGAAGTAGATATGCAAAAAATGGAATTAATTTAATGTATATTGGAATTAATGATTTAGTTGGTTATGAATCTATTAATTATGAACCTGAATCAAATGAAAATCCAATTTATAATTGTTCTTTAATTGCAATTGATGATTGTTATATTTTAAGGATTAAAATGTGTACTTTAGGTAAATTAAGAATTAAAATTAGAAATGAGTTAAGTGAATTAAATAATGAAAGGAATAATTTAATTAATAAATTAATGGATCAAGCAATGAAAGAAAAAGAAAAATTTAAAATATTATATAGAGAAAGTTTATTAAAACAAAGTATAAAAGAAGCAGTTAAAAAACTTCCAATTGAAAAAATAAAAAAATATTTTAATATTCAAAGTCAATTAAAAGAAAATAAAAAGATATTAAATATAAAATATTTGAAATTAAAATTGAATACAAAAGATGATGAATTAATAAAATATAATACGTTGATGAATTTTTCCTCAAAAAGAAATGAGTCAAGAAATAATTGGAAAACTCTTTCCCCTTTAAATAGTTTAAATAGTGTTAATAAAATTTCTTATGAATCTAAAAAAGAAATTATTAATTTTTCTGACAAAAAAAATAAAGATAAAATAAAAGAGAATGTTTTAAAGAAAAGAAATAAAAAACAAATGAGTGAAATTATTGATAAAAATGTTTTAAGAAAAAGTATTGGAATAAGAACAAATTTTATAGAGAATATTCCATCAAAAAGAGTTAAAAATTATAGTATTAATACAGGAGATTTTGATTTACCCTTAATTTCTAAGTATACTAGTTTTTCATATAGGAATGATTTATAAAAATAGAACATCAATAGTAAATTAAGGTTTAATATAATTTTAGTTAATTTATAGTATAAAATATATAAATAATAGATAATTTATAAAATAATATTTTTTTATAAATATATTAGTTTTTTATTAATTTTTGATTTATAAATTAAAAAGAATAAAAGAGTTTAATAAAAAAATAGTAAAAAATAACCTTAAAAAAATCCAAATTGTGTTTGATTATTTTATATTATAAAATATTTTATCAATTTAAAGCAGGATAAAAAATATATTTTCCATATCATAATTAAAGCAAATATTATTAATAAATAATACTTTACTTTAATATTACATAACCTTTAATAACTTTATTTAATTATATACAAAGTCTATTTTGTTATTAAAATTTAAAAAAACAATTACAATTTAAAATTAATTGGGTAAAAATAAAAACTTTATTTTTTCCAAAATTTTTTTAAATATTTTAATAGAGAGGTTAATTGAAAAAATTGGAAAAAACTTTCGATTTATCTTCTGAACTTAGATAATTATTTATATTCCCAATATTCATATTTATATTATTCACAATTTGATTATCATTTAGATTATTTTTATCTTTATAATTATTCAATAAATTATCAGAATTTAAATTATCGTTTTTGATATTATTTTCATTTAAATTAAGATTAGAATCTTTCAAATTAAAATAAGATAAATTATTATTATTAAAATAAGGAATAGAATTATTTATAAAATGATAAAATGGATTAATATTATATCCAAAATTATTAATAGGATAATTAAAATTAAAATTATTTGGAGAATTGATAAAAGGAATATTTTTATTTAATATATCAAAATTTAAACTATTATTTAAATTCTGAAAAGAATTTCCATTTTTTAAATTAATTTCTTCATTATATATTCCATCAATATTTCCATTTAAAACCTTTAATTTTGGCTTTTGAATAAAATCAGAAAATAAAGAATTATACTAAAAACATTAAAATTTATTATTTTTACATCTTTTAAAGTTATAATATTATCACTTTTAATTGGAGATTTTAAATATTTAAATAAAAAATTATCAATGGATTCATCAGAACAAAATATAGAAAGTTGTTCGTTGTCTTTTGATGCTACTGCAACAAGAATTTCTGCATCACATAACAATGAAAGTTCCATTGCTTTTTTAATTAAACCTTTCTTCCTTTTTAAAAAAGTTATGTTTCGATTTCTTTCACTTTTAATTCTTTCAATTTTTATTTTTTTTCTTCCCATTTAATAAAATTAAATGAACATTATTTATATTTTGTATTAATGTAAAAAGATTTTTAATTAATATTTTTAAAATTGAATTTCATTTTTTCATAACAAAATATTATTTATTGAATTTATAATATTATATTATTATAATATTAAAATTTAACGAAAAATCTTATTCTATTTTAATTTTGTTAAATCCCTTAAAATTTATTACACATTTCAAATATTTTTTTTCAATTTAATAAATTAAATATAATTTTTTTCCTTATTATAACATAAATATAGAATCTTTATTAATAAAATAAATTTTATTTTTTATTTTTCAATATTTTAATATTTAAAATGTGAGTTTTAATTAATTAAAAATTAAATTACTACTAAATCAAAAAAATTATTAAATAAAGATTCATTTTATTATAATCAAAAAGAAAATATATTTTTAAAGTTATTAAAATTACAGTTTATATAAATATTCAAAATTTACTTAATATATTAATAATAATTATTATTGATTAAAAAATTGTTATATATAATAAAATAATTAAAAAAAATATAAATAAATTCATTTATTATTCTAAAATTTTAATTATATTAAAATATTATTAATTATCTTAATTGAACTTTAAAAATAAAAAAAAATTTACAATATTTTAATAATTAACTTTTTATATTCACTAAAAATATTTTACTTCAATAATATGTACTTTTATTATGTTTTCCAATTTTATCTTTACTATTTTCTGACAAAGTTCCCCTACTAGAATTATTATTTTTTTGGGATTGTAATTTATAAAATAGATTATTTTTAGGATTAGAATTATTGACATTTATAACTAAAATATTATTCATTTCCATTGATTTATTTAAACAATTATTATCATCATTTTTATTTTTTTCTTCATTTGGACTTTTAGTTTCTTCTTTAGTAATTATTAAATCAGCTTTTTTTTTATAATAATCTGAATAATTTTCAATTTTTCTTGTTTTTTTTTTATTCGAATTATAATTATTTTTAGAACAACTTCTACAAAATTTTTTATTACCATCACTATGATTTAATTTCTTTTTATGCAAATTTAAATCAGTATCATGTGTTTGATAATTATTAAATTTATTTTTTCTTTGAGATAAAGGATTATTTCCTTGTAAATTTAAATTAATATTATTTTTCTTTTTTTGAGAATTATTAATTTTTTTATTATTATTAGAAAATAAGTATTCAGAACTTTTTTGAGGTAAAGGAATTTTTAATTTTTCATTTATATGTTGTGGTGATTTAATATTAAAATTTTGATTCATTTGATACACAATTTTACTATTACTTATTTTTTTAATGTCTTTTTGATAATAATTTCCATATCTATTATTATTACTTGGTAATTCAATTTTACCTAAAATTATTGGTTCTTGTGGTAAATTTTCAAATAAACTTCTTTTTGAATTTTGATTTATATAAATATCATTTATTTTATCTTTAATTTGTTTTTTGGGAAATTGTTGAATAGTTTCTTCAAAAAAATTCATTTTTTCTTGTAATAATTGAGTTTTTAAAGTATCTTTTTTAGAATCAATTTTATCATTTTCTTTTTGATTATAATTAATATTATTTTGTTTATTATTACTATTATATATTATAGGAGAAATATTATCAATATTATTTGGAGTAGTATTTAATAAAGTAGAAAAATTAATTTCTTTAGTTTCATTTTGTTGTCTATATTTTTCTTGGTCATATTCTTCAACTTGAGTAACTTCAATATCATTTTTTTGAGTTAAAGAAATTAAACTTTTTGATTGTTGTAAATTTTGATTTATCATTGATTCAAATAAAGATGTTTTATCTTGAAATAAACTATTTCCTGGATTTTCAGGATTATGTTCAATTTTAAATTCATCTTTTCCATTTAAATCAATTAAATCTTTTAATTCAGTATTATTTTCAATATTAAAATCTATTTCAGTATTTAAAGTTACTTCATTTTTAGTTACTTTATAATCATTATCAGTATTAACAACATCAAATTCACATGAATTTATTAAGTTATTATTTTGTTTATTTTGATTACTTAATTGTTGATTTTTAGTTGCTGTTTTTAAATTACTATTTATACTACTTATACTTGAAAATAAATCATTATTTTTCTCTTTTTCTTTTATTAAAATTTCCGTTTCTTCATTTTCTTTTTTATCTTCTATTATTGGAAAATTAACAATATTAATATTATTATTATTCATTTCATTTTCATTTTGAAATTCAAGTGAAGTTTGTACTGCATTATCATCTTTATTATTGTTTTCTAATTTATATTTATTTATATTATTATTTTTTTTTTCTAACATTATTTTTCTTCTATTTATTATATTAACTAAATCTTGATAATTTAATCCTATAATCTCTTTTTGATTATGACTATGATTTCTTATATTATTTATATTATTAATTTGTTTAGTATTATTTTCAGTGGATGATATTATATTATTATTATTATCATCTGAATATGTGACTCTTGAATTTAATAATTTTGAATCTGCATTTGTTAAAGCCCCAGTATTATTTGGTGATAAATTTTTATTTAGAAATTTTTTAAAATTTTTTCTAGTATTTTCTATTGGTTTTTCTATTTCATGATTTATATTATTTTTATAATCTAAATGTTTACCTTGTGAATTTGTTAAATAGTGTATTTTATTATTGTTTTTATTTCTAATATTAAAATTATTCATTTTATTAAAAGTATTTGAATGTGGTTCTACTAATTTTACTGGGTTTTTATTTTTTTTTAATTGATATGAATGTGGATCATTTGTACTCATTGAAAATTTATTTTGATGAATATATGCTGGTGTATAAGTTATTTTCATTTTTAACAAATTAATTTTAAATTATTTTTTAAAAATACTTTAATAATAAAAAAGAATTTAAAAATTTTAATTTAATATTATATGATATAATATAATATAGTATTTAATATTTTCTATGCTATAACAAACACTTTTTTATTTTATTAAAAATAAAGTTTTTATTCGCTATTTATATAACTTTATTTCAATAAAGTTAATTAATTGTTTTAAATTGACAAAATTTTTTACAATTAATTAATCACGATTTTAATATTATTTATCTGAATTTATTGATCAGAATCAGAAGTAGTATCTACAGAAAAAGAATCAACTCTTTTATATTGCTTATTATTATTAGATATTTTGTTACAAAACAAAATTGAATTTATGTTATTTCTTTTATTTAAAGAAAATTTCGGGACCATTTTCTTTGGCATTAAAAATCTAATTATCTTTTATTAAAAAATTTACCTTTGTTTAGGGGCATTTAATATATCTTTTGAAAATTGTCCATAAATCAAATCTGACATTTTTTTATTTAAAATATAGATATAATTTCTTTTAAAATTATAACAATTATTTTTAATAAATATATTTTTTTTTATTTTTTTTTACATCTATACCATTTAATATTTTAACAACTTAATCATTTAAATTTTATTAAGTAAAAATCTAATTTAGTAATTAATTAATTTACCAATCTTCATTTTAATAAATAATTATTTATAAATAAAATTATAATACTTTCAAATTCTTTAAATATAGATATAATTAATTATTTTAAATTTGAACATTAACAATTAATTAAAAAAACAAAATTATAATTTATCATTAACCCTCTATTATTATAATTTAATATTTTTTTGTTATATAACATTGGGTAGATATATTAAATGAAGCATAAAAAGCAATCTTCTACACAATCAAATTCTATAAAAATTTCAAAAAAATCAAAAATAATAAATAAACCTTTAAAAAAAAGAGAAAAAAAACAAAAACTTTCAACTTCCAAAATAAATTTATGTTTAAAACAAAAGAGATTCAGACAAGAAAATTCATTAGATGAATTAACAAGAGATTTTATACAATATGTAAAAGAAACAAAAAATGTTTTAATAAATATAAATGATGTAGTTATGAAATTAAAAGTAAAAAAAAGACGTATATATGATATAACAAATGTATTAGAAGGTATAAATAATAATTAATATAATTTAAATATAAGGCATAGGATATATTAAAAAAGAAAGAAAAAATCAAGTTCTTTGGCTTAAACCAGAAATATTAGGAAAAGATTTTGAATTGTTAAATAAAGACAAATCAAATAAAAAATTACATAAAGAAGAATTATATGATATCATTCAATTAAATGAAGAAGAAAATAAATTAAATAAAATTATATTAAAGTTGAATCAAAAACATGTTAAAAGAAAACAAAATGAATATCTAAATAAATATACTTATTTGACTTTTGAAGATATCAAAAATATTGTTAATAGTGACAATAATAGGAATTTAATTGCAATTCAATCAAAAAATGAATTAAATATTGATTATATTTCACCTACACATGCTGAATACATATTCAATAAATCTAAAAATGAGATTAATAATTTAATAAATGATGATGAAATATTTAATGATTTATCAATGAAACATCAATTATTTATTGAGGGAAAAAATTCAAATCAAGAATTAGGTGTTTATTTTATTTTTACAGGAAATAAAAATGATAATATAGATTTTGGAAATGATAATGGAATTATTGATTATAATGGAAGTAATAATTTAAAAAATGCACTTTTAAATGATAAAAATACAATTTTTGATAATGTATCACAATTAAATATGCCCTTTTCTTTAAATAGTTCAAAAGTTTCTATTTCTTCAATATCTTCTAAAATTCTTAAAAATAATATTAATGATAATAATTATAAATGAGATATGAAAATTATTTATTTTTTAAATATAAAAGATATTTTTATAAAGTTATGCTTTTTATTTTATATTATTGAGTAAGATCTTTTGTTCTTAATAATTATAATTTGATATTAGGTATTTAGAATAGTAATTTAATTTTTTCTTAAAAAAAATGAATATTATTGTAATAACCAAAATAAAATAAAAACTGGATCTAATTAAAATAAAAAATAATTATTTTTAAAATAATTATATTATATTAATTTAATATAAAAGTTATTCTATTTACTCCTTTTTGTTATATTCTATTAAGAATTTGATTAAAATTACTACACAACTTAATAATAATATTAAAATAAATAATGTTTTAAAATTATAAAATATACAAAATATATCTCATAACATATTAAAAAAAAATAGATTTTTTCTAAAAATATAAATTTAAAAATAATTATTTGCAAATTTTCATAAAATAATAAATACAAAAAAAAAAAAATTTAAAAAAATGGACATTTTTGCCAAATTAAACATCCGAACAAATTTCAAAGAAGAAAGAGTAGAAATAAAAGACGAATTAATGAAAATATATAGGAAACCACACAAAGAAAGAACACATAAAGACTACGATATATTATCATCAAATTTTAAAAATTTATCATTTTTTAAAAAATTACAACAAGAGCATTTATATGGAGAATTAATGTTTAGAACAATGGTAAGAAGAATGGAAATAAAAATATTTGAACCAGGAGAACCAATTTACAGAGTAAAAGAACCAATTTCAAGTATGTTTATAGTATTAGAAGGAAAAGTAGTTGTATATAAACCACCAAAACAATATAAATTAAAACAAAATAAAAAACAAGAAACTAAAAAATTACGTTTTATTGAAAAAATTGTTTGGTCATTTAAAAATAGTATTTCTGCTCAAGTTAATAAAGTTCCTGATTTTTTTTTATATAAAGGAGATCAATATGGTTTAAATGATATTAAAAAAAATAAAAGAGAAGTTTTAATTGAAACAAGATCTAATTGTGTTATTGGAGAATTATCAAGAGCTGATTATATTTTAATATTTGAAAAAACTGAATTTTTAGAAAAAAATGATGTTTTATATTTTTTATCTGGAATGAAAGTTTTTGAAAAATATGCAAATTCTGAATTACTTAATAATTTATATGATGTTATAAAAAGAAAAACTGCAACTAAAGGAGAATATTTATGTAAAAGAGGAGATCCTTTTAATAAAATTATTATTATTAGAAATGGAAATTTTCAAGTTTATTTTAATTCAATTGTTAAAATGAAAACAATTTATGATTTATCATCTTTTGAAAATAAAAATAATAAAGATTTTTGTAGTGGAAGTGCTTATAATATTAATTTTGAATTAAAAGGTAATTATAATGAAAAATATCAATATAAAATTGTTGAATTAGGAACTGGAGAAATGATTGGTGATATTGAATATGTAAATAATTCAAAAAAATTTTTATTTAATATTTTATGTGTTGCTGATAATTCTCAAATTTTAGAAATTTCATATAAAGATTTTTATAATTTTG
>JAEEGL010751641.1_pt1 | contig 18339 bp, 19 predicted proteins | sample 9134231 | NCBI WGS metagenome assembly JAEEGL01 (sample SAMN16246548, study PRJNA631951) | gut metagenome | biome: gut microbiome; feature: rumen; material: fiber-attached | host: Bos | place: Iran: Karaj | collected 2018-10 | reverse complement strand
TGAACCGCTACCACAGCTCCCCGGTCATGCAGGAAGCTGCCGCACTGCGCGAAAAATACAAGCTGGGCGGCCGCCAGGTCCGGATGTTCCATCCGGCAACCCCGGGCCCCCAGGGCAACAATTCCGGCAGGCAGGAGCGGCGTCCCTAAGGACGGCCGATGACGACGTTCATCCGCTCCACCTCAATCTTTTCCCATACGTGCTCTTGCACGTAGGGCTCTTTTGCAAGATAGGCTTCGAGTTCATTCCGGTCTTCAAACTCCATAATGAGCGCGGAGCCTTTCATTTTCCCTTCTTCGTCGAGCAGGCCGCCGGCGCAGATCACGTGCTTTCCCAGCGCCGCCATCCCTTCCAGGTGGCGCGGGCGCACTTCCATCCGCTTGTCGAGCTTGCCCGCTCCGTCGTATGCCTTGACTAAAAACTGCATATCGTCCGTGTTTAATGTTGACAAGACAAAATACGGAATAAATGCGTATCTTGCAACAGGAATTCAGTCCCCGACAGGGGGAAATCCCCTTGGATTGACTTGTGGCGTTGGAAGGACATTACGGATATAAGCGGATCCTGAAGGAGCTATGGCCGATGGTGCTGATGCTGATGGTGACATCGGTGTACAGCATCGTGGACGGGTGGTTCATCTCCAATTACGCCGGGAGCACGGCATTCGCGGCGATGAACATCATCTGGCCTGCGGCAGCCATCATCTCCGCACTCGGGCTGATGGTCGGCGCCGGTGGCAGCGCGCTGGTTTCCAAGACCTTCGGCGAAGGTGACATCACCCGCGGCAACCACACCTTCACGATGCTCATCCGCCTGACCCTCGTCGCCGGCACAGCGATTTCCGCCGTCTTCTTCGTCTTCATGCGCCCCGTCGCGATCGCCCTCGGCGCGGAAGGCGAGATGGTCCGCTACGCGGTCACCTACGGGCGCATCCTGACCGTTGCGATGCCGGTCTACATGCTGCAGCTGGCCCTCCAGCCGTTCTGCATGGCCGCCGGGAAGCCGCAGCTCGGAACGATGACCAGCATTGCCTGCGGGCTCACGAACATCGTCCTGGACGCGCTCTTCGTCGCCGGCTTCGGCTGGGGGCTGACCGGCGCAGCCATCGCGACGGCCGCTTCCTTCCTCGTCGGCGGCGCGATCCCGACGCTCTATTTCAATTCCCGCCGCAACACGACGCCCCTCCGCTTCATCCACGACAGCCCGGAGGACTGGCCCGCCATCCGCCAGTCCCTCTCGAACGGCCTCTCCGAGTTCGTCGGCAACATCTCCTTCAACATCATCGGCATCTGCTACAACCTCCAGCTGATGAAGTACATCGGCGAGAATGGCGTTTCCGCGTACGGCGTCCTGATGTACGTCGGATTCATTTTCGGGTCCGTCTTCATCGGCTACAACATGGGCATCTCCCAGGTCATCTCCTATAAATATGGCGCCGGTGACAAGGCTGAGCTGCGCAGCCTGCTGCGCAAGAGCTGTGCGCTGATCGCCGTCGGCGGCCTGCTGATCACGGCGCTCGTCGAGGGCCTCGCACCGCAGATCTCCGCCGTCTTCGTCGGCTACGACGCGGCGCTCCGCGACCTGACGACCTACGCGATGCGGATCTATATGGTCTCCTTCCTGATCTGCGGCTTCACGATGTTCGCCTCGGCCTGGTTCACGGCCCTGAACAACGGTCCGGTTTCCGCGGTCATCTCCTTCACGCGGACCCTCATCTTCGAACTCGGATGCGTCTTCCTCCTCCCCCTGCTGCTCGGCATCGACGGCATCTGGCTCGCCGTCAATGTCGCTGAAGTCCTCGCGCTGATCCTCTCCGCCTCCCTCGTCCTGGGCCTCCGCCACCGCTACGGCTATTGACCGTTCTGTTTTTTTGCACTTTTTTAAAATATCGCTTGCGATATAAAAAGAAAGTCGTATATTTGCATCGTGAACGATATAAACAGATAAGATATGGCAAAGATTTACGATTTCAAGACCCGCAGCAACAAGGGCGCGGAAGTGGACTTCGCGCAGTTCGAGGGCAAGGTGCTGATGATTGTCAACACCGCTTCCAAATGTGGCTTCACCCCCCAGTACGACGGCCTCGAGGCCCTTTACCAGAAATATAAGGATCAGGGATTCGTGATCCTCGGCTTCCCCTGCGACCAGTTTGCCGGCCAGGAGCCCGGCTCCAACGAGCAGATCGAGGAATTCTGCCGTCTCAACCACGGCGTAACCTTCCCGCTGATGGCCAAGACGGACGTCAACGGTCCTGACGCCGAGCCCGTATTCGAGTATCTGAAGGAACAGGCCCCGAGCGAGGAGTACAAGGGCCTGAAGGCCAAGGCGACCCGCACGATGCTGAAGGGACTCAGCAAAAGCGCGAAGAAGGACAGCGACATCCTCTGGAACTTCACCAAGTTCCTCGTCAGCCGCGACGGCGCCCGTATCAACCGTTACGCCCCGGTCACGACCCCCGAAGAGATTGAAAAGGACATCGAGGGAATGTTATGATCCGCGAGGAATTCCGACTGGACAACCAGCTTTGTTTCCGGCTGTATACCGCTTCGCGCCTTCTCACGCAGGCCTACCATCCGCTGCTCTCAAAGCACGGCCTGACGTATCCGCAGTACCTCGTACTGCTGGTCCTGTGGGAGAAGGACGCGCAGCCGGTCAATGACATCGCCCGGCGCCTGCTGCTCGAGACCAACACGGTCACTCCCCTGCTCCAGCGGATGGAGAAGGAGGAAATCCTGGTCCGTCGGAGAGGCGAAAAGGACGGCCGCCAGATGATTGTCTCCCTGACCCGCAAGGGCAAGGACCTGCAGAAGAAGCTGGCCGACGTGCCCGCGACCGTCGGCAGCGCGGTCGCCTGCGAGAGCATCACCCCCGCCACCGCACCAGCGCTGTTCCTTATGCTGGACGATATGATCCGCCAACTGAACAACCCCAACAAATAGCATCATGAAAAAACTCATCCTCCTCCTTTCCGTGGTCCTCGCCGCCGCCTGTTCGGACGGCACGCCCCGGATCTATGACTTCAAGGCCGAGGACAACGCCGGCAAGGAAGTCGACTTTTCCAGCTACAAGGGCAAGGTCCTGCTGGTCGTGAATACCGCCTCCAAGTGCGGCTTCACCCCGCAGTACGAAGGCCTGGAAGCCATCTACAAAAAGTACAAGGACCAGGGCCTCGTCGTCGTCGGCTTCCCCTGCGACCAGTTCGGCCACCAGGAGCCCGGCAGCAACGAAGACATCGCCGCGTTTTGCAGCCAGAATTACGGGGTGACCTTCCCGCTGATGGCCAAGTCCGACGTGAACGGCGAGAACGCCAACGCGATTTTCAAGTGGCTGTATTCCGAGAAGCCTTTCGCCGGCTTCGGCGACAGCGACACCGGCAAATTCATGGACGGAATGCTGTCGAGAAGCAACCCGGACTACGCCTCCAACCCGGACATCAAGTGGAATTTCACGAAGTTCCTCATCGACCGGAAAGGCCATGTCGTCGCCCGTTTCGAGCCCGTCGTGACCCCGGAAGAGATGGACGCTGAAATCCTGGCCCTCCTGTAATCGGAAACGGGATACAATCCAATCAGGGAGGCCTCATCCGTTTCGGGTGGGGCTTCCTGTTTTTGCGGTGCAGGGAGCAAATCGAGCCCCGAAGAAGCTGCGGCATAGGAGATTCAGGTGGAGAAAATGCCGGGCGGGAGGTGGAGGGTAAGGGAAAATTATGTATCTTTCAAGGACTAACCACACGATCATGAAGAAACGGGAGTTTTTGAAGACCGGGGCGCTGGCGGCGACGGGGTTGCTGCTGGGCGGGCCGGAGGCGCTGGCGGCGCGCGCTTTTGCGCCGCAGAATGCGGTCCCGCAGGACCGGAATGCGATGATGCAGGCTGCGATGGAGCGGCGGACCCGGCTGAAGGCGCCGGTAACGGCGCGCGGTAAGATCGGCAACGTGGAGGTCTCCCGGCTGATTCTGGGCGGGAATCCCTTCGGCGGATGGATGCACTCGCGCGACCTGCGGTATGTGCCGGCGCTGGCGAAAGCGTACCTGACGGAGGGGAAGGTGATGGAGATTTTCCAGATGGCCGAGAACTGCGGCATCAACACGATCGCCGGCCATCCCGTGATGATCGACATCCTGACGAAATACTGGAATCGCGGCATCGGGAAGATCCAGTGGATCTCCGACTGCGGCGGGAATGACTTCATCGAGGCGGCGAAACGCTCGGTCGACGCGGGTGCGTGCGCGGGATACTGCCAGGGGCAGAACTGCGACGCACTGGTCGAGAAAGGCGATTTCGCGACGATCGAGAAGGGACTGCAGATCCTGCGGGATGCGGGGCTGCCGGCCGGCCTGGGCGCCCACAGCGTCAAGACCTTCCAGGCCTGCATCGCGCGCGGCATCGTGCCGGATTTCTGGTTCAAGACCCTCCACCACCTGAATTACTGGTCCGCGATGACGGACAAGCCGCGCCGGGACAACGTCTACTGCGAGGATGCGGAGGAGACGATCGCCTATATGGAGACGCGGCCGGAGCCGCTGGTGGCCTTCAAGGTAATGGCGGCGGGTGCGATTCCGCCGGCGGAAGGCATCCAGTACGGCCTCGACGGCGGCGGCGACTTCCTCTGCCTCGGCATGTTCGATTTCAATATGATCGAGGACGTCAACCTCTTCAACGAGGCGCTGACGAAGGTCAACCGCAAGCGCCCCTGGCGGGGATAATTCTGTCATTTAAATAGTTTAGTATGAAACGCTTGGCTTTTCTCGGGCTCATCCTTGCCCTGGTTTTTCCGTGCCGTCTGCCCGGCCAGAACCCCGTGATGCCGGTCTATCCGGAAGAAGGGAAACACGAACCGGACGCATCCCTCGTCCTGAAGGAAATCCGGACGGCGTCCGACCGCGTCGTGGTCGCGCTCTTCAACAGCGAAATCGTCGACCTGGACGGCGTCGATATCTCCGACCCGTCGCAGTGGAAGCTCGGCCGGAAGCCCGTCAAGGCCCTCCACAAGTACGTGACCGAGGCGGACGCTTCCGAGCATCATATCTATATGGAAGTCGACCGGCTGAAGCGCGGCAGGCGCTATGTGCTCCGCACCCCGTACGGGAAGAAAGCGTTCCGATTCAATGACAGGAAAGTCTTCTGCGAGTCGATCAAGACGAACCAGGCCGGCTACAGCGCCCTGTCGAACGTCCGCTACGCGAACTTCGCAATCTGGCTGGGCGACGGCGGAGTCCGGAAGATCGAGGGTCCGATGCCGGAATATACCGTCCTGAACCAGCGCGGGAAGAAGATTGCGAAGGGCGTCCTGCAGGAGCTGGGCGCGGACAAGTCCTCCGGGGACTTCGTGTACCGGATCGACCTGTCGGCCGTGCCGGAAGGCGGCCCGTACCGGGTTTCCGTCAAGGGGTACGGCGTGTCCTATCCCTTCGGCGTGGGCGGCGACTTCTCGAAAAAGGTCGCCTGGCTGAGCTTCCGCGCGCTGTACCACCAGCGCTGCGGCGTTCCCGTCGTGAAGCCCTACGCCGATTGGGATATCCGGACGAAGCCCTGCCACGAGACGGTGTACCTGACCTACGGGCCGATCGGTGAGGCCCGGCTCAAGGTGACCGGCGAGGAACCGACGGTCCAGGCCTGGGGCGGCTACCACGATGCCGGCGACGCCGACCGTCGCACCTACCATATGGATGTCCCCTCTTCCCTGCTGACGACCTACGAGGCCTTCCCGGAGTACTTCAAGGACGACCAGTTCAACATTCCCGACATCTTCGACGAGCATTTCAACATCCTCGGCAAGGGCAACGGAATCCCGGATATCCTCGACGAAGCCGAGTGGGGCACGATGTTCTGGGAGTATGTCCAGACCGAAACCGGCGAGATCCCCTGGGGCACCGAGACGACGGGCTATTCCCCGTTCACGACCTATGACCGCGAAGACCACCTCTTCGGCACGGAGGTCCTCTCCCCCATCACGGCCGCCTGGGCCGCCGCCCTCTTCGTCCACCTGGCGCGCCTGATCGAGCCCTACAGGCCCGAGCGCGCCGCCGAACTGATGGAACGCTCCGCCCGCGCCCGCAACTCCCTGAAGGGGCAGGCTTTCCCGACTTTCGACATGTACTGGAACGTCGAGATGTACCTCAAGACCGGGGAGCCGCAGTACCACGACTACATCAAGGCCCACGCGGCGGATGTCAACGCCATCACCGAGACCTTCAACATGGGTACGGAAGCCTTCGCCCGCCGGGCCTGGCTGCCTTCGTATTTCTATTCCTATGTGCTCACGAAGACCCGGGAGACCGATCCCGCCGTCAAGGCCGTCTTCATCGACGCAATCCGCAGCACGGCGGAGAAGGAGCTGGGCTTCCTTGCGCAGAACGCCTATCCCGTCGGCACACCGGAGAATCTCCGCTGGTGGGGCAGCAATGTCGCCCAGGGCCAGTACGCCTATCCGATGCTCCTCTGCTGGGGCCTGACCGGCGAGCAAAAGTACATCGACGGCGTCAGCCAGCTGATGGACTATGTCCTCGGGCTCAACCCGATGGGCAAGTGCTTCATGACGGGCATCGGCTACAACCGCGTCCACCATCCCCACGACCGGGAGACCGAATATACCAACCACGAGATGCACTGGGGTATCCGTCCCGGCATCATCGTCTTCGGTCCGGGCCTCGTCACGGGCAACGGCCGGAACTATCCGGCGATCGACCGCAATACGCCCCGGGAGCGCATCTACATCGACAACAAGATGGCGATTTCCCAGAGCGAATTCACGATCTACCAGAGTCTCTGCTTCCCGGCCAACATCTATCCGATCCTGACCGGCGGCAGCGACTATCCGTTCGCGCAGAACTAGCTACAGCGCCTCGAGGAAGGCTTCCAGGAGCCGGGCGCAGTGGCCGGGCAGGACGATGTGGTGGTTCCCGATCGGGTTCCTGAGGAAATAATCCGTATTCCCGAGCCGGAGCAGCACCTGCGTCCGGCAGAGGTCTTGTTCTTCCAGATTGGCGATGAGGCTTCCTTCCGCCGTAAAGTGGCGGGAGAGGTCGCCGGAGACCTTGAAGACGGTCACGGGGCCCTCCGCGATCTTGCCGCGGATGCCGATGCCGATGCCGGACTCGTAGTGGGTGTCATAGCCATAGGACCGGACCATGTCGAGGGGGACGGTGCAGTGGGCGAAGATGATTTCCCCGGTCTCGGGATTGATCCGCGAGGGGTTCGCCTGGAAGCCGCTGACGCCGGTGAGCGCCCGCGCGATCACCATCGACAGCAGCGCCGGCACATCCCCCTCGCAGGAAGAGACGACGCCTTCCGCGTTCAGTTTCGCAAGCGCGAGGCAGCCCGTGTTGTGGACCGTGCCGAGCAGGTCGAAGCAGCGCAGCGTCAGGCCGGCGAGGTCATAGCGGGCCACGAGGGCCTTCAGTGCACGGTAAATGCGCAGCGCGCCGTCTTCCGCGCTCTCCCCTGCCTGCGGGGCTTCCAGCGTGTCCAGAAGCGTCTGCATCGGAATGTCGACCAGCTCCATCCCCAGCGCCTTGCTGACGGCCGCCGGGGGCGCGATGCTCGCAATCAGCCAGTCCGAAGGGCGGCCGATCACCCCGAGCTTCCGGCCCTGGAGCGCCTTGCGGGCGTAGTCAATCCGCTCGATCTCGCGGATGCGGGCGGCGACATGCTCCGGGCTGCCGTGGAGGATTTCCCCGCTGCGGCCGCGGTTGCGCAGATAGGAGAGAATCTCCATCGCCGCAGGCAGCGAGTTGCTCTTCCCGGAGGCCAGCAGGTAGATTGGCTGACGCGGCGGGAGTTGGGGCAGCAGTTGGGCAAAGAGGCTCTCCGTGCCACCGGTGCGGACGAAGATGAAGGCAGGGCCGTTTTCCCCGAAATGATCGAAATCCGGGCCCGCAAAGCGGTATTCCAGGCCCAGGGAGTTCAGGAATTCTTCCGTCACGGCACGGACGGCGTCCTCGTTGTGGAGCGGGGAGGTCAGGGTGTGGATCGTAATCATGCACAAATATACGATGGTATTTCCATTTCTTGTTTTATCTTTGCGCCCGGATTATGCATTTGGGAGAAATCATATCACTGATTGTCGCCGTTTCCTGGACCGTCACGGCGCTTTTCGCCGACAAGGCCAGCCACCGGCTGGGTTCGATGACCGCAAACGTGCTGCGCCTCTCGCTCGCCGTGGTTTTCCTGGCCGCGCTGCTCCTGGTCACGGTCGGCCATCCCTATCCCGTCTATGCCGACGGGAAAGCGTGGCTCTGGCTTGCGCTTTCGGCGCTGGTGGGCTACGTCTTCGGCGACTGGTGTCTTTTCAACTGCTACCTGGCGATCGGCGCGCGTTTCGGACAGCTTTTCATGACGCTCGCGCCTCCCATCGCCGCCTTTGCGGGCTGGGCCATCCTCGGGGAAACGCTGTCCTGGAAAGCGGCGCTCGCGATGGCCGTCACCCTCAGCGGCATCGCCATCTCCATCCTGAGCCGCGACGGCGGCCACAAGGTCCATCTGACCCTGCCCCTGAAGGGTGTTCTGCTTGGCATCGGCGCCGGCGCGGGCCAGGGTGTGGGCCTCGTGCTCAGCAAAGTCGGCCTTGCGCACTATACCGAGGCCATCCCGGCGGATGCGCCTGCACGGATGGTGGCGATGCTCCCCTTCGCATCGACGATGATCCGCGCGATCGTCGGCGCCTTGGGTTTCCTGCTGCTGATGACGCTGCAGCGCGACCTTCCCCGTCTCCGCTCCGGCCTCCACGACCGCAAGGGCATGGGTTACATGCTAATCCTGACGCTCTTCGGCCCCGTGCTCGGCGTCTCCCTGTCGCTGATGGCCGTCCAGTACACGAACGCCGGCGTCGCCTCGACCCTGATGGCCCTGACCCCGGTCCTCATCCTCATCCCCTACGCCTTCATCTACAAGCAGCGCATCCGCGCCCGCGAAATCCTCGGCGTCGCCGTCTCGATGGCCGGTGTCGCCCTCTTCTTCCTCCTTTAACCCCCCCCAACTGCGGGAGCAGGTCCAGAATCCCGCAGACCTCCGGCAAAAACCGCCCTTTTTGCGGGAGCCGATCCAAATTCCCGCAGGCCTCCTGCAAAATCGGCCCTTTTTGAGGGAGGCGGTCCATAATCCCGCAGGCCTCCTACACCCCGCAGCTCCTACGGCGAGGATTTAAATGCTGTCCAACAGGTGCGCAGCCTGCTCGTAGGAAATCCCGCAGACGCGGGCAATCTGATTCGGGTCGGCGCTGAAACGGTATCGGATCTGCCGGGCAAATTCCGCCTGTTCGCTCGCCGTCAATTCCGAAAAAGAAACCCGCCCGAACAAGGAGAAACAAAGGTCCGGAACCGCCGCGAGAATCGTCTGATCCCGGAATGCCGGGAGATTCTGATCCCCCTGAATGCGTTTTTTTGCTTTCGAGGAATTCCTAAGAAAGAAATCCATCCGCTGAGGCGACCGGAAACAGGCTTCAACTGTCTTAATATCTACATATTCCGAAGGCAGAATATACCCACCCTCACAGACCCTCCAATCTTTCGGGAGATCAACGCTGTCGCTCCGGAACAAACGCATCCGGGCGCGGGCGGACAGATTAGAAAGCGGAATCCCGCCGTGCGGGGATGGATTAAAGAAGGTCGCCCCCGTTCCCCAGGCATACTGGCTCGGATGCGCACAGATGTTTGCCGCGACGCAGTTCATCTGGACATAGGCGACCGCTTTTTCAAGCGCTTCTTTATCCGTTACCTTCACATTGTCTCCCGTCGGGATTTCCAGCTTATCCACATGATTGCGCCGGAGCAATTCCCGGACGCCGTATTTGCGCCGATAATAGAGGGAATAGCGGGCTTTGAAGCGCTCTACAAACGCAGTGACATCTTCTTCCTTTCCTTTAAGCAGGAAATGGACATGGTTGGACATCAGGATAAACGCCAATACGATTACTTCCGGAGTCTGTGCCGCCAGAATGGCGACATAATTCATCGCAACCTTGAAATCCTCCAAATCCCGGAACCACAAGCCGTTTTCAAGGTGATCAGTCGAGAGTAAATAAACCTTTTTCATAACACAATACCATTCTCCACATTCTTTCGACCTAACGAAACAAAAGTAGCGATTCGGACAGTATCTTCCAATAATTCCCGGAAAAAAGTATCTTTGTCCGAAGACGGATGAACAGGCTCTTATCCTATATGCTGGAGAAGGCGGACCCGACGCAGGTGGCGGGCCTGGCCCGGTTTTTCAAGACCGGGCCCGGGCAGTATGGCGAAGGGGACAAGTTCCTGGGAATCAAGGTTCCGGTGACGCGTTCCGTGGTCCGGGAATGCTGGCGGGAGACGGACTTCCCGGCGCTGGAGGAATGCATCGCCAGCGAATACCACGAAGTGCGCCTGGCCGCGCTGCTTGCCCTGGTGGAGCACTTCCGCCACGCCCGGCCGGCGGCGAAACCGGAGAACCGCGCCCGGCGGCAGCAGTGCATCGACTTCTATCTGTCGCATACCGCCGGCATCAACAACTGGGACCTCGTGGACCTGAGCTGCTATCCGCTGCTCGGGGAATGGCTGCTCGACAAGGACCGTACGCTCCTCTATGACCTGGCCCGCCGCGGCCGGACCCTCTGGGAGCAGCGCATCGGCATCGTCAGCACGATGACCTTCCTCCGCCACGGCCAGCTCTCCGACACCTTCGCCATCGCCGACATCCTGCTCCACCACCCCCACGACCTGATCCACAAAGCCGTCGGCTGGCTCCTCCGCGAAGCCGGCAAGCGCGACAAAGCCGCCCTCGAGGCTTTCCTGAAGGGCCCCGATGCCGGCCGGACGGACACGCTCCGCTATGCGGCGATGCCGCGCACGATGCTCCGCTACGCCATCGAAAAGTTCCCCGAGGCGGAACGCCAATCCTACCTTTCCGGACATGCCCACTGAGAAACACCCCTTCGAGCCCTTCCTGCCGCCGGAGGCGCGCATCCTCTTCCTCGGCAGCTTCCCGCCCCAGCCCCACCGCTGGTCGATCCCGTTCTACTACCCGAACTGGATCAATGATTTCTGGCGCATCCTCGGGCTCATCCATTTCTGCGACAGGGACCATTTCTGCATTCCCGGCGAGAAGCGCTTCGACGAGGCGGCGATCCGCGCCTTCTGCACGCAGGCGGGCCTGGCCTTCTATGACACCGCCTGCGAGGTTCGCCGTCTGCGCGACAATGCCTCCGACGCCTTCCTGGAAGTCGTTACACCCACCGATGTGGCGGCGCTGCTGGCACGGATTCCCCGCTGCGACACCCTCGTCACCACCGGCCAAAAGGCGACGGAAACCGTCGCCGTGACCTTCGGATGCCCCGTCCCGCCCGTTGGCGGCTGCATCGACATCACCGTCGGCCCCGAGGCCCGTCCCATCCGCTTCTGGCGGATGCCGTCGACCTCCCGCGCCTATCCGCTCCCGCTGGAACAGAAGGCCGCGGCCTACCGCCGGCTGTTCCTTTGATTCTTTTATTCCGTCCGGGCTTCATGCGCCCGCCATAGCCTGAAAGTGCCGTGGGGTGTAGGAGGCCTGCAAAATAATGGACCGGCTCCCGCAAAAAGGGCCGATTTTGCAGGAGGTCTGCGGGATTCTGGACCGGCTCCAGCAAAAAGGGCCGATTTTGATGGAGGCCTGCAAGATTTTGGACCGCCTCCCTCACTTGAGCGCCGGAAGCGGAAGAAACGGTTCCCGGAAGGCGGGCGTGGCGGAATGAGGGGGCGGGATGGCGGGAATGAGGGTATGAAGAAATAATGTATCTTTGCGGTATGTTTGAAGTGACGAAGATTTCGGATACGATGGAGGGAGGGCGCCGGAGGGCGGCTTTCCTGACCTGCGGGGCGGTGTGTTCCCGCCAGATTGAGATTGAAACGGAAGGTGAGATCATCCGCGGCGTGCAGTATACCGGCGGTTGCAACGGCAACACGCAGGGGGTCAGCGCCCTTTGCATCGGGCGCAGGAAGGATGAGGTCATCGCCCTGCTCGAAGGAATCGACTGCGGCGGCCGCGGCACCAGTTGCCCCGACCAACTCGCGCGGGCGCTGAAGCAGTTATGAAACGGCTGATTCTCTGGGACCTGGACGGGACGCTGATTGACACGCTGGAGGACCTCGGCGCGGCGGTGGATCATGCGCTGAAGCTGCGCGGGCTGCCGGTCCATACGCCGGCGGAGTACCGCCGGATGGTCGGCCACGGCGTCCGGAACCTGGTCCGGCAGGCGCTGGAAGCGGCGCTGTGCAAGGCCGGCGGGACGGCCCTGCCGGACGACGCTGCGGTCGATGCGGCGCTGGCCGATTTCAAGGATTTCTATACCGCGCACATCGACGTGTTCACGCGGCCCTATCCGGGAATTCCGGCGCTGCTGACCGAACTGCAGGGCCGCGGCGTGCGGATGGCGGTCGCCTCAAACAAGTTCCAGGAAGGCACGGAACATCTGATCCGGGAATTCTTCCCGGACATCGCATTCGTCTCGATTCTCGGAAACCGGCCCGGCTTCCCGCTGAAGCCCGCGCCGGAAATCGTGGAAGAAGTCCTGGCGAAAGCCGGCGTCGCGCGGGCGGACGCCCTGCTGGTCGGCGACTCCCCTACCGACATGAAGACCGCCGCCAACGGCGGCATCGAATCCATCGCCGTCGCCTGGGGCTACCGGACGCCGGAGGAACTGGCCGGAAACCGAATCGCCGGCTCCGTCAGCGCGCTCCGCGACATGCTGCTTCAGGAATAGCCTATTCGCCGATAAAGCCGGTAATCAGCCGGAAAACCGGTTCGTAGCTTTCGAACCGGACCGTTTTCATATTGTCCGCCGGCGTATGGTAGTGCGGGAAAGCGCTGCCTTCCTGGTTCTCAAGGAAAATGCAGGGGACGCCGCGCTCCGCAAAGGGATAGTGGTCGCTGTTGGCGGCCAGTTCCCCGCGGTTGAGCGCCGTGAAGAGCCCGAGGCGGGCGTTGACCGCCTCGAAGCGCGGAAACTGTCCCATCCCGGCGTCGCTGACCTCGCAGTAGATCGCCGGATTGTCATCCCCGATCATATCGATATTGAACAGGTAGCGGATCTGCGAGAGCGGGGCGGACGGATGCTCCACATACCAGGTCGAACCGCGCAGGTTCGCGTCTTCCCCGGAGAAGGCGATGAAATACATATCGTATTCCGGACGGTGCTTCGCGTAATGGGCCGCCAGCGTCACGACGGCCGCCGTCCCGGATGCGTTGTCATTCGCCCCCGGATAATAGACCCGGCGGCCCAGGTTGCCCAGGTGGTCGTAATGGGCCGTAAAGACATAGCAGCTGTCGTGTTTCGCCCCTTCCACCTTCGCGATCACATTGAAACACTCATACCCTTCCAGGAACGTATTCTCTACGTTCAGTTTCACCCGCTTCACCCCTTCGATCGCCTCCGGCGTGACCCAGACGATGGGCTTGTCGACCACCCGTTCGCCATAGGCCTTGTAGAACTTGATCGGCGCCGTCCAGGTATACAGCAGCCCGGCATTGGGCAGTTCGCCCGCCGTCTGGAGCTTTGAGAAGACGTCGCGGTGGCGGTACGTGAACCAGAACTCGCAAACGACCATACAGCCGGCATACTCCGGTTTCGCCAGGTCCGCATAGATGCGTTCCGGGTCGAAGTGCAGGGTATCCACATGATAGACCGGGAACTCCCCCTTCACCCCGGGCGAATACTCCCGCATCGAGAAATCCACCCCGGCACGCAGTTTCTTCCCGTCCGCCCACATTTCCATCGCCCCGTTGAACGTGTTGATATCCAACGTAAACGGCTGCAGCGTTACCGCATCTGCGCCGGCCTTCCGGAATTCCTTCTCCAGATACTTCCCGGCCTTGTTCGCGCCATCCCGCGCATACCCGCGTCCCTGATACTTCGCGGAGCTCAGCTCCCTGACGATCCGCCGGAAATGCGGCAGGTCCTGCGCGCCCGACGGAAGGGCCAGGAGCAAAAGCGCAAATACTAACAGTTTCTTCATGGCAACACCAGTATCATTCCCCGGTCGTTGTCAACGAAACCGAGGGACGCATACAGCGGCCGCCCGGATTCCGTTGCATCCAGGGTTATCTTCGTACATCCCTTTTCCCGGGCATCGGCAATCAGGCGTTCCATCATTGACCGGGCTATCCCAAGCCTGCGATACTCCGCGCTGACGAAAACATTCATGACGTGGCCCAAACGACCGTCCGGATGACGGTATGCAGGAATAACCCGGCCATAACAGACAGTCGCACACCCGACCGCCCTTCCGCCGTCCCCGTCGTCCACGGTCGCCAGGACGGTCGTCTGGTCTCCTTCGAGGAAATAGCGCCGTGTGTTTTCCAGAAACGCCGGGTCAAACTGCACGTCGGGAGACAGGCCGTTCACCGTCCGCAGCATTTCGAGCCGCAGCCGCATCAGGTCCTCCCTATCGTTTCTGCCCGCTATGTGAATCGTTATCATCCCGGTCGCCGTTTCTTGCAGCAAGGTAACAAATCCGGAGAAATCCGCCAAATAATGCTTACCTTTGAGATACGATTCCTTGGTTATGAAGAAGTACCTTATCCTGGCGCTCTGCCTGCTGGCGGCTGCCTGCCGTCCGGCTCCGAAAGTCTATGACCTGCGCTGCGAAGGGCTGGAAGAGCCCCTGGCGATCGACGGCGCCGCACCGCATTTCAGTTGGAAAATCCGGGCCGCCGCGACGGCGCAGTATGCGTATCAGATCCGTGTGGAGGGCGTCTGGGACTCCGGGATGGTCGTATCGGCCGACCAGGTGATGGTGCCTTACGGCGGGCCGGCGCTCGCGGCGAAGGGGCAGTACCGCTGGCAGGTGCGCGTCTGGACTTCGGAGAAGCAGGCGTCCCGCTGGAGCCGGCCGCAGCGCTTCGGCGTCGGCATCGTCGAAGGGACGGCGATGGCGGGCGAGTATATCGGCGCCGTGCCCGGCGAGGGCCGCGCTCCCCTGCTGCGCAAGCGCTTCACCCTGAATCGCAAACCGGGCGCGGCGCTGCTCTACATCAATTCCCTGGGATACCATGAAGCCTGCATCAACGGCCGCCCGGTCTCGGACGCCGTCCTGACGCCGGCCGTCTCCGAGCTCGACCGGCGGTCACTGATTGTCGCCTACGACGTCACGGATCTCCTGCAGAAAGGAGCGAATGAGCTCGTAATCCTGGCCGGCTCCGGCTGGTACAAGCCGGCGACGTTCGGGGCCAAGTACGCCGGGCCGCTGGTCCGGGCGGAACTGGACCTGGACGGAGCGGTGGCCGTCGCGACGGACGCGTCCTGGGAAGGCGCCTGGAGCGGCTACCGCGACGATACAAGCTGGGAGCCGTACGGCTTCGGCGGGGAGAAGATTGATGCGCGGGTGGTTCCGGAGAGCATGGACGCCGCGGCGCTGGATGCGATGGACTGGGGTCCTGTCGATGTCGTCAAGGTCGAGGGAATCGCCGCCTCACAGCAGATGTGCGAGCCCTGCCGGGTCCAGGAAGTCCTGCCGGCGCTGAGCGTTACGGCCTGTGGCGAGGGCGCCTGGCTCGTGGATTTCGGGCAGACCGTAAACGCGATGGCGGATTTCCGCCTGCCGGAGCTGCCGGCCGGGACGGTCGTGAAGGCCTCCTTCGCCGGATTCCTGCAGGACGACGGGAAGGGCTATTACGTCGGCCGGAACGAATATACCGCCTCCGGCCGTCCCGGCGGCGACCGTTTCGTCAACCGTTTCAACCACCATGTCTTCCGCTATGTCCTGCTCGAAGGGCTTCCGGAGGCGCCGGCCGCGGAAAGCCTCCGGGCGCTCCGGATGCGGACCGATTACCGCCGCGGCGCCTCGTTCCGGTCCTCAGACGGGGAGCTGAACCGGATCCACGACATGATCGCCCACACGCTGGAAAACCTCTCCTTCGACGGATATATGGTCGACTGCGCGGACATCGAACGTCTGGGCTACGGCGGCGACGGCAACGCCTCGACGCTGTCCCTGCAGATTCTCGGCGATGTCGCGCCCCTCTACATGAACTGGCTCCAGGCCTGGATCGACGCGATCCAGGAAGACGGCGGCCTGCCGCATACCGCGCCGAATCCTTACCGGGCCGGCGGCGGTCCCTACTGGTGCGGCTTCATCGTCCAGGCCCCCTGGCGCACCTGGATGAGCTACGGCGACGACCGCCTGCTGCACCGCTGCTATCCGACGATGAAACACTGGCTGGAGTACGTCGACGCCTATATGGTCGATGGCTTGCTCACGCCCTGGCCCGACGGGGATTACCGCTGGTGGTTCCTCGGGGACTGGGCGGCGCCGGACGGCGTGGACGTGACCGACCCCGCCTCCGTCGGCCTCGTGAACAACTGCTCCCTCTGCCAGGTTTACCTGGACCTGGAACAGATTGCCCGCCTGCTCGGCGAGGAAGCCGACGCGGCAGCGTTCCGCGCCCGCTATGACGCGCTCGCGAAGCGGATTCACGAGACCTGGTACAATCCTGACAACGCGACGTATGCGACCGGCAGCCAGATCGACATGGCGTATCCCCTGCTCGTCGGCGTAACGCCACCGGAGCTCCGCCAGGCCGTGCGCGACCGCCTGCTGGACCGCACGCAGACCATCTACGGCGGCCACCTGGCGACCGGCCTCGTCGGCGTCCCCGTCATCACCGAATGGGCGACGCTCGCCGGTGAAGCGGACTGGATGTACGGGATGCTGAAGCAGCACGGCTATCCGGGCTACCTCTATATGCTCGACAACGGCGCAACCGGCACCTGGGAGCACTGGAACGGCCGCCGCAGCCGCCTCCACAACTGTTTCAACGGCATCGGCAGCTGGTTCTACCAGGCCCTCGGCGGCATCATCCCCGAAGCGCCCGGCTACCGGCGCCTCCGCATCGAGCCGCAGGTCCCCGCCGGGCTGGACTGGGTCGAAGTCCGGCAGGAGACACCCTACGGGCCGGTCTCCGTCGCCCGCCATGGCAGAAAGCTCCATTTTGAAATCCCCGTGGGCGTGACCGCCGCCGTCGGCGGGCAGGATTACGCCGCCGGCGTTTATGATATCGACCTGTGATGGACAGTCCTTTCTGGGTATACTTGCTGGGCATCGCGGCGCAGTCGTTTTTCGGCGTGCGCGTACTCGTGCAGTGGATTGCCTCGGAACGCGCCGGGAAGGTGCTTTCGCCGGGCGCGTACTGGGTGTTGAGCCTGATTGCATCGCTGCTGATGATGGTCTATGGCTGGATGCGCCGGGACCTGACGATTATCGCCGGCGAATGGGTCGTGTACTTTATTTATCTGTGGAATGTCGGGGCGAAAGGGCTGCTGCGGAAGCTGCCGAAATGGGCGGTAGGCGTGCTGGCGGCACTGCCGGCCGTAATCCTGCTGCTGGGCTGGATTTCCGAAGGGGAATTCGGGCCGCTGGTGGCGGACCTGGGTGTCCGGGGGCCGCTGCTGGTGCTCGGGCTGACCGGGCAGGCGGTCTACAAGTCCCGCCTCATCTACCAGATCGTCTACAGCGTCCGGCGCCACGAGTCGCTGCTGCCGCCGGGATTCTGGATCCTCGCCGTCTGCGGCTCGCTGCTGCTGATTGTCTATGCCCTCCTGCGGCACGACTGGGCGCTGCTTCTCGGGCAGTGCGGCATCTTCATCGCCCTGCGCAACCTGATGATACATTTTTCGGGCTTAAAACGATAAAGTCAGCGAAAACTGCTATCTTTGCCGAAAGACTAAAACCAAATTTTCCATAGAATGAAAAAACTCTTAACTGCAGCCCTGCTGCTTGCCGCTCTCCTGAGCGCCTCCGCCCAGGAAAAGGAAGTCAAGACGGGCTGGAATTTCGGTGTGCTCCCCTGCGCGACTTACTCCGTTGACAACGGACTCCAGTACGGCGCCTTCGGCGACATCTACAACTACGGCGACGGCAACACCTACCCGGACCCGCTCCACAAGATCAGCTGGGAGGTCTCCCATTTCACCAAGGGCAAGACGCGCCTCTACCTGGCGTATGACTCCAAGTACCTGATCCCGAATATGCGCCTGAACGCTTCGGTCACGTACGTGAACGACCCGATGTTCAACTTCTGGGGCTTCAACGGCACCCAGGCCCTCCAGAACTACGATCTCTGGGGCAACCACGGAACCGCGATCAACTATTACGGCATGAGCCGCAAGATGTTCCGCGCGCTCGCGAACGTCCAGGGCCGCCTGGCCGAGCATCTCAACTGGGCCGCCGGCATGAATTTCTGGCACTGGGACATCGGCGATATGCGCGATTCCGGCTTCACGACCGAGCAGAGCGGTGACAACAAGATCTACTACAACAAGGGCGTCACCCTCTACAAGCGCTACCAGGAAATCGGCGCCATCAAGGCCAGCGAGGTCAACGGCGGCAACGCCCTC
>JAEEGL016186516.1_pt1 | contig 18340 bp, 26 predicted proteins | sample 9134231 | NCBI WGS metagenome assembly JAEEGL01 (sample SAMN16246548, study PRJNA631951) | gut metagenome | biome: gut microbiome; feature: rumen; material: fiber-attached | host: Bos | place: Iran: Karaj | collected 2018-10 | reverse complement strand
ATGTAGATAGCGACACGGATGATGATGGCCACATGGAATACTTGGTATATGAGGTTAGGGGATATGTGTCTCCCAAAAACGGAAAGATTATAAAAGTTGATCCATATGGATATGAATGCTTTGGTACAGAGGCGAGTTTTTATGATTGTGATAAAGATGGATTTCAGTATAAAACTGTTGTTAATAAGCAGGACGTCGATGTATCTATAATTGAAAGAGTAACAGCTATGGGAACTATAAAAATTATCCTGTATATTTGCATGTTTTTTGTTTCGCTTTATGCTATTTTCATTTCAGTTAAAGCGTTTAAACTTTTGAAGGTTGGTGAAAGCCAAGAATCCAGATAGAAGAATTATTCTTTGATGGAGTTCTTCATAAATAATATGGGTAAGTAAATTCTTAGCGTACGCATAGGAACTTGAGAAAAGGCAGACAGTTCAAGGGCTCGTACATATTTATGTATAGATACATACTGGTGTACGTAACGTTTTTTTGAAAAGGTATCTTTCATAATTGCAGTAAATACCTTGATACTTGAGTCTACTATAATGTATAAACTAGATTCTTCCTGGCTTTGTCCGATTAGTGTTCGTGCAAACACAGGTAGTATCGCACGTCGAAACCTTCGTCCTGTTAACGAAGACGAGCGGTAGCGAAGGCTGAGTGTTACAGGCGCGGTTGTTCTGGCGAGCCCCGTATTTTGGGGCGAGAGCAGAACTTCCTTGCGAAATAGTGGAGGGAAGCAAATAGGTACTTTTGGGCGGACTGATAAAGAGATTGAAAACTGTAGGTTGGAGCCTGCAGTTTTTTTATTGATCGGTGTTTTGATTATAACACCTATATTTGTAGTAAAATTAGAGTAGTAAAGAGTGAGTTTGTGAAATAATAAAACTAGGTTTTCAGAAAAGTAAGTAGTAGGTGATTAGAGGCATGGAAAAGAATCTATTATCTGAATTCCCGGAAATAGCTAAGGAATGGGATTATAAAAGGAATGATAAAACTCCTGAAGAATATGCGCCACATTCAAAAAAAAAGGTGTGGTGGTTATGCCCTGTTGGACATTCATATGATTGTACAATTGATCATAGGACTGGTAGAGGCCAAGGGTGCGCATATTGTTCTGGGAAGAGAGTTCTTGTAGGTTTTAATGATCTAAAGACTAAAGAACCGGAGCTTGTTAAAGAATGGGATTATGATAATAATGTGATATCTCCAGAAGAGGTGACTGTAGGTAGTAATAAAAAAGTTGCATGGATTTGCAGTGTTTGTGGAAATAGATGGAAGACAAAGGTTAATGATAGGGCTGGTGTCGAAAGAAAAGGATGTCCTGTTTGCTCAAAGAAAAAGAGAGTTAAGACCTTTTTGAAGAATTGGCTTAAGCCTGGCGAGAATGATTTGGCTTCTCAATATCCAGAATTGTCATTGGAGTGGGATTATAAAAAAAAACACTGAGTTTAGCCCTGAAACGATAACTTCGGGCTCAAATTATAGAGCATGGTGGAAGTGTCCAACGTGTGGAAATACCTGGCAGGCAAAAGTACATAGCAGAGTGACCAATAAGAGTGGCTGTCCAACATGCGCAAGGCATAAAAGCACGTCATTTCCAGAGCAGGCAATCTATTATTACCTTTCAAAGATATATCCTAAAACTGTAAATGGGTATAAAGATATATTTCCAAAATGGAAAATGGAATTAGATGTGTATATACCAGATATAAAAATCGGAGTTGAATATGACGGTGTGTATTGGCATTCTACTGGTTATGCCAAGAAAAAGGCTAAAGAGAAATACCAAATCTGTAAGGAAAATGGGATAAAACTTATTAGAGTGTCTGAAAATGATGAAAAAGTAGAAGATACATCCGATGTTTTCATATTTAGAAAAGAGTTGACTGATAGAGGCCTTGATGCTTGTATAGAGGAACTTCTTAGTCTGATTTCTCTTGAGGGGAAAAAAGTAAAAAGTAATGTGAAACGTGATAGGGCAGCGATAATGTCTCTTTATATTACTGTCCTTAAAGAAAAGTCCATTGCTATTAAATACCCAGATATGGTTTGGGAATGGGATGTTGATAAGAATAATGGACTTACGCCTGATATGATAAATGCTACTTCTAATGTTTCGTATTGGTGGAAGTGCAAATTGGGGCATTTATATAAGGCTGCTCCCGCAAACAAACTGTCGAATGGACATGGATGCCCGATATGTTCCGGTCATAAGGTGTTGGCGGGCTTTAATGATTTACAAACTAAATGTCCAGATTTGGTAAGAGAATGGGATTATGAGCGTAATAAGCCATTGCTCCCAAGCGAGATTAGTCCGGGCACTCAAAGAAAAGTATGGTGGATATGCCCTAAAGGACATTCATATAGTGCTCAAGTTTTAAATAGGACGAGCGCTAAAACGAGCTGTCCTATTTGTTCCGGAAGGATGGCACTTGATGGATATAATGATACTTTTACTACGCATCCCGAAGCGAGATTTTTTTGGGATTTTGACAAGAATAAAAAGATAAAACCAACTGAATTGACTTATGGTAGCACTAAGAGTGTATGGTGAAAATGTGAAAAAGGCCATTCGTGGAGAAAAACTGTGATGAGCCAATTGAGATCAGGTAAATGTCCAGTATGTAATTTTTCTATGCTGGTTCCATATGTTAATGACCTCTCTGTTTCGAACCCTGAATTAGCAGGAGAGTGGAATAACTATAAGAATAGAGACTTAACACCTCATGATGTGTTAAAGAGAAGCACAAAAAAAGTATGGTGGAAGTGTCACTCTTGTGGTAATGAGTGGGAAACAAGGATAGATTTAAGAGTAAAGGGAATAGGATGCCCTGTATGTGGATACTCTAAAAAGATGCAGTCAACCAGGGCAAAGAATACTGTTAAATACAAAGAAACTCTCGCAGATCGTTTTCCTGATATTGCAAAGGAATGGGATTATTTACAGAATGGTGACTTATCGCCAGAGAGTATTTCGTATGGAGCAAATTATAAAGTGAGTTGGATATGTCCTAAAGGGCATAGGTATGAGGCTTGGATCAGTGATAGGACTGGCAAACGTAAAACAGGATGCCCAGAATGCTCTTATCTAGCAAAGGCAAAGAAGGTTATGTGTATTGAGACTGGAGAGGTGTATGATTCTCCAAGGTTAGCTGCTGAAGCGGTTAATAAGAAGGCTGTGACAATCTCACATGCTGCAAGAGATCAGTCCAAAACTTGTGGCGGATATCATTGGCGATATGTTTGATATTGCCCAGTGGAAAGTGTTTCTGATAACTGTTATTGCTAAGAAGGAGATTATAATAGATCTAACCATGCAGCTATCAGAGGACTGGTAATACAACTCTTGGATAAGATGGGATGTACATATGCGTTTACAGAGAATGATTGATGTGATATAGAGGAACAGGCATACAAGAATTCTCTTTCTGTTACTACAAAGGACTTTAAAAAGAAGCTTTCAAGGGTAAATAATGATATAGAGGTTCTTGGCGAATACAAAAATGCAAATTTAAGGATTAGAGTAAGATGCAAGAAATGCTGTTATGAATGGAGTGTGGTACCTCTAGCTGGAGATGGGGGCAAAAATGTGGAACAAAGTCAAAGTGAAGTGTATAAAACTTTGGGGAAATAACTTTTTATATTGAGAATATGGTATTATTTTACAAGTGGTTTGATCTTATATTTTAAAAAATATTATTCTAAATAGAACAAGATTGTGTTGGGGTATCATGGATAGGAATAAATTTCTTTTGGATTTAGAACATGTGTTAAAAGAGGAAGAAAACTATACATTTTTAAATTTTCTCAAAAATAATATTGGAGCAACACTTACATCGATTTCACTTTTTACAGCTATATTGGTGTTTGTAGCCAAGGTTATAGGGGTTTTAATTGCAAATGTTCAGTATCTGTACTGGAATATAGATGATTGCTTTTTGATAGAAGATAATAAAGCATATCTTAAACTGGGCATATACATAATATATTCTATTCTAATAATGTCATCATACGCCATAGCAAAAAAACACATATTTATATGGAAAATACATGGTTGTCAAATATACTTGTATGATAGAATTCTTAAAATTGCAAAAAAGCAAATAAAAGAACACAAAAAAGAACATAGGGCATTTGAAAAAAGGAACAAGACACTAAAAAAATACTTGAATTTGATAATTTCAACTGAAAAAAGTATTGATCAAAATTATTCTAAAATAGGTAATGATTTTGAGAATTTAGAAGCGAGGAATGAAGAGCACAGAAAATCAATAAATCAAGGGATGTTGGATTATAGAGATGCTAGGCGGGAGATTATAAAGCAGAAATTATTTAATCTGATATATTTGATGATAGGTTTTTTTATTGCTTTTATTGCATCTTTTATCTTACAAGCTTCGACAGGATTGAATTTAAGCATTAATGGTGAGGGAAGAAGAATAATACTATCAACATTACTTTATGCTGTATTTATAATAATAGGGGTGTGTATTAATTGTTGGATTGAAATAAAGCTGGGAGCAATGCGTATAATTAGTGCTTTTTTTAAGGATAAGAATATATTTGATGAGCAGGAATTAGTATCTAAGGCTGTACGAATATTGGAAGATAAAGCAAATGAGGTACGCTGTAGAAGTGTTAAACAAATTTTTTCTGATAAGTCTTGTAAATTTTTGGCTGTTTATGGTATATATCTCTTGGTAACGACATTAGTTTTTATGCCAATTAAAGCTAGGTATAACCTTGAGCATTGTAAAACTTTTTATATAATAAGTGAAAAAGAGCAGGATTATGCTGTGGTAGTAAATAATGGCAATAAGTTTATCCTTTCTAAATGCGAAATAATGGGTGAAAAAATAACTATTGATACTAATGAAATATATATAATGGATGAGCCAGTAAAGATGAGCAAGAGAGATTTCAAAAATGTTGAAAAAAAATAGAAGGTGCTAGTTAATATAGAATCAATGTTTGTAGATGATGTAAAAGCAGGAACAACAACACTATTTGATATAACTACTTATTCAAAAGAAAAGTTTGAAACTATGGAGTTTTACGCAAATCAATGGTGATTTATATGCAGCTTGAATAGTGTGTTATGAAAGGCAGAGAGAATTTTTCCTCTGCCTTTTTTCTATCTAATTTGAATTGCTTCTTATGAATAATTTGAACATCTATAAACATGAATAGAACTGAATAAAGATATGCAAGTGCCAAAATTAAATTGACACAAACATGGCACAATAATATAATTGTGCCATGAGATTATTGGCACAGGAGGGATGAGATATGATCACAACACTTGATGATGCTTTAAAAAGAATCTCAGAGCTTGAGGAAGAAAATTCAAAGCTCAAAGAAGAACTTAAATATTATAAGAGCAAAAAGTTTGCAGGCAGACAGAAGCATGATGAGCATTGGATGCAATCATATAACAACTTCGTAATCCAATATGAAGATGGAATGACAATAATGGAGATTGTGGATAAGGGTGAAATTAGTCGCAGGACTGCATACAGATATAAGGCATACTACGAGAGACTCAAGAAGATGCGGGAGAAATAAAAAATGAAACCGGTGAGAATGACAATAAATAATGGGAGTGTTGAATAATGCAAGTACTTGTAATTCCGGATGTACATCTTAAAGCTTGGTTATTTGACCGAGCCGCAGAAATTCTTAGGGAAGGAAAGGCTGATAAAGCAGTCTGCCTTATGGACATACCTGACGATTGGGGAATGGAACTCAGTGTAGATCAATACCGAGACACTTTTGATAGGGCTATTTCTTTTGCTAAGGAATATCCTGAGACTTTGTGGTGCTATGGAAATCATGATGTGAGTTATCCTTGGGGAAAGCTGGAAACAGGGTATTCGCCTTATGCTGAAAAAACAGTCATTGCAAAACTGAATGAACTAAAATATGTGTTGCAGAACCAATCTCAGATTGCGTTCATACATAGAATGGATAATGTTCTGTTTATGCATGGAGGATTAATAGCTGAGTATGTCAGCAGATTAAATCCTGAATTATTGGCCGCAGATATAGATGAAGTTTTAGAGGCAGTGAACAATGCATCAGATAAATACCTGTGGAATGATGAGTCACCGCTTTGGTATAGACCGCAGTATAAAGATATAGATGCTTTTAGGAGAGAAACATATTTACAAGTAGTAGGTCATACTCCAGTAAAGAATATATACGAGAAAAATGGATTCATTTCTACAGATGTTTTTTCAACATATAGTGACGGAAGGCAAATCGGGGAATCAGCCATGATTATTATTGATACTGAAACTAGGAAATATGAAAAGGTTCCGGTAATTGGGAAACTTGGGTATAAGGTTTGTACTGTTACAGTGGATGAAGAAGAGACAAAGACATGATAAGTATTGAAAAAATAGTAGCTTTTGTTATAATGAAACTAACAGGAGCTCCCACACCTCTCTTTGAAGTGTCCAATGGGAGCACATTTTTATTTTAGGGGTTATTATGCAACTTAAAAAGTCTAAGACTTATAAGGAGCAGGTTGAGATATTAAGAAATAAGGGACTTATAATTCAGAACAGTGGCAATGTTATTTCTTTTCTCAATCATGTTAACTATTATAGGTTTTCGGGATATTTTCTTCCGTTTATTTCAAAAACAGACAAAAAATTTCATGATGGTACAAGCTTTGAGCAATTAGAGAATATATATCATTTTGACTCAGAGTTAAGAAAGCTGATAATGGGAACAATAGATGAAATAGAGATATACTTGAAATCTCAGATTTCGTATTACCATTCTCAGAAGTATGACGCAGAAGGTTATACAGATAGTGCAAATTACAATAGCAAACATAATCATAATGCTTTTTTGCAACGTGTATCAACCTGTATAGCTGAAAACCAGCGTACTCTTGTTGTTAAGCACCATATGAATAATTATGGCGGTCATTTTCCAATATGGGTATTGATTGAGTATTTTTCTATTGGAATGCTTTCATATTTTTATCGTGATCTACCTAATATAGATAAAGCGACTATTGCACAAGATACATATGGTGTGAATTATCAGGTACTTGATAGTTGGTTTAGGTGTCTTACGGATTTACGAAATAAATGTGCTCATTATTCTAGATTGTATTATTGGATATTTACAGCGTTACCAAGGATGCCACAAGGCGAAAAATATATACCTACAAGAAGATTATTTGCTCAGTTATATATGCTGAAACTTATGTATCCAGATCATAAAAGATGGAATGATGAATTTGTAAAAACGTTGGCAAAACTAATGAGGAAGTATAAATCGGACATAGTGAAGGCACATATTGATTTTCCATATAAATGGAAATCTATGCTGGTGTATAAATGATGTACGCTATTTTTACCCCCTTCACTCCAAACTATGTAAAAAGGGGTGAACATACCAAAGGCCAGTATCTACGCAGTATGTTTAAATTGTTTGCGGTAGTACCGCACGTTGAAACCGTTGTTCTGTTAACGAAGACGAGCGGTAGCGAAGGCTGAGTGTTACAGGCGCGGTTGTTCTGGCGAGCCCCGTATTTTGGGGCGAGAGCGGAACTTCCTCATAAAATATGTATTATCCCCGGGAAAAATTTTTTTCCCGGGGATTTTTTGCATTATTACAGGAGATTTGTTACCTTTATATAATATACAAATTATTATTGAGGAGATAAAACTATGAAAAATAGAACTAGATTGCTTTCACTTTTATTTGCTATGTCACTTGTTGCCACAGGTTGTGGACATACCGGTGCTCCTGATAAAGAACCGGTCGATTCCGGGATTAACGAATCGGTCGATTCCGAGGCGGAAAAACCGGTTGATAACGAGGTGAAAGAACCTGTCGATAACGAAACGGAAGAACCGGTCGATCAAGAGGTGAATGAGGCACCTTTGGATTCTAAGGTAAGCAAAGTTACTTGGTCTGACTGCACTAATGATTCATCCAAAACTTGTTATGATGATGCAACAATAGAATTTACTTTTACAGATGGAACTACACAGGAAGTTGTAATTGGCGCCTATAGTACAGTGGATTCTATGAATAAAAATGATATGGATAATGATGGTGAAGAAGAATATGTATTCCATATCACCTATGTAAATACTATTGGAGAGAATCATTTTCTCTATGTGTACAAGGTTGATGATAATAAAGCAGAGCAATGGTTCCCCTGTAATACCGGAATCACAGAAGTTGATGAGAACTCTTCCCAGCAGGAAGAGACTACAGTAGAGGTAGATGGTAAAAATAAAAATGCCATCAAGGTTGAATGTGCTGTTAGGGATGAAGGTAGAGCAAAAGCAACCTATGACGGGATTATTTATTACGATAATGGACAGTGGAATGAATATAATAAGTAAATAGCTGCACCTTCAGAAGAAAGAAAATCTACTAATAATTGCGATATTAAACAAATCGAGGTTACAGAGATGATTGATATAAAAGAATGTGATGATTCCGAATATTATCAAGGTAAGAATGGACTTTTATAAAGGATATGAAAAAGAACTTACTAGATGATGAGCAGGAATAAGGATAGTGGTTGAGAGGATAAGTGTATGGATAGAGACGACCCAAAATGGAAATTAAATGAAAAAAAATTATTTGTTTTGCTTAAATCAAAGGTCAGCATAAAGTACTTGCTGACCTTTTTCTTGTATTTCTCTGTCACGATGCTCTATATTCCATAAGTGTTGTATTCTGCCATTCTCCGAATTTGTCTTTAGCAATACGTTCTCTGTAACCGATTTCCCTAAAACCACATTTCTTGTGGAGAGCAATGCTGGCTTTGTTGACGGAGATTATTGCAGAATAGATGCTCCAGTAGCCAAGCTTTTGACTCTCGGTGATAAGATGATTTACTAGAGCCGTTCCGATGCCTTTTCCCTTGTGCGCAGAATCAATGTAAACACTCATTTCAACTGCACCTTTGTAGACGCAACGACTGGAGGTGGGGCTTATAGATATCCAGCCAACAACCATACCGTCTTCTTCATAGACATATCTACATTCCTTGATATGACTTTTATCCCATTCTTCAAAGCAGGGACATTCGGTGTTGAATGTGGCGATACCACTGTCCAAACCCTGTTTATAGATATCAGCTACTCTAGTCCAATCCGTATCAAGCATTTTTCTGATCACAACAATTCTCCTCCGTTTTACAACATTTATTCTCTGCTTTTAAGCATGCAGCATTATAAAGCTGCAAAGCCTCTAAAACCATATTCTGTTTATCTTTTTCAATGTATGAGAACACTTTTTTGAACTTATCATACATATCATTTTCAATTTTGTTGAATCTGGCTTCGCCATCTTTGGTCAGCGATAAAACGACGCTTCGGCGATCTTTTTTAGAAGGCTCACGCAGTACAAAGCCTTTTTGCACAAGTTCTTCTATAGCGCGGCTGATACCACTTTTATCAAGCTTAAGAGTCCGGGCTAAGTCTTTGATGCATATGCCCGGTTGTCGTCCGATCTCTACTACAAGAAAACACTGCAGAGTATTGACGTTGCACTGGCTGCAATCGGATTGATTCATGTTTTCCAGATTGCGTTCCAGCTCTCGTGTGTATTCGCGAAATAGCTTTACTTTATCCATATGGCTCCTCCTGTTGAAGAATAGCATATAGAATTTAGTTGCAAATGTCAACTGTTTATAAAAACAACAATTAATCCAAAAATGTAAAGGAGCCTTGACATAAACGCCCCATCCTGTTATAATCTAAAATGTAAAGGAAACTTGTCAAAAAAATTGGAGGAGATGAGTTGAAAAACATTGTAGAAAAGCTGCGCAAGGAACGTGGTCTAAATCAGGATGAATTTGCCAAAGCGATCCGTGTTTCCAGGCAGACGGTCAGTTCAATTGAGAACGGGAAGTATAATCCGTCCCTTGAGCTAGCATTTGATATTGCTGATTTTTTCGGCATGACAATAGAAGAAATCTTTATTCATAAGGGAGGTGACAACAATGAATAAGAGCTATCTGAATAAGGGTATAATATTGGTGCTTGTAGGAATATGTTTAGTAATAGCTGCAGTTTTTACAGAGAGTGCGTTTGAGGGTTTGTTATGGGGACTCGCCGGAGGAGCTTTAGGCCCCGGCATTGGAATACTCATTAAGCATTTTTATTTGTCTGTTCCCAAGAATCAGGAGAGGTATCAAGAGAGCCTTGAGCAGAAAGAAATCAATGCTCATGATGAACTAAATGAGAAGCTACGCGACAGATCAGGTAGGATTGCTTATAACATCGGGCTTTATATATTATGTTTTTCTGTGGTGTTATTCGCTATTCTTGGAAAAGCAGGAATGATCATCGATCACAAGATCATTGTGCTGTATTTGGTTGGTTTGATGATTTTACAGTACGTTATTGGTATCGGAGTGTACTATCAGTTGAGAAAAAAATATTGATCCATGTTTTATAAAGGACTACAAAGAAAAGCGAGGCAACTATGATCATAGAGACAGAAAGATTATTCTTACGTGAAATGAATATGGATGACTTTGACGCATTGTATGCTGTCCTTGCTGATCCGGAAATTATGCAGCACTATCCTTATACTTTTGATGAGGAACGCGTCAGAAATTGGATCGAGCGAAACATGAATCGTTATAAAGAAAACGGCTTTGGGCTGTGGGCAGTGTGTTTGAAAGAAACAGGAGAAATGATCGGCGACTGCGGACTGACATTGCAGAGCATTGATGGAAAGATGCTTCCTGAGATTGGCTATCACATCCGCAAGGATTGCCAACGTAAAGGATATGCTAAGGAAGCGGCAAGTGCGGTGCGCGATTGGGCTTTTGAGAATACCGATTATCCTTCACTGTATTCTTACTGCAAGTATACCAATGAGGCCTCATATAAGACCGCAGAAGCAATAGGAATGCACTTTGATAAGGAGTATCCTGACGAGGCTAATAAGATCACACATGTATCAGTGATCCATAAATTCAATAAATAAAACAAGTCATGTTTAATATTAGACAAAAGAGGAAGTGAAAAATGAGTTTTGTTTTTGTTGCGCTTGGAGGCGCACTTGGAGCAGTAGCAAGATATGCGATCAGTTTGATACCGGTAAAAGGGCAGTTTCCGATACTTACTTTGGTGACTAATATTCTGGGTGCGATCATTATAGGTTTTATCGTTGGATTAACAGATAAAAAAGCTGACGTATCGCCCAATACAGTGCTCTTTTGGAAGACCGGTGTATGTGGCGGATTTACAACATTTTCAACGTTTTCACTTGAAGCATATAAGCTCTTTGAAAACAAGGCATATATGCTTGGAGGAGTATATACGGCGCTGAGCGTTTTCTTTTGCCTTTTGGGGGTTTTCTTGGGAAAGAAGATCGCAACAGTTATAGGATGATTCATTATGAACACAATACTAACTCAATTCGTAGACAGATCAAAAGACATTTTAAAAGAAAACCTGGTAGGAGTATACCTGCACGGTTCAGCCGTTATGGGATGCTACAATCCCAAGAAGAGCGATCTCGATCTCATCGTTGTTGTAAACGATAAAATGTCTGATAGCGAGAAAAAAGCTTTCATGGATATGGTCGTTGAGCTAAATGAAAACGGCCCGGCAAAAGGCATAGAGATGAGTGTCGTAAAGAGAGAGGTGTGTAAGCCCTTTGTTTATCCGACACCGTTTGAACTGCACTTTTCGGTGATGCATCTTGGATGGTACAAGGATAATCCGGATGACTACATTCAGAAGATGAACGGAGAAGATTCAGATCTTGCGGCTCATTTTACCATCATCAAGAAAAGGGGCAAGTGTCTTTACGGAGATCCGATAGATGAGGTTTTCGGTGAAGTTCCGAGCGCCGACTATATGGATTCCATTAAGGATGATATCGCGGAAGCCGAGGATGACATCGTGGACAATACGATGTACATAACGCTCAATCTGGCGAGAGTTTTGGCATACAAAAAAGATGATCTCGTCCTCTCCAAAAAAGAGGGCGGCGAGTGGGCTCTTAACGCGGTCCCCGAGGAATATCACAATCAGATAAAAGAAGCTATGCGTGAATATGAAACCGGAGAAAACGCTTCTTACGACACTGAGCTTGCCAGACGCTATGCAAGATACATGTTAAACACAATCATTTGAGACTGACAGAAGGAAAGGGGAAAAATATGGCATCATGGATGGTACACTTAAGGATCACGGACGCTCTTTTGGATAGGTTAAAAGAGCTTGATGAGACCGCGTTTGTTATCGGAAACATCGCACCTGACAGCGGAGTTCCGAATGAGGACTGGTCTGTATTTACACCGCCTAGGAATATTTCTCATTTTAAAGGGGATTCAAAGGAAAGGACATATATCGGCGTAGAAGAATTTGCCGATCGCTATTTTACGGATGAAAAGATAAGGAAATACAACAAGCGTGAGTATTCATTTTTCCTTGGCTACTACACACATCTTTTGACTGACAGAGAGTGGACCTATATGACTCACTCAGAAGGCGTTAACGAGGAAAATGCACGCAAGGAAAACATGTCTCTGATTGATTTCATCTGGAAGAATAAAGCGGACTGGTATGATCTTGATTTCTTATATCTTGAAGAGCACCCCGATTTTAGAGCGTTCAATATTTATGAGAACGCAACAAAGGAAGAGCTTTCCAATGATTTTATGGAGGAATTTCCGGACTATGCATTTGAGAACAGGCGTGAATATATATGCGGATTTTACAGAAGTGATAACCATGGCGATCTACACAGAGAATATAAGTATTTGACCAAAGAGCGTGCTGAAAGGTTCGTAAAAGAAACTGTGGACATTATCATGGATGCTTTAGACACGCGAAATGACGGGAAAAGAGCGATTGGCGAATAAAGACGGTTTATTTTTTCATATTATCAAATAACTATTTTATATTTTGCTAAATTGGCTATTGTATTATTATACTGTTTGCTTTAAAATTACACATGTATTAAGGGAGCTGTTAAAAAAACACATGTATAACAGCTGGAAAAATTCATAGTTTTGGAAGGAGATATTGAAAATGAGTGAAAACAATTTTGAGGGAAACAACGAGAACAATGTTAACGGCGTTGAAAATCAGTACAACGCGCCTCAGTATCAGGGACAGGCACCTGTAGTTGATAACGGAGGATTCCTTTGGGGACTTCTTGGATGCTGTATTCCTATCGTTGGTCTTATTCTTTTCCTTGTTTGGAAGGATACAAAGCCCAAGACTGCTAAGGCAGCCGGAATCGGTGCACTTGTTTGCGTAGGTATTTATATCGTTTATGTAATTATTGTTGCTATCTTCGGTATAGGTATGGCAACCATGGGATGATGAGAATCTGAATATGATTGAATGGATGTATCGTTGGTTACCAAGAATATTCGGTTGTCACTGTCGAAGCGACAGATCCTTTTATTATAAAGGACATCAGTTTCCGATATGTGCCAGATGTACAGGTGAACTGATCGGCGTTTTATCAAGTGTAATCTTGTTCTGGTTTTGGAAACCGTCGGTACTTATATCTTTTATCATGATGATACCGCTTATCGCGGATGGTTTTATCCAGCGCTTAACAAGTTATGAAAGCACAAACCTAAGACGAGTGATAACAGGGGTTTTGTTTGGAATAGGAATTATGGCGTTGCTTGCGCATTCTACTATTTTTGCTTTTAAGTTTGGATATGATTATGGCTTATCATTAAAAACAAGATAATACTGATTATATTTTTACCCGCTTCTTGGATTATTTCCGATAAGCGGGTAAAATTATTTTATAAACATGACATATAGCTGTCATGTTATCTAAGTTATGATGTTTACGGAGAGTAGGAAATATGAAGATTGACAGGCTGATCGGAATATTATCGATACTTTTGCAAAAAGAGATGACGACTGCTCCGGAGCTTGCAGAGCACTTCGAAGTCTCAAGAAGAACGATAAACAGAGATATAGAAGCGCTGTGTAAGGCCGGGGTACCCATACAGACAACGCAAGGCACCGGCGGCGGAATCAGCATAATGAGCAGCTATCGCATGGACAGGACGATTCTTACATCCAAAGACATGCAGATGATACTTGCGGGGCTTAGGAGTCTTGACAGTGTGAGCGGCAGCAAGTACTACGGGCAGCTTATGGAGAAGCTTCAGACCGGTTCTTCCGAGTTTATCAGCGGAAAAGATTCTATGCTTATCGATCTTTCTTCGTGGTACAAGACATCACTTGCTCCGAAGATATCAACGATTCAGGATGCTATCGAAAACAGGCACCTTTTGTCTTTTGAGTACTATGCGCCTTCAGGTGAGAGTAAGCGCACGATCGAGCCTTACTATGTCGTGTTTAAGTGGAGCAGCTGGTACGTTTACGGTTTTTGCAGGAAACGAAAAGACTACAGGCTTTTTAAACTCAACCGTATGGACAAAGTGAAGCAGACAGATAAGTCTTTTGTCTGCAGAAACGCCCCGTTACCTGATCTTGAGACCGAGAACATCTATCCTATGGAGATCAAGGTGAAGGCTCTTTTTACTCCTGATGTAAAGTGGCGACTTGTAGAAGAGTTCGGCCCCGGATGCTTTGAGGAGACCAAGGATGGGAAGCTGTTATTTACGGCAGATTACACCGACGCGGACTATTTTACCGATTGGATAATGACATTCGGGGACAAGGCGGAAGTGCTGGAGCCTGTCGAGGTACGAAAGAGAATCCGTGACATCGTCATCGCGATGAAGAAAATGTATGACTGAGTTTGTTTTGCGCAAATAAGTGAGCAAAGTCTTTTTATAGTAAAAACTTTTATTTGGAGGAATGAGTAGTGAAATACCCATGGATAGATGAATTTCTTATGGAGAAGCCGGGTGTTACCAAGGATCTTCAGAAGGACTGGAACTGGATGCGCTATCAGATAGGCGGAAAGATGTTTGCTGCTGTGTGCATGGATAATGACAATAAGCCGTATTACATAACGCTCAAGCTTGAGCCGATGGAGGGAGACTTTCTTCGCAAGCAATATGAGGATATCGTTCCCGGTTATTATATGAACAAGACGCACTGGAACTCCGTGAAGGCAGACGGAGCAGTTCCTGATGATCTGTTAAAAGATATATTGGATAAAGCATACGACATAGTATTCAAAAGTCTTACGAAGAAAAAGCAAAAAGAGATACTTGGTACCAGAGATCCAAGCATGTCAGATGAAGAGTTTATGAAAAATGTAGATGAGAGAGTAAAAAGACTTAGGGGGTAATATAAATGAACAAGGATGAGATGTTTAATACCATCAACAGTACATTCGAGGAGTTAAAGGCTGCACTTGAGGGAGATGATCTGGATAAGATTAAAGATCTTACGCTTGAGCTCCATGCGCTGGTGCACCCTGCGGAGATTTCGGGCAGAGCTGAGAAGACGGTTGCGGATATAGTGCTGGACTATGTTCTTTCCGGAAATCAGAACGAGATCGTTCAGAGGGAAACCTGGGATGCGGATCTTCACTATGCGGGAAGCAAGACGGTTCCCATGTGCTGGCAGCTTTGGCATACCTATAGGATAGAGGATCTTGTAAGTAATATACTTATGGAGAACGGCAATCAGATATTTAATGATGAGTGGCAGAAGAAGATAGGTTCATCCATAACTGACACCGGTAATGCGCTTGAACCCGATGAACTAACCGAATGGGCCAAGAACATAAATGCAAAAGAACTTAAGAATTACATGATAGAAGTAGGAAAGAACACACGCCGTATTTTGGCAGGACTTACTCTTGAGCAAATTAAGAACATGGTTCCCGAAGAGTGGGTTATGAGAATCCTTGAAGAGGGTGGTGTGACAACCGATTTCCGCTCTGTATGGCTCCTTGTATTCTGGGGAAGGCTTACTATCGGCGGAATGATCTTAACACCTATGACTTCGCATCATATGATGCATCTTCCTACCAGTATAGATAAGATTTGTAATAAGGAGTGACCTATGCATTTTGTGGATGCAAAAGGAATATTAACTTCAAACAACGGCCTTCACGGGATGAACATCTACAGGGGATGCACACACGGCTGCATCTATTGCGACTCAAGGAGCAAGTGCTATCAATTCACGCATGATTTCGAGGATATCGAAGTTAAGCAGAATGCACCACAGCTCCTTGAAAAGGCGCTTAAATCCAAGCGAAAGAAGTGCATGATAGGTACAGGAGCAATGTCAGACCCTTATATGCACTGCGAAGAGCAGCTTGAGCTCACAAGGAAGTGCCTTGAGATCATAGCACGTTATGAGTTCGGCCTTGCGATACAGACCAAGTCTGACAGGATACTGCGCGATATAGATATTCTTGATGAGATAAACAGGAAGGCTAAGTGCGTTGTCCAGATGACTCTTACAACCTATGACGATGAGCTGTGCAAGATCCTTGAGCCTAATGTCTGCAATACCAAACGCCGCATAGAGGTTTTAGAAGAAATGCAGAAAAGAGGAATCTCGACCGTAGTATGGATGACGCCGATCCTGCCCTTTATAAACGATACGGAAGAGAATATCATGCCGATACTGTCGGAATGTGCCCGCGTGGGCGTAAAGGGCATCATAATATTCGGTATGGGACTTACGCTTAGAGAAGGAGACCGTGAATACTATTATGCTGCTCTCGATAAGCATTTCCCCGGAATGAAGTCGCGCTATATCAAGACATACGGTAATGCCTATGAGCTTCAGAGTCCGAATGAGAAAGCTCTTTTGACCGTATTCAACAGATTCTGTGCTGAGCACGGAATAATAGCAGATCCCTATAAGTGCTTCGGATATCTTAATGAGCTTCCCGACAAATACGAGCAGATATCTTTCATAAATTAATCAAATTGCTTCTGTAACACTCCTGTGCTACCATTGAAATAGAGGTAATTTGTATGCGAAATGATGTTAATGGATCAAGCCATCTCATCGGGGATGACGGTGTATACGAGAATGTCAAGATCAGACAGGCCAAGGTGTTTATAGCGCTTTGCAGGATCATTACCGTTGCGCTTGCAGTTCTTGGTTTTTTGGCGCTGTTTGTCGGAGCAAGGTAGGGATTGGTATGTACAACATCAAGAAGCGAATCTATGAAGTACTAGAAGTATCAAGTGTAGGTGACAAATCAAGTAGGGCCTATGACGTCATGATCACGGCAGCCGTCATTGTAGGTCTTCTTCCCATGACGATGAAAGGTGAGAATATATACACCCGTGCAATAGAGCTTTTTACGAGCCTTATCTTTTTTACAGACTACTGCGCGAGAGTCTATACTGCGGATTACAAGATGGGCTTTAAGAGCGTAAGGACTTATTTTGCTTATATCCTTACGCCTCTTGCGATCATGGATATTTTGTCCATTCTACCCGTTATAGCACTGTTTGTGCCTGTTTCCGGATTTATCCGCCTTCTTAAGCTCTTTAGATTTTTTAGAATATTCAAACTAATCCGTTATTCAAAGACTATGATAATAATTGCCAACGTGCTCAGGAAGGTTAAGACGCAGCTATTGGCAGTTCTTATTCTGATACTTGTGTATATTTTTGTATCCGCCATGCTGGTATTTCAGCTTGAGCCGGATCTTTTTAACACGTTCTTTGATGCCCTTTATTGGGCTACTATATCTATCACGACTATCGGATACGGTGATATCTCGCCCGTTACTCCGGTAGGACGTATGATCACCATGATCTCTGCGCTTATGGGAATGGCTGTCATTGCGCTTCCTACAGGTATCATCACCGCTTCCTACATGAATGAGATCACCAGGAAAAAGTCCAAATACGAGCTTTGAAAAATTGCATAATTTTATAAAAAGTTAATGATTTGCCGATAAGATTTAGAATAAATTTACGAACAAAATGGTAAGATGTATATATAACGTTTTTAATTGTCAGATAATTATTCCCGGCATGTTTTTCTTTGGTGCGTCAAGGAGGCTGAGTAATGAAGAAGATCAACAATTTGAAGATTTACGTTAAGATGAGTCTTGTAATTGGTCTTGTTATTCTTATCGGACTTGGAGCTATTTACGGCATAATCAATACAACAACAAGATCTATTATGAGAAAACAGACAGAGGTAAGGCTGGCTGAGCTTACCGAGAGCCGTGCGATCATAATTGATAAGCACCTGACGGAATTGCAAAGGCTATGTAATACCTATGCAAGAGACCCTAAGGTCGTTTACCTCATGGAGCACGTAGACGACGCGGAGGCACAGCAGGTTGCACAGAAGACTTTGGAGAGCATTGTCTCGACAAGATCTGATGTAGAAAGTATGTACGTAGCCGATGATGCCACCAAGGTTTACACTCATACCGATAAATCATTTGT
>JAEEGL015178757.1_pt1 | contig 18340 bp, 12 predicted proteins | sample 9134231 | NCBI WGS metagenome assembly JAEEGL01 (sample SAMN16246548, study PRJNA631951) | gut metagenome | biome: gut microbiome; feature: rumen; material: fiber-attached | host: Bos | place: Iran: Karaj | collected 2018-10 | reverse complement strand
GCTGACGACGGCGTCGATCATCTTGTTGCGCACCATGTCGACGTACACCTGCATGCAGCCAGCGGCTGAGGTGGAGCCGGCGATGGTGAGGATGTTGGTGCAGTCCTTCTCGGCCAGCATCTGGCAGAGGATGTCGGCGGCACGGGCGGTGTCGCGACTGGTGAAGCTCATGTGGCGCATGGCGTCGATAAGCTCGGTGCTGTCGTACTTCTTGATGTCAATGTGCTTGACGGTTTCTTTCAGGAGGTCTCTCTTTTCCATTGTTATATGTTTTTATTTTGTTTGTCTTTCTTTGAGAGTAATGTCTTTTGTAATCTCGGCGGTGCCGTGGTTCCAGTCGCCGTCGCCGCCGTGGAAGGCTTCGCGTGGGGCCGACACCTCGACGATGGTGTCGCTGTAGGTGCCGTTCTGTTCGCCGTCGATGTCGCGGAAGCCAAAGTGTGAAGCAATACCGGGCAAGCCATATACATTCACATTATAACGGCCATCTGGGCCTGTGGTTCCAAGCCCGGAGTATTCCAACATCTCATAACCTTCCTGCGTTTCGTATGCTGTCGCCACCTCGATACCCTCGATGGGGTCGCCCTTCTCGTTGGTGACCACTCCTTTCACATGGTAGTACCCTTCGGGACAGCCATACTCACAGGCAGGAATGCACCCGGTGGCAGTCAATCCCAGCAAACCACCCAATGTGGCCAACAGCCAATGCTTCAGTTTCAGATACCTTATCTTCATATCGCTTTAACACTTATCACTTATCACTTATCACTTATCACTTAACACTTATCACTTAACACTTATTACTTAACACTTAACACTTATCACTTAACACTTATCACTTATCACTTAACACTTATCACTTATCACTTATTAGAACGGCACGTCGCCGTCGGGGCTGAGGTCTTCATTCATCTTGCTGTCCACGATCATTGTGCCGCCCTGCTGGTCGAAGGCGGTGTTCTGGGGCATGCCGATGGCTGATTCGAGGCCGGCAATCTCGCTGGGGTTCTCGAAGCGCACATAGTCGCTCACGAAACGCATACGCACCTCTCCCACTCCACCGGAACGATGCTTGGCGATGATGAGGTCGGCCATGCCGATGGTCGAGCCGTTGTCGTCCTCGGTGATGTTATAGTATTCAGGACGGTAGATGAAGATGACGATATCGGCATCCTGCTCGATGGCGCCCGACTCGCGAAGGTCGCTCAGCTGCGGCTTGTTGCCCACGCGGTTCTCCACCTGACGGCTCAGCTGGGACATGGCGAGGACGGGGATGCAAAGTTCCTTGGAGAGGGCTTTGAGCTGGCGGCTGATCATGGATATTTCCTGCTCGCGGTTGCCGTTGCGGTTGTCGGCAGTGCCGGAGGACATGAGCTGGAGGTAGTCGATGAAAATCATCTGGATGTCGAAGCGCTGCTTCAGGCGGCGAGCTTTGGCGCGGAGTTCGAAGATGGTGAGCGAGGGGGTGTCGTCGATGTAGAGCGGTGCGCCGCTCAGGTGCTGCGCCGCCACCTTGAGTTGCTCTTTCTCGTGGGCCGCCAGACGCCCTTTCTTCAGGTGGTCGCCCTTGATGCGTGCCTCGCTGGAAATAAGACGCATGGCCAGCTCCTGTCCGCTCATTTCGAGCGAGAAGAAAGCCACCGGTTTCTTGAAGTCGACAGCCATATTGCGGGCCATACTCATGGCGCAGGCCGTCTTACCCATGGCGGGACGGGCGGCGAGGATGATGAGGGTGCCCGGCTGGAAGCCAGCCGTCATGCGGTCGAGGCCGATGAAGCCGGTCTCGAGGCCGCTAAGACCGTCCTCCTTCTGGCCAGCCTCTTCAATCTGGTCGGTGGCGAGGCTGACGAAGTCGCCCACCGGGTGGTAGTCGGAGCGGAAGTTCTTGTCGTTGATATCCATCAGACGCTGCTCGGTCTGGTCGAGCAGGTTGACCACGTCGGTAGTCTCGTCGTAGGCCTGGGTGATGGTCTCGGTGCTGATGCGAATCATCTCACGCTGGATGTACTTCTCGCTAAGCACACGGATGTGGTACTCGATATGTGCGGCGCTGACCACGTTCTCGGTGAGTTTGGAGACGGCATAGGCGCCGCCGGCAGCCTCCAACTCGCCATCCAGACGGAGTCGCTCGACGACGGTGAGCATGTCGACAGGCTGACTCTGTTCGAACAACTTGCGGATGGCACGGTAGATGGCCTGGTGTTCAGGTTTATAGAAATATTCCACATGCAACGTCTCGATGGCGTTGATGAGAGCCGTCTGGTCGAGCATGAGGGCACCCAGCACACTCTCCTCAAGCCCTATTGCCTGCGGAGGGGTGTTTCCGTTGACGCTGAATGCTTGGTCATAAGTCATTCTGCTCTTGCGTTTTATATCGGTAGTAGGCATCTTTTTTCGGCGAAAAATCGGAATACAAAGGTACAACTTTTTTTTGATACCGTCACCAAAAAAATTTATCAACACCCCCGCATTGCCCCAATCGCGCTCTGTCATTTCTTCGGTATTTCTTCGGTATTTCTTCGAGGAAAGCCGAAGAAATACCGAAGAAACAGCTGATAAAGAGCGGCGAAAAGTCCCTGAAAAGTCCCTGTGTTCTATACCTGTTTCTTTATTGTTCTTTTACTGTTCTTTTAGAAAAGCAAAAGAACAGAAGCCAAACAGCTGAATATCAATGGCAGAAAACCGAACGACGACCGACCCTTACTCATAATTCATAACTCACAAATCATAACTCATTTGTATAATGTATATTTTTTTTATATCTTTGCATTTTGTACCATCAGTGTAAAAAATGGCTAAAAACAACATAGACAAACTGATAGTGGTTGGCGACCGTGTGCTGATAGAACCCGCCGTGGCCACCCACAAGACCAAAGGAGGTCTGCTGCTGCCCGCAGGCTATCAGGAGAAAGAGGAGATACAGACCGGCTACATCGTGAAGTGCGGCCCCGGCTATCCCCTACCCTCCGAAGGCGGCAACGAGGACTGGCAGCCCGGCGACCGAGAACCGCGCTACCTGCCGTTGCAGGTACGTCCCGGCGACATGGCCATCTTCATGCTCAAGAACGCCGTGGAGCTCAAGTACGAGGGCCAAAAGTACTTCATCGTGCCACAGAACGGCATCCTGATGGTGGAACGGGACGAGTTTTAAATTGATAATTGAAAGTTGAAAATTGAAAGTTGAAATTATGATGACTTCAAACGAAATACGCAAAGCCTTTTTAGACTACTTCGCAAGCAAGGACCATCATGTGGTGCCGAGTGCCCCGATGGTCATCAAGAACGACCCGACGCTGATGTTTACCAACGCCGGCATGAACCAGTTCAAAGATATCTTCCTGGGCAACCAGCAACGCCAGTGGCCCCGCGCCACCGACTCGCAGAAATGCCTGCGCGTCAGCGGCAAGCACAACGACCTGGAGGAGGTGGGACACGACACCTATCACCACACGATGTTCGAGATGCTGGGCAACTGGTCGTTCGGCGACTACTTCAAGAAAGAAGCTATCGCCTACGGATGGGAGTTCCTCACCGAGGTGATGAAGATTAACAAAGATTGGCTCTACGTCACCGTGTTCGGAGGCGACGAGAAGGAGGGTCTCGAGATGGACATGGAGGCCTACGACTTCTGGAAAGCCCACATCAGCGAGGACCGCATCCTGAAAGGTTCGAAGAAAGACAACTTCTGGGAGATGGGCGACCAAGGTCCCTGCGGCCCCTGCTCGGAAATACACGTCGACATACGCCCCGACGAAGAGAAGGCTAAGGTCCCCGGCCGTGAGCTGGTGAACAAGGACAACCCGCAGGTCATCGAGATATGGAACTTGGTGTTCATGCAATACAACCGCAAGGCCGACGGTAGTCTGGAGCCGCTGAAGGCCAAGCATATCGACACCGGTATGGGCTTCGAGCGCCTCTGCATGGTCATGCAGGGCAAGCGGTCGAACTACGACACCGATGTCTTCCAGCCGCTGATTCAGGAGATTGCCTCCAAATGCGGCAAACACTACGGCGACAACGAGCAGGCCGACATCGCCATGCGCGTGTGCGCCGACCACCTGCGCGCCGTGAGCTTCTCCATCGCCGACGGACAGCTGCCGTCGAACGTGAAGGCCGGCTACGTCATCCGCCGCATCCTACGCCGCGCTGTACGCTACGGCTACACCTTCCTCGGCTTCACCGAGCCGTTTCTCAACACCCTCGTCCCCACCCTCGTAGGACAGATGGGACACCAGTTTCCCGAGCTGCAGAAACAACAGGAACTCATACAGCGCATCATCCTCGAGGAGGAGCAGGCCTTCCTGCGAACCCTCGCCGGCGGCATCAAGCGATTTGAAGACTATGCCGCCAAGTGCAACAGCAAGGTGGTCGACGGCGATTTCGCCTTCGAGCTTTTCGACACCTATGGCTTCCCCGTCGACCTCACACAACTGCTGGCCTCCGAAAAAGGCCTCACGGTCGACATGGAAGGCTTCCAGCGCGGCCTCGCCGAGCAGAAGGAACGCTCGCGCGGCGCCGCCAAGGTGGAGAGCGACGACTGGCAGGAGCTGCTGCCCGGCGTCGAGCAGGAGTTTATCGGCTACGACTGCCTCGAAGCCGATGTGCGCATTGCCCGCTACCGCCATGTGAAAGCCAAAGACAAGGAGTTCTACCAGCTGGTGTTCGACCACACCCCCTTCTATGGCGAGAGCGGCGGCCAGGCTGGCGACACGGGAGAGCTGAAAATGGATAGTGGAAAGTGGAAAGTGGTAAATACCAAGAAGGAGAACGGGCTCATTGTCCACATCGTCGATGAATTGCCCGAAGACCTGACGGCCACCTTCCACGCCAGCGTGGACGCCGACAAGCGACAGGCCACCGCCTGCAACCACTCGGCCACCCACCTCATGCACCACGCCCTGCGCCAAGTGCTGGGCGACCATGTGGAGCAGAAGGGCTCGAGCGTCGACTCACAGCGCCTGCGCTTCGACTTCAGCCACTTTGCCAAGCTTTCGCACGAAGAGATTCGTGAGGTGGAACGCCGCGTAAACGAGATGATTCGCCAGTGCCTGCCGCTCGAGGAGCACCGTGCCATGCCCATCGCCGAAGCCCAGAAGCTCGGCGCCATGGCCCTCTTCGGCGAGAAGTACGGCGACAAAGTGCGCGTGGTGAAGTACGGGCCCAGCATCGAATTCTGTGGCGGAACACATGTCGCCAACACCGGCATGATTGGTTCGTTCCGCATCGTCAGCGAAGGTGCTATCGCCGCCGGCATGCGCCGTATCGAAGCCATTACCGCCGAAGCCTGCACCACCTACGCCGACCAGCAGCAAGAGCAGCTTGCCGTATTGGCCGACCTTTTCAAGGGCACCAAGGACCTGGCTGCATCGATTGCCAAACTGCAGGAAGAGAATGCATCACTCAAGGCCAGCGTCGAACAACTGCAGAAGGAGAAGGCTGCCGGCGTGGCTCGCGATATAGAAGCCAAGCTTGCCGCCTCGCCAGTGCTTGTCGAACGTATGGACAGCGATGTCAACGCATTGAAAGATGCCGTCATGGCACTCCGCAACAACCACCCCGATATGGCCGTGGTGCTCGGCAGCGTCACCTCCGGCAAACCCGCGCTGCTCATCGTCCTCGGCGAGAGCCGCGTTGCAGCCGGCCTCAATGCTGGCCAGATGGTGCGCACCCTCGGCAAGGAGATACAGGGTGGTGGCGGCGGACAGCCCCACTTTGCCACTGCTGGCGGCAAGAACCCCGACGGCCTCGACAAAGCCCTCGCGCTGGCCAACGAACTCATCGCCCATTAATCCCATTTAACCCATAAAACCCATTAACCCCATAAAATAAATACCATGGATTTACAGACCATCACCAAGCTGATGCTTTCGCAGGACTACAAGGAAAGGATGAAAGGTGAGTACTACCACCTGCTGAACCGCAAGGAGAACCTCGAGGCCGTGCTCAAACTATGGGACAACGGCAAGCTGACCTTCACCCCCGACTGCCCCCGCAGCATCTACGACCTGCAGATGCGCGCCATGAACGACTACAAAGCAGTCCTCGAGGCACGCGCCAAGATAGAAGGCGTCGCCCTCTAACCTCTTGAGGAATCCCAATTCCCCACGGCGTCGGTACCGGCATCCCCTGTCCGTCGCCCAGATATTTTTTGTCTAACATATAAGGATGCTTGTTATGAAGACCACCCCCCATTTTATTCTCTTGGCAATCGCCCTCATGTTTCCTTTCGTGGCGGAAGCACAAACCAAACCAATCAAAGGACGCGTCACCGATGCACGAAGCAAAGAACCTCTTCCCTACACCATACTGCGCGTGGTAGGGGGTACCAGCGGCACTCAGACCAACCTCGATGGCGACTACCTCTTCAAGACTGCCGCCTCCGACGGCCGTATCGCCGTCAGTTGCATGGGCTATCGTTCCGACACAATCAGCCTTCGGGAACTGCGCAAACGGCCCAACATCAAGCTCCGTCCTCTTGAGATTACCCTCAACGACGTCAACATCAGCGAGTACAAGAAACCCAGTTCCCTCCTTAAGGAAGTCGTCAAGCGAATACCCGACAACTACCATTGCGACACCGCTATCGGTACCTTCTTCTTCCGTCGCTACAGCCTGACCGAGGACAGTCTCTGGCTCTTCTGCGAGGCCATGGCCGATGTGATGCGACCTGGCTACGACAAGCAGTATGTCCAGAAGGTCAGCCTCTTCGACTACGACCCTGCCCGCGTTGATTCTATCAATCTGGCCGGCAACCACAAGCGCTATCCCTTGAGCCGACTGCTCGTCTACGACACCGCCATGCTCCGCAGCATGCTCGGCGATTCCAACTACCTCAAGAGCCCCTTCGTCGGCCGCCAACAGACCGAATACAAAGACCCCAACGCCTTGACCGACGTTGTACAAAGCGCCAGCACTCTCGTCAACCGTCGCAACACCCGACGTTTCGACAAACACTCCACTTTAGCCATCCTTGATGATATCGGCGGCGAACGCTACTACCTTGTCACCTACGTCAATGACAACGACAGCATCTCCATCGTCATCAACCATAGTGACCTGGCCTTGGTGCACTACTACATCTCCTCGCGCCACTCCGACACCATCACCCTTCCCTGGCCGCTGAATCGTGTCCTTGGCGGCGTCATCATCCCCTACCGTCACCAACAATATGACTACGCCAAAGTCAACGGCCGCTATACATTGGTCTTCAGCATGGTGTCGCATGCCATCCGGGCCATCCCGCCCAAGCAAGCCGTCATTGACAACGACGTATACCGCACCTTCCGCAACATCGTCACCGACCATCTGGTTGAAGACTATAGCGTCTGGGTCCACGTCGACCAGCGGCCCTCAGAGCCCCATTTCCTCGACTCTACCATCCACGCTACGAGAGGCGTCGAGCTCTACTACCACGACATCTTCGGCCACGGCGACGCTTCCGACGACTTCTGGCAGGATTACAACACCGTCCCGCTCGAGGCCCGCATCGCCGACAAGCTGAAGATAGCCCTCGAATCAAAATCCGTCCACTAATTCTCTTCCCTCTAAGTGAATTTGGCGGGTACCCCGCTGCACAGCTATAATATTTGTGCGGTGTGGGCTTTGGTGTTCACCTTGCCGATGGCGTCGACGATAACACCCTGCTCGTCGATGACGTAAGTGGTGCGCAGCGTGCCCATAGAGACCTTGCCGTAGTTCTTCTTCTCGCCCCAGGCTTCGTAGGCTTTGAGTATGGTCATGTCAGTGTCGGCGACGAGATGAAACGGCAGTTGGTACTTCTCGATAAAGCGCTGATGGCTGGCAGCACTGTCCTTGCTGACACCCAGCACTTCGTAGCCCAGGGCGAGGAAGCGCTCGTAGTTGTCCCTCAGGTCGCAGGCCTCGGCGGTGCAGCCCGGCGTGCTGTCCTTGGGGTAGAAATATAGCACCAGCTTCTTGCCCTTGTAGTCGGCGAGGCTCACGCGCTCGCCCGTCTCAATCATGCCCTCGAAATACGGGGCTTTAGTCCCAATTTGTAACATATCTTTGAATGTGTGAATGCGTGAATGTGTGAATGCGTGAATGTGTTAGTCTTTTATCAATGCACACAAAACCTCGCCGTTACCCATGTGGTTGCTGGCATTGTCGCACTCTATGTGGAAGAATTCAAAAACCATCAGTATCCGCCCGTCTGGCGAACGGTAGGTGCAGAGTTCCTCCTCGTGGTTTTCCACCGTCTGGCGGTCGAGGTTGCTTTCGAGAGTATAGCCTATCTTAGCCAACTGCACGGCGAGAAGTGAATCGGCTTCTATGACAGTGTCGTTGAGCCTAATTTTCCCGCCGCTAACACTTATATGAGAATACAACCGGCTGTAACCACCGATATCTGCAATCTCGATAGATTTAATGGGATTTACCCATATCTGCTTAACAACTGATTCAACCTCAAGTTCCTCTGGGTAGTCGTTGTAACGATCAACGTGCCACGAATCGGCATAGTCAGCCGTTTTTCTCGACAGGTGGTCGAGATATTCCGCACGGGTAACGCCGAATTGCTGCCGTACAGCGGCGGAGTCGGCGAGGTCGCTCTCGATATATTTTATGGCCTGATAGGCGGCGCGATGCTCCTGGCGGTAGGCGGTGTCGGCCTCGTTGCGCGGAGCAAGTGCGAGCCTGCCGTCGTCGGCCAGGATATTCAGTTTTTCGGCATACTGGCGCACCACCTTGGTCTGCGAGCGCAGCGACACCTGGCGTGCCGACAGCGGGCCTCCCACGGCTAGCAGCAGTCCTACAATGGCGTAACCGGCCAGGAACCAATAGCCTCCGCGGGTGGTCTTGAAGAGCGACAGCACGGCAAACGCAGTCATCAGCACGCCGGTGGCCAACAGGATGCAGCGGTCGATGGTGAATCCGTACTGGCCGATGCGGTATCCCGTCGCCACCCAGAACAGCACCAACAGCGGAAGCGCTATCAGGCCAAACCAGCGGAAGTACCACCCCAGCGGATGCTTCTGCAACACCGGCCGCAGCCAGCGCACCGCTACAGCCACACCAATGAAAATCGACACCATAGTTGCCACCGACCCATTCGGCAGCTCCCACCGTATCATTATAACCGCGAGGTAGACATACAGCACCACGTTGTAAATCAGCAGTGCCGGAGTGAGCACCCAGTTCACCAGCACCTCCTCGAGGCGGCTGGCCGTTGGCCTCTCGTCGCCGCTTTCCATGCCTATGAACAGCATCGGAGTGAGCAGCACAAAGCAGAAGATTGCAATATACTCCTCGACATTGCGCCACGACACCGGGAAGAGTATCTGTATCGATGCATCGATAAGCAGGAGCAGGACGAATGCCAACGCACCTATGCCCATGGCCACCACACCCGAGCGCACCATGCTGAAGAAGCGTGTGTTGAAGTCGCCATATCCGCGCGCCAGCAGGTACACCGCCGGCAGCAGTGCCGTGAGTATTCCGTATTCGGTCATCGAGTGCCATTCCGCAGGCAGCAGAGCGGTCAGCGCATACAACGGCAACACGGCCCAATAGGCCACCGATGTCCACACATTCTTGCGATAGAACGACAGACACAATGCCGCCACTGTGGCGAAGGCTGCATAATAGGCCGGCATCTGCCACCATGTTGTACTTTGCACCATTGCCGACACCGTGGCATGCAGCAATACAAGCAGTTCGACAGGATGGCTCGCAAGACCTTTCCAAAGCTGCATCATCCAGACAGCGGCTCGCTCCGATAGTTTCCCTTTCTTCATCTTTTTATTATTTTTTCAGACTGCAAAGATACGTTTTTTTTCGTTAATTTCAACTTTCAACTTTCAATTTTCCTGCCTGCTTGCAGGCCTTGAGCACTTTTAGAAAAAAAAATAATTTAGTGAAAAACTTTTTTCGTAATTTTGCACTTTGAAAATCACAATGCTATGGAAACTATCGGTACATGGTTTACCACGACCGTCGAAGCCGTCAACAGCTGGGTGTGGAGCCCGGCGTTGGTGGCGCTGTGTCTTATCGCAGGACTTTATTTTTCGTTCCGCACACGTTTCGTACAGGTGCGCCGCTTCGGCGAGATGTTCCGTCTGCTGTTCGGCAGCGCCGGAAAAGACAAGAAAAAGACCGGCATATCCTCGTTCCAGGCGTTTGCAATGGCCCTCTCGGGACGTGTGGGCACGGGCAACATTGTGGGAGTAGCCACTGCCATCGGCTTTGGCGGCCCAGGTGCCATAGTGTGGATGTGGATAATAGCCTTCTTCGGTGCCGGCAGCGCTTTCGTGGAAGCCACGCTGGCGCAGATATACAAAGAAGACCATAACGGCCAGTTTCGCGGCGGCCCGGCCTACTACATCGAGAAAGGTCTGCACAGTCCTTTCTTTGGCGGATTGTTCGCCGTGCTGGCGGCTGTGGCCTGCGGAGTCTTACTCCCCCCCATCCATGGCAACAGTATAGCCCTCAGCTGCTCACAGAGCTTCGGCGTGCCCGCCTGGGCGGTAGGTATCGTGGTGGCGTTGCTTCTGGCAATGGTCATCATCGGCGGCGTGAAGCGCATCGCCAACGTGGCGCAGATTGTGGCACCCGTGATGGCAATGTTGTATATCATCCTCGCTATCGTGGTTCTGATGGTCAACTGGCAGGTGGTGCCGGAGGTATTGATGCAGATGCTGCGCGGAGCCGTAGGCGTCAACGAGGTGGGCGGTGCCTTGATTGGCAGCACCATAGCCTGGGGCGTGAAGCGCGGCATCTACAGCAACGAAGCCGGTCAGGGTACCGGAGCCATAGTGGCTGGTGCCGCCAAGGTATCGCACCCCGTGAAGCAGGGCCTCGTGCAGGCTTTCTCTGTCTATATCGACACGCTGCTTGTCTGCACCGCCACCGCCATGATGATTCTGGCATGCAAGACTTACAACATCATCGACACCGTGCAGCAGACCCCTGCCGGCGCGGTGGTCACCTACCTGCAGCAGAACCCCACAGCCCCGGAGGGCGAGCCCGGCGTGTTCTACACCACCCGCGCCATAGGTACCGTCGTGGGACCGCGCGCGGGCGACCTCATCATCTCCATAGCCCTCTTCTTCTTTGCCTTCACCACCATCATGGCCTACTATTACTATGCAGAAACCAACCTCGTATACCTCTTCAACCGCTGGCGTCGCCGCATCTACAAGAAGCACCCCGAGCGGCTGGACGAGCTGGAGCGCGCCGACCTCCGTTTCGGCGACGACCGCGGCGAGAAGGTTGTCATCTGGGTGCTACGCCTAGCCTCCATCTCCGCCGTCTTCGTGGCCTCGCTGCAGAGCAGCGGCTTGGTGTGGATGCTGGGCGACATCGGCGTGGGCATCATGGCGTGGATCAACGTCGTAGCCATCCTGCTACTCTCCCCAAAGGCACTGCGGAGCCTGAAGGACTATGAGCGGCAGAAGAAGCAGGGCCGTGAACCCCGGTTCAACCCCGAAGCGTTGGGTATCGAGGGGAGCGACTACTGGAAGTGTTAAGTGTTAAGTGTTAAGTGTTAAGTGTTGAGTGTTAAGTGTTGAGTGTTAAGTGTTAAGTTGAAAGTTGGAACTACCAACTAATAACTAAACACTTAACACTAAATCGCTCCGGCGCGACAATAGAGCATGTCGGCGGGCTGGAGGAGACGGCGGGACAGCTGGAGGAGCTGGTCGGCGGTGGTGGTCTGCAACGCTTCGCGCAGGTTGTCGGTGAAGGTCTCGTCGACATCGGTGGCAAGCATGCTGCGCAATCGCTCGGAACGCTCGAAAACGCCATCGACGCTACGGATGAAGTCGCCGATGAGCACTGTCTTGACCATTGCAAGCTCGTCGTCGCCCACAGGTTCGTCGCACAGCCGCTGCAGCTCGCGTCGAATCTCCTCTTCGGCGGCATCGGCAGCCGAAGCAGCCACGTCGGTGGTAATATAAAGGACTATGACGCCGCGGTAGATTTGAGTATGTGCCTGGATACCGTAGGTGTAGCCCTTGTCCTCGCGCAGATTGCTCATCAGGCGAGAGCCGAAGAAGCCGCCCAGAAGGGTGGTGAGGAGCATGAAGCGGGCATAGTCGACGGAATCCCATCTGAGCGGCAGGATGCGCCCCACGCGCAAGGTAGTCTGTACCGCACCAGGAACCGTAACCTTGAAAGTGGAAAGTGGATAGTGGATAGTGGAATTTAACTCTTCGACTTTTTGACCTTTTGACTCTTCAACCCGCAACGGAGCCAGCGCCCCAGTGACTTTCTCTATCAACTCCGCATCTACGTTGCCCGAGACAATCAGCTGGCGCGAGCGGTAGCGTTCGTGAAAGAAGCGCACCACCGTTTCGCGGTCGAGCCGGTCGGCGTCGTCGGGTTCTGCATAGCGTCCCAGAGGATGGTCGATGCCGAAGAGTGTCTGGTAGAAGAGCCGGCGGGCCACTTCGCGCGACTTGCGCTGCATGGCCTGCAGCTTTTGTCTGCGTTTGCTGAGGAAGACCTCGAAGTCGTCCTGCGGGAAGGCCGGATGCAGGAGCAACTGCTGCAGCACAGGCAACAGTTCGTCCAGGTAGCGACGCAGGAAATAGACCGACGTGGAGGCGGTGAGGATGTCGGGATTATGGTCAACGACGATGCCGCGATAGTCCATAAACTCGGCCACCTGACGGGCGTCCATGTCGTCGGATGCCACAGCGAAAAGACGGTTGGCCGTTGCGGCACACAGCGGCTGCGGCTGGTAAGCCGAGCCAGCCTCGTGGATGAGGTCGATCTTGACGAGGTCGGTGCTCGGAGACGGGAAGGCATAGAGCGTGCCTCCGGTGGCGAGGGAGTGCTCCTGCGGAAGCAGGGTCGCTGTATCGGGGAGGGAAACCATTGTTAAGTGTTAAGTGTTAAGTGTTTAGTGTTTAGTGTTAAGTGTTTAGTGTTAAGTTTTAAGTAGAAAGAAACACTATACATTGTGCATGAGACTTCGAGACTTCGAGACTTCGAGACATTCAACCGTAAACTGTAAACAGTAAACTTTATCCTTTTCTACTCTTCGACTTTTCGACTCTTTGACTCTTCGACTCTTTGACTTTTCGACTTTTCGACTTTCAGAAGAGCACCGTCAGCTTGAAATTGAGCTGCCGCGCCGTGAGGTAGTTGGGCACCGGATACTGCCGGTTCTCATAGTCGGCCACCCAGAGATAGGAGACCACGTTGCGGAAGTTGAAGAGGTTGAACACCTCGACGCCCACCTGCAGGTCGTCGATGCGACGGAAGAGGCGCATGCGTTTCAGCCGTCCGAAGCGCGACAGCTGGACGGTGTTGCCCCAGTCGACACGATAGTAGGCCGGCAGCCGGAAGGCCTCGCCGTCGGCATAACGGCTCACGGGCATGCCGCTTCCATAGACGAGACTGAGGCTCATGCGCCACCAGGGGATGGTGGGCAGGTTGTCCTGCAGGAAGACTTTGAAGCTGAAACGCTGGTCTGTAGGACGAGCCAGCCACCCGAGGCCGTCGCCTTCGATGTCCTCCTGCGTCTGCATCAGCGAGAGGCTGGCCCACGACTCGAGTCCTTCGACCAGCTCGCCGTTGAGTCGCATACTGATGCCTGTGGCATAGGCCACCGCCTGCTGGTCGGGCATGTAGCGCAGCCGCAGGTTGTCGACGGTGTAGGGGGTAAGATGGGTGATGTATTTGTAATAGATGTCGGCCGTGAAGGTGAAGGGACGCTCGTTGATGCGGAAGCGCCAGTCGGCGGTACCCATGAGCTGGTATGAGCTCTGGGGGGGAAGGTCGGTCAGCAAGGTGCCGTCCAGGCGTCTGTACTCACGGTAGAAGGGGGCTTGGTTGTAGATGCCGGCGGCAAGGCGGAAAAGCAAGTCGTGGCGGCCCTGAGGCTTGTAGGAGGCGCTCAGGCGGGGCGAAAGCATCGGGGTCGGATGCCAGAATCCGGAGTTCGGGGTGGAGACAGCGTACAGCTGGCCACGCAGGCCGGCCACCAGCTTGATATCATCCCCCCGGTCGGTGGTGAAGTTGACGTCGCGCTGCACGAAGGCGCCGCCGCGGAGGGTAAGCAACCGGTTGTCGGCATGGGCGAACCCCTGCAACATAGGCGCCAGAACCTCGTTGGTGCTGTCGCCCAACGGCAGGAAGGTGGCAGGCATAGCGTAGCCTGCCGAGTCGACCCACCGCCATTCGCGCAGGTGGTCGGCCACCTGTTCGGTCTGCAGCTTGAGTCCCATCTGCCAGCTGCCCAGCAGCGCGTGGCGCGTAGCCCGCAAGTCGAGGGCCAGGATATCGGTGGTGAGGCGGTTGCGGGCATGTTCGAGGAAGGTGCCCACGCCGCGGTCGAACATCACGGTGTCGCCAGCCGACTGCCCCAGCCCCAACTCATAGAGGAAGTACTGGCTCTGCACGTCATAGCTCTCGATTTCGGCAATGTGTTGCACGGAGAGAATCCCTTTGAGGCGCCAGTCGTCACTCAGCCGGTAGTCGGCCGTGAGGGCGCCGAGCAGGGTGTTGTAGCGGTCCTCTTCTTGCCCGTCGAAATAGACCCTGAGCGACAACGGCATGTAGAAGCCGCCGAAGGTAGTGGTCTGACTTTCGGGCACCAAGCCGTAGACGTTGCGCGTGAGCAAGACCATCGCCCCCAAATCCAGGCGGTCGTTGGCGCGGTAGTTGAACAACGCCTGCAGGTCGGTGTAGTTGGTGGTGTAGCGGCCCTTGGTGTCGAGACTGCCCAGGACATAGCTGTTGCTGTGCTGCCGCGCACCTACGGCGTAGGAGAACCTCTCCCCTCGCCTGCCCTGCAGGCTGAGGGTGGCCCCGAGGAGGCTCACGCTGGCTTTGCCGCGGAACTCGTCGGGACGGCTGTAGGTGATGTCGAGCACCGACGAGAGCTTGTCGCCATAGCTGGCGTCGAAACCGCCCGGCGAGAAGAGGATGTAATCGACCAGGTCGGGATTTATGATGCTCATACCTTCCTGCTGCGCGCTGCGTATCAGCATCGGGCGGAACACCTCGATGCCGTTGATGTAGACAAGGTTTTCGTCGAAGGAGCCTCCGCGCACGGAATACTGGCTGGAGAGCTCGTTGTTCGACTGCACGTCGGGCAGCATCTTGATGATGCCCTCCACACCTCCGGCGGGCCCCACGGCATCGTCGAGCCGGGCCACATCGACCGTCGTGAAGCTGCTCTGACGGCTCTTGTCGTCGCTAATCTCGACAGTTTTCAGCATCTGGGCGGTCGGGCGCAGGTGCACATCGAGGCGCATATTGCCGGCGACCTTCACACGAAGGTCCTCCTGGCGGTAGCCGGTATAGGAGAAGCGCAGGGTGACGCTGTCGTGACGCGCCACCTTGAGGCGGTAATGGCCGTCATAGTCGGTGGTGGTACCTGTCGAGGTGTGCAGCACCCCTATGTTGACATACGGCAACGGGGCGCCGGCGCTGTCATACACCGTGCCTTCCACAACGCCTTGTGCCGCCACCGTCAAGGTCAGCAGCACAAAAGCCAGATATGCCGTCAGCCGTTTCACTCTTCCGTTTTCACGAGAAGTCCTAGGAAGTCCTAGGAGACCCTAGGACGACCTAGGACGTCCTGTCGTTCTTTCCAAGTCTGAGGGTTTATTCAGCCAGCAGCGATTCGAAACGCTGGTGGGCGGCCTTCGAGTCGTCGTAACGCTCCACACGTGCATAGGCGGTGCTTAGGGCCTGCAGGGCGTTGCCCAGGTTGGGACGCTGCATCTGCTTCTCCTGACCTTCGGGCAGGTTGTCGATATACTCGACGGCTTTCTCCAGATAGGTGATGGCCTGGCCGAAGTATCCCTTGGCCTCTTCCTCAAGCTTGCTGGCCAGCTCGATGGTCTCCTCGTTGAAGGGGTCGGGTTCGGGGGCCGACTGCAGCTTGTCGACAGCACGGTTGTAGAACATCTTGCCCATGTTGAAGTTGCCTTCAAACTGGACGGGCTTCAGGGTCAGCGACTCCTGATATTTGGCCTGGGCACCCTCGATGTCGTTGGTCAGCTCGAGCAGCGCGCCGCTCTGGCAGAGCAATGCGGGATAGATGTTGGCCGAGTCCTTGGTCAGCTCCAAGGCCTGGTTGATGACTTCCTTGCCCTTCTCCACGTTCTCGTTGAGCAGGTAGCCCTCGGCGAGCAGCAGGTAGGCCTTGTAGTTGTTCTTCGAGTTCTTCTGGTAGTTGCTGGCCACCTTCATCGCCTGGTCCACATTGCCTTCGGCTTTGTAGACATTGAAGAGGTAGGTGTAGACCTGCTCCTTGTCGGTGCGCTTGCGCATCAGCTGGTTGAAGAACTTCTTGATGTTGGCGGTGTCGTGGGCGGCCACAGCGCTCAAGCCGGCCACAAACATAGCCTCGCCGGCGTTGTCGCTCTCTCCGCCGTTGTTGTACATCTCGGCGGCCTGCGAAGCCACCTGCATGGCCTCAGCGTAGTTCTTCTCGTTGAAAAGCTTGCGCGAGCGGTTGTAGAAGTCGTAACCCACAGTGCTGAACACACTGACGAGACCCTTGTTGTATTCGTTCTCGGTATCGAGACGCTTACACTCCAAAGCCGACTGATAGGCCTGGTCGGCCCAGTCGGGGGCCAGCCCCTTATACTTCGGTTTCGCCTGCTGGGCGTCGGTGCCTATCTGTGCATACACCAGGGCGCGGTAGTACCACGTCTTGGCATCGTCCTTGGTCTTCTCGTGCACGGCGGCAGCGTCGATCTCAGTCTTGGCTTTTTTGAGCGAACCCTTGCGGAGGTCCTGCACGGCGCTCTCGACCATCAGCGACTGGGCGCTGAGGCCGACGGTAGCAGTCATGAAGGCTGCAACGGTGAGAATTTTCTTGAACTTCATATTAAATCGTTTTTAGGTTTTTCGTTTACTCTTTAGTATCGTTGTTTTCGGTATTATTGCTTTCGGATGCGATATTTTCTTCGGCACCCTCCGTAAGCGACTGGTCCTGCTGCTCCTGCATCTCCTCCTCGTCCTCGGTGGGCACCTTCGTGATGGAGGCGATGTAGTCTTTGCCGCGCAGGTCGATGAGCTTCACGCCCTGGGTAGCACGTCCCAGCACTCGCAGGTCGGCCACCTTCATGCGGATGGTGATGCCCGAGCGGTTGATAATCATCAGGTCGTGCTCGTCGGTGACATTGGTCACAGCCACCAGCGGACCCGTCTTCTCGGTAATCTGCATGGCCTTCACACCCTTGCCGCCGCGGTGCACGGTGGCGCGGTAGTCCTTCAAGGCCGAACGCTTGCCGTAGCCGTGCTCCGTGACCACCAGCAGGTTCTCCTCCTCGCTCGGCAGGCACAGCATGTCGATGGCGGCATCTTCCTCGCCGTCCAGCTCCATGCCCTTCACACCCGAGGCCCCGCGGCCCATGGCGCGGAACTCGCCCTCCGGGCATATCATCACCTTGCCCTTCTTCGAGGCTATCAGCATATAGCTGTTGCCGTCGGTCAGACAGGCGGTCAGCAGCTCGTCGCCCTCGCGGATGCCGATGGCGATGATGCCGTTGGTGCGCGGACGCGAATAAGCCTCCAGCGAGGTCTTCTTCACGATGCCGTTCTTCGTGCACATCACGATGTAGTGGTTGCCCACATACTCGGTGTCGCTCAACGTCTCCACATTCACATAGGCCCTCACCTTGTCGTCGGGCTCTATGTTGATGCAGTTCAGTATCGGACGGCCCTTCGTGTTGCGCTCGCCCTCCGGCACCTCGAAGGCGCGCATCCAGTAGCAGCGGCCTTTCTCGGTGAAGAGAAGCAGGTAGTTGTGGTTGGTGCAGGTGAAGATGTGCTCCACAAAGTCCTCGCTCCTGACGGCGCTGCCCTTGGCGCCGACACCGCCGCGGCTCTGCGTGCGGTATTCGGTCAGCGGCGTACGCTTGATGTAGCCCTTGTGCGAGATGGTGATCACCACCTGCTCGTCGGGGATGGTGTCCTCGATACGGAAGCCGGCGGCATCGTATTTGATATGCGTGCGACGGTCGTCGCCGTACTTCTCGCGCAGCTCCTGCAATTCGTCCTTGATGACCTGCATCAGCACCGAGTGGTCGCCCAGAATCTCCTTGCAGCGCTCGATGAAGCGCATCTTCTCGTCATACTCGTCCTGCAGCTTCTGGTGCTGCAAGCCGGTGAGCTGTGCCAGACGCATGTCGACGATGGCGCGGGCCTGCAGGTCGCTGAACTGGTAGCGGTCCATCAGCCCCTGACGCGCCTCGTCGGGCGTCTTGCTGGCACGAATCAAGGCCACAATCTCGTCGATGATGTCGATGGCGCGCAGCAGACCTGCCAGGATGTGGGCGCGCTTCTCGGCCTCGGCCATCTCGAACTGCGTGCGGCGGGTCACCACCTCTTCGCGGTGCTCCACGAAGTACTGGATGAG
>JAEEGL013148869.1_pt1 | contig 18340 bp, 11 predicted proteins | sample 9134231 | NCBI WGS metagenome assembly JAEEGL01 (sample SAMN16246548, study PRJNA631951) | gut metagenome | biome: gut microbiome; feature: rumen; material: fiber-attached | host: Bos | place: Iran: Karaj | collected 2018-10 | reverse complement strand
TTAGCAAATGATGAATTAAATGCGGAGAATTATAGTGAAGCGGAACGCTTACTTAATGACGCTCTTAGAGAAGATAGAGAAAGAAAAGAAGCTTGGTTATTAAAAGCCAAAGTAGCGTATTTCTTGAATCGTGGTCTATCTTCTTCTTATCAATATCTCACTAATGCTTATAAAGTAAATAAAAATAAAGAAGATATTAAAGATATTTTAGATACCTTTTCTTTTGTATCTATTAAAGAATTGAAATGGTATATTTCCAACGCGATAGAAAGAATGCCTGATGCTGATGATGTCAATTCTTTTATTGATACATTAAATATATTTAATAAAGAAGGTAGTGCGTTCTTATCATCATTAGGGGATAATAATGCATTAAATAATGTAAAGAATGAATTTATTAAATATTCCATTGTTGAATTTAAGAAATCCTGGAAAGAAGTAGCAAATGAATATTATAAGAACGCTATTAATGATTATGGTAAAAGATGGTTTGATAGTGCGGATTATAATAAAGCGGACTATCGCCCTGGTAAATATGAATTTGAAAAATTTACCGAATCTTGTAGCCTACTAGTGTCACTATCTCGTCATATCGGTTCATTAGCAAATGAAGAATGTGATTATGATTCGGTTATTGATTTATTAGAATTATGTATCACAATTCTTAATTGTTTCTTAAACGCATTCGCGTTTGAAGCTAAATATGAGGCTTATACCGCGGAAGACTATGCGGAAGAAGAATATGAAGGACAATATTCCGCGGGTGGAGAATATTATTGGTCTGTTTCTTTAAAAATAAGTCAAGAAGTAAAAAACAAGATAATAAAGAATATTACAGAAGTCCGTAAAGATATCATTACCTTACAAAATAATAAGAAAGCTATATCTCAATTAAAGAAACAAAAAGAATTAGAAGAGTATTGGTCAAATCATCAAGAAGAAGCCGCTCAATTAATGGCCCAAAAAGATGCCACTAATGATCGTAAAAAACATCTAACTGAAATATATGATCAAAAGAATAAAGAATTGCTAATTCTCACTAATAATAAATATATAAATGAAGAAGAAGATAAAAAAATATCTTCTCTTAATGAAAAATTAGAAGAAAAGAAAAAACAACTTAAAGAATTAGGTTTATTTAAATTTAAAGAAAAATCTCTTCTTAAAGACGAAATTAATAAATTAAATAACGATATATCTAATTTAGAAACTTTAAGAAATAAAAATAAAGCGGATTTCTTTGCTAAACAATCTATTGAAATAGAAGCTAAGAAAAAAGAACTTCTTTCATTACAATCCGAGATACAAAAGTGTAATGATTTAATTACATCTATCAATCGTAAATTCACAGGGGAATAAATAAAGAATTACAAGAAAAGGAGAAGTAATCATGTACGAATACAAAGTAGTGGAAGCCAAAAATTACAAAGAAGCAGAAGAGTTAATGAACAAATTTGCTAAAGAAGGTTGGAGAGTCATTTCTAATACTTATTGGATGAATTGGAAAGCTATTCTTATTATTACTTTTGAAAGAGAAAAGAAATAATTAATATTTTAGTCGTGATTTAATCCACGAAGATAATAATCTAAATAATTATCTTTATTTATATATTCATCAAATATCGATGTGGAATATAACACCATGACAAGCAAGATAATGGGTAATAAAAATACTATATACGCTATTAATACAATGTATTTAATCCAAATAAATTCAAATGGAATAAATAATAATCCCACTAAGAGGATGAGCATTAAACTTCCTAATAATGACCAACCAATAGTTCTTATAAAGAAGAATAAACCATTTCTAAATAAATCTTTCCATTTGGAACTATAGAAGTTATTTAATAAAATAATCCAGAAATAAACTGGTAAGAATATAAAAGCAAAAATAATAATAGGTATTAAAGAAATAATCGCATCAGGGAATAAAGAAAATATAAAGAACGCTAAAGCATAAAAAAGAGAAAATATCGCTGCAAAAGCGATGTTTTTTCCACCATTTTGTTTTATACCTCTAGCAAAATCACTAGCGAAAAATATTCCTTCTCCCCAAATGAAATTTCTTAATACATATATCACACCAGTAATACCTATAAGAGCGATGAAAGAAAATAATATTAATCCGATATTTAATAAATAATCATAAACTAGTTGTGTTTGTTCAATTTCTTCTACGGCATTACTCATTAAAGAAACATAATAAAAATCCGCGAAGAAAGAAAACGCTATCATCGGAACAAAAAATAATAACAACATCAAACCACATTTAAAAATGAGGAGATAATTCATTTTAAAACAATCGAAAAATTGTACCTTCCGGGAACGGGGTAATGATGCTTTTGAATAATCAATCTTACTAACTTTCCTTCTCATTTGGTAAATCTGATTTCAATAATTTTATAATAGGATTTTCGGATTTTAAAAATGCATCAGGAGTATATTCTCCTATAATCTTTCCTTTATCCATCACAAAGATAGAATCCGCTAAAGAGATAGCGTCCCTAATATTATGAGAAACATAAATACAAGTAGCTTTATATTCATGTACTAAATCTTTAATTAATAATCTTATTTCTTCTGATAATTCTTTATCTAAATTAGATAATGGCTCATCCATTAAAATAATATCAGGTCTTTTCACAAAGGCTCTGGCAATTGCCACTCTTTGTTGCTGACCAATTGATAAATATTTAGGCTTTCTTGTTAATAGATAAGATATATCAACTAGTTCACATATCTCTCTTACCCTTATATCTATTTCTTCTCTTGGTAATTTCATATTTTTTAAAGGATAAGCGACATTATCATATATAGTCATATGAGGATATAAGATAAAGTCTTGATTAACATAGGCTAAATTTCTCTTTTGAACGGCGATTTCCGTGATGTTTTTATCATTTAGGAGTAATTCACCATCGAAGAGGATTTTGCCGCTTATCGCGTTTAAAATAGATGTTTTACCACATCCAGAAAAACCGATTAAGACATTGATCTTTTCATGATGAAAAGAAAAGGAAACCTCATCCACTGCGGTGATGATTTCCTTCTTCTGTTTATAGTAAATAGAGAAATCCTTAAATGTAATGGTGCTCATAGCTAAAGATTAATATACAGTAATATTAAAACCTTTACTAACCTCTTCTTCTCCATATCTCGCTGTTACGACACATTTTGTGGTACCGACATTTAATGCGGATACAGTTAAACCATTAATAGAAATGATATTTTTATTATCAATATCAAATGATAATTCAGCATTATTAATAACTTCATTACCACGCATAACTTGTAGTGGTAATAAATATTCATCTCCCACTTCTAAAGTGAAAGAATCTTTTTCTAATATAATTTGTAAAGAATCTTTAGCTTGATAATGGGTTACTTCTAAATAAATATTAAAAGTATCTTTTCCCCCTCTTATAACGATATCAGTGGTGCCTTCTTTTTTCGCGGTGATAAGCCCGCTATCGGAGACTGATGCTATTTCTTCATTCATACTGGAATAATAGACAATTGTTCCCGCTTTAATGATTTCTGTATTAATTTGATAAGTATCATCTTCCATTAAAGATAATTCTTCTATAGGAACATTAATATATTGTTCTATAGAAATATCTGCACTATTATTTTGGTTATTTTGGCAACCTAATAAGAAAGGTATAAGAAGTAATGATAATAATAATTTTTTCATATATTCATATCTCCTTATGCGAATAAAGCATCGACATCAATTAAAGAACCACCTTCGACGGTTTTGCCGATGCCAAAATAACCGATATAGTAAGAGAATATTTCTTTCATTTCCTTCTTTTCAGAATCGCTAATTTCCGCTTTCGATAATGTCATCTTTAAATAGATAACAGAAAGATATTCTCTCATGATTCTTCCTTTTAATGATAGATATAAAGCCATATCAGTATCTTGATAATGGGCAATCTTATTCATGGCTTTGTTAAATAAAATAGTGAAATAACGAAGAACGGAATAAGGATAGATTTCTTTATTAACAATATTAGTGTAAATAGTCCCTCCATCACCTTTGGCAGCGTGATAAGCCGCTAATCTATCTCTCACTGTTTCATAATATTCATATATTTCTGGGGCCGCATCATAATAGTAGTGGTTTATAAAATCTTTCGCTAATTCTTCATAACTTAAATCAATATTCCACATTAATTTACTTTCCACATATTCACGCATGGTGCTAAAACAAGTAGTGGCCGTATCAGTGGCCCCTTGTGTATACATATAAGAAACTCCTAAATCTTTGCATGTTTTATACATAGCTTTTACGGTACCGAAGTTACCAAAATTAGAGAAATAAAATCTAAAATTCACATCATATAAATAAATCATGACATGTCCCGCTGCTACTTCATTCCATTGTTTAAGTTGGAGATAAGTATCGTTATTGAAGTAATTGTTATCTAATGGGAAAGCAAAATTACAAGTAATAGGAGCATATAAGATATATAAATTATCATGTGGTTTTACTAAATCATTAGGTAATACCCATTTTCCATCTTTTTGCACACAAGGTGCTGTCTTAGTAGCGTAATACGCAAATACGACATATCTTACTTGTCTACCAGGTTGATTTTCTTTTAACCATGCTTCTGTTCTCGCAATAACTTTATTCATAAAGACAATTTGTAAACCCGCTGAATTAACAGCATAGTCATGCATAGCTTTTTCACATTTATCACAATGGCAGAAATGTTCAGAATTATCTTCTTGTCCAAACATGAAATAGGTAGTATCAGGATATTTTTTAAATAATTCGATAAAGCGTTTAGCGACATATTCTTCTAATGATTCTCCCGCTGACCAACAAAGTTGATTATTAGTGGTATCAGCGGTAGTAGCGCTTTTATTAGTGAACCATTCTGGATGGGCTTCAAAATTCGTTCTGGTGCCATCAAAAGAATCTTGTGGTCTCACAAAGGCAGTGATTTGGCTATGGCCATATGTTTCGCTACACCATTCCGTGCCACGATATTGATTTAAGACACGTTGATTGTCGCATACTTCTTGATGATGGATGAGATAATAATTACCGATACTTCTCCCATCAAAAGTTGGTTCTATAAAGAAATCTTTATAATTTCTTAAATTAATAGAGGGTTCTTGGGTGTAGTAAATTTCATCTTCTGCATAATATTGATAATTAATTAATTCTGTTAATAAATCCCAAGTACCATAAAGGACACCTTCTCCTCTTTCATTAGGATCAGAATAGATATAAATATTATTATCTTTCGTAGAAATGAAATAAGAAGAAATCTTTTTATCTAATTTGGAGAAAGAATAATCCGCGAATTGTTCTTGGAATTGTGTGGTATTTCCTAAAGAAATATAGTTACTACCACTTAAAACTTCATTTTCTTTAACGACATTAATTCTGGCACCGGAAGATTTACGGATATAGTTAGATAAATCATTCGCCGCTAAAGTTTCTTTATTCTTCGCGTTTTTTGGAATAACGATACTATAGTCACTACGGGAATTCTTAACGATATATTTATCTTCAATAATTTCCGCTTGTTGCGAAGAAGAATGGTTATCTTCGTTATTTTTACATCCTACGAGGAGGGTAGTGACTAATATGACACCAATAATGTTAATAAAACTCTTTTTCATAGTCATTCCTCCTATTTCACCATAAAGGTAATTTCATATACCGTTTTATTAAAGGCATCATCATAGGCCACAAAACGTAATTTATATGTACCATATTGTTCCGCTCTAAAGGTTTTAGAATCCACTTTGAATGATGAATTATATAATGGACTATCACCGGTTAAATATGATGTCACTTCACCATTAGTGTCTCTTAATAATAATCTCTCTTCATCATTAGGTAATAATAAGAGAACATCCACTGTATATTGTCCTAAATTATCGCTAATAGAATAGGAAGGAATAGTGATTTTGGAATTAATCTTATAACTATTCTTCAAATTGTTATTAACTGTTAATGTGGGAGCGACATTATCAAAGACAGTAATCTTACGAGGATAAGAAATAAAGTTTCCGGATGAATCTTGCACTGAGTAAGTAAGAATATAATTACCAAAAGCATCTAATAAGAATGATTGTGGTTCTATTGGATTAACATTCTTTAATTTGAAAGAACCATCTGGTGCTTTCACTGTTAAAGTAGCGCTAGCTTCTCCTAAGACATCAAAGACAGAAACGGTGGGAATATAAGCCACTGCGTTATATTCTTGTTCGTTCACGAAAATACCATTGAAAATGATAATAGGGTTAGATGAATCTAAATAAAACCCACGATGACCGAGATCTTGGTTAGAAATACCTAAGATATTAATTTTTGATTCACCAGTAACACCAGTTAAAGAGATATCTAAATATAAACCACCAGAGAATCCAAGGAATTCATTACCAAAGTCATCATAATAGACTTTTGCGATATTTTTATAATTAATATCGGTTAAGAAACAACCAGTGTTATCAAAATATAAGGAATAAACATTACGACCTTCTCTTGTTTCATATCCTAAGGAATATTCATTGGTATTACTTCCCATAGAAACATAGGCTAAATCACCATCAAATCTCACTTTAAATGTGAGAGAAACATGAGGATTATCAGCTTGGCTAAATTTGAATAAGAGATTTTGATAATTATTTAATGATGGATCTTTAGCGAAAGATATACTTGGTTTGTCATACGCTAATACACTAGCGAAAAGGGAACTAGCATCGCTAGTGGTGGATAAAGCAACATCAAATTCATTTTCTACCGCGTTTAAGTCACCATAGAAATAGGCTGCTTGATCTGTGGAATCATGACCATCAATAATAGGAATATTGACATCATATTGTCCATTTCCGGTTTGGCCAGTCACTTTATAAGAGACATCACAATTATCTCCAGCGATGAATTTGCCATCACTTAATTCTTGGCCATTAACATAGACTTTACTGGTGAGATAATTAGCCACACCATTAATGGTTTCAAAACCTTGATAAGAAGGTAATGTATATGTATGACCTTTTATTAACACTCTTGGTAACACTAAATCACCAATGAATATCGGTTCAGTAGTATCTAAAGCATTAATAGTGATTTTGGCGGTGGCCACATTACCGATATAATCAATCGCCGTATAAAACACATTATAAGTGCCAACTTCAGTGGGAACAAAAGTATCACCAGTAATGATAATTTCTTCATTTCTCGCATTTATAATGCGTCTTTCAATTTGTGGTTCTCCACTTCCTCCATTGATTTCTACTTCATCAATAGAAGGCAAGATAAATGTGGAATAGACTGTATTTGTCATGGAATTTTGTGGTAAAGAGATAGTCATTGATTGACTTTCATTAATAGCCACAACATTTATAGTTTTAGTAGCGACATTATTTGAATAATCTCTCGCGGTATAAGTAACGGTATATGTTCCTGCTTTTTTAGGAGTGAAAGCATTATTAATAACGGAAATATCTTTCTTTTTACCTGCTTCCGTATCGTTATAAGCCACACTTACAGAATAAGAAAGATTCTTATCATAATTATCTTTAATAGTGGCATCAAATAAATTATAAGGACGATTAACTGTGGCCTTTGGCAAATTAGAAGATGACTGATCGTTATACTTTATTTCTATATCAGGAGCGCTATGGTCTTCAAATACCATTTGTGATAAATCGATATAACCAACATGAGGCAAAACTACTTTAGCGCTAGAATTAATAACTCCTTTCGCGGTAATAGAAAGAATAGCTTTACCTTCGGAAAAACCTTTCCAAATACTAGAACCATATACATCTTCGGAATCTAAATCAGTAATTAAATCTTTTAAATCTGTGGTCCACATTATCGGAGAAGCATAAAGTTTTTTCTCAGCATAATCGAAATATAATTTTGTGGGTTTTGTGGGGTTATTCGCAGGTAATGCTCTAAAGGATGAGCCAACACTACAACCGAAAGAATTCACATGTAAAACATATTTTCCGCCAAAGAATTCATAACCGGTTTTAAATTGATTGCTCGCGCCCGCTAAGAGATAGCTACCTTGTCCATCATTATCGATAGGACCGCTATCAGTGGCGGTTATTTCCACATAATTCGATGAATCATTGATATCGGTTAATCTAATAGTGAGAGTTTCTAAATCTGATTCCCCTTGTTTAGTGGTGTCCACCATATATTCAATAAAAGGAGTATTAGGATCAAAAGTGTTGAAATCAATTTCATCCACATAAGTAAATGTGGTTTGTGTATCAACATTTAAAACAGCCCCTTGCGTACTAGCTATTTTATTATTAAAGGAATATTCACCCACGGATGGGAGGTTATTTTTATTTGAAGAAGTAAAGAAATCACTAGATTTACGATAGCAAGAATAAGTGATGGTTTCACATTCTTCTTCATATCCAAAATAAGCGCGATAAACCACTTGATAAACACCAGGCATAGCAACAATAAAACTTCTTCCGCTTTTACTACTGCCATCAGGGAAGATAATTTGTCCAGAGACAACTTTACTTTCATCATTATGGATAAGAGTTCTATCTTCAATATCGATAGAATCGCCAATATTGACGACATAGTTCTCATTTTGGGCAAGCACTTTTACTTGTTTTGTAATAGAACTAGTATTTATAGAAGCTACTGCTAATGCCAAAAACATGGCAGGAATAATTAATTTCGTTTTCATTATCCTTTAATACCTCCGGTGGCTACATTGAGCTTCAAATATTTATTTAATAAAGCAAAGACAATAACGATTGGCAAAGTCAAACCGATAAAGCCCGCTAATTTAATAGGGACATAGTTAACTGCTCTTTCACCAGTTAAAGCAAAAGTAAATAAACCTTCGGCTAATGTTGGATAAGATGGTAAATAAACACGTGGAATTTGATAATCATTCCAGAAATTGATGAAATTCAATAAGAAAATCGTGGTCATCGTGGGAATGGCTTGTGGGAAAACCACAGTGGTCATAATTCTAAAATTAGAAGCGCCATCGACTTTCGCAGCTTCTGAATAAGTCATTGGTATCATCTTGAATTGTGCATAGAAGATTAAGAAATTAATGGATAAGAAGTTCGCTCTTAAGACGAACATACCAAAGAACGTATCATATATACCTAATGTCTTTAACATTCTTAATTCAGATGGCATTGCACCGACAATAGGTAATGACATAGTAATAATGACAAATACATATAAAACTGTGGAGAATTTAAATTTAAATCTCGCCGCACAATAAGCCACTAAACACGGTGTTAAAGTAAAGATGAATGCGGATCCAAAAGCGTATATCAAAGAACGACCAATCATCTCTAAGATATTAAATTTGCCACCCGTTCTCGCGGTAAAAGTAAATTTTGTAAATGCGGTGACATAATTATCAAATGTCAATTTCGTGGGGAAGGCTTGACCATATTGATAGAAGGCACGATAAGCCGCTTTATCATTAAATGATGTATAAATAGCCCATCCTACAGGAATAATTAAAGAGATGAGATAAATAACTAAAACAACAAAAACAACGATAGTTAAAGCCGATGATTTTTCTTTAATATGGTGGGAAACTAAAGGTTTTTTCAACATTTATCTATCCCCCCATCTATCTAAAATCTTACGGACACCGAAAGTTAAAGGAACCGCAATACATGTGGAAACTAAACCGAGGAAAGAAGCATAACAATACTTCGACATACCAGTGCCGGAAGAGGAAACTAAATAATAAAGGTAATAACCGATAGTCTTATCTGTGCCGATGAGGTCATCGCCATAGAAAGAATATAAATTATTTTGATTAGTAAATATCGTCGCTACACCGACAATAACAAAGGTTGTAACTGTGGGGATAATATAAGGTACCACTAATGAGAAGAATTCTCTAAGAGGTGTAACACCATCAATCTTACCGGCTTCTAACATTTCCGTAGGAATTTGTTCCATCGCTCCCGAATAGACTAAAACTTGACTACCAAAACCCACCCATACTGTATAAGCGGTAATAATCCAGAAATAAGTTCTTGAATTAGTTAATAATCCGGCTGGTAAATTACCATCTTTCATCATGAAAGCGGGAACCGCGGAATCCATAAAGAACTTAAAGATTAAAACTAATAACAATCCAGGAATGATAGAAGGTAAGAATAAAACAAATTTGAAGAACTTAGATAAAGTTCTCTTTTTATAAATGTAATAAGAGAAGAATAAAGCTAAAACAGTGCCCGCTAGTTGTGTACATAGCCAAACAATCAAAGAATCTTTGACCATTAGCCAAAAAGTATCTGTTTTTACTTCATCTAAGAATTTTAAAAAGTTAGCTTCCGGATCCCAGGTAAACACGTTTTTCACCGTGCTATAGGTTTGGAAGGACATTAAAATACTTTGGAAATTCACCCCAAAATAGAAAATGAGTATTTGGGTGATAGGAATAATTAATACGAGACAATAGAAAAGAATATCGCCTTTATTTTTGGCAAATGTATTCGTGCCATTAACGTTACGATATTTCTTTTCTTTAGTCATAATTAGCTAACAATTCTGCTCCATTCGGTTTCGCTGATAAAGGAAGCGTGGTCTTCAAAGAAAGCCTTTGCAGTGACGTTTTTATCATCAATAAATTTAATAATGGGGCTATCAGTATAGCTCTTTGTGCTCCATGGCCAGGCTTTCATAGAGAAAACGCTACCATTGTTGATAAAGAAATCTAAACCAGAACATGGATAAACAACTTTCGCATGTTGGCTATTTTTAATAGAAACTAAATCTTGAGCATATGAAGAAATCTTATCGAAATCAGCTTCATCAAAGGTATAGTCAAGACCTCTAGTCATATTGGTTTCTTTGGTGAATTCTCTCATCATTTCATCAGAATGTAAGAAACTAAAGAATTCTTTCGCTAATTTCATATTTTCACAGTTCGCAGAGATAAAACCATAAGAATCATTGAGGTTCATCAAGGTAGCATCACCGATTTTAGAAGCGTCGGATTTAGGAATAGGCATATAGCCATAGTGGAAGGAATCAACACCCATAGCTTCCGCTTCTTCAAAAGCAGGAGCGGCTTCATTTTCCCACCAAGTACCTTCAAACATCATAGCGATAGGTTTTACAGAGCCACCAGCGTATTTATTAGTGACGAAAGCATCTTGTACGTCATAGTTAGAACTATAGGCTTGGTAATTGTTAGAACTACTGCATAAGATGTCTCTAGCAAAATGCAAAGCATTATATAAGCCAGCTTGACTTCTTAATAAATAACCATTTTCTTTTGTGATAGCGACACTCTTAGTGACTGGTGTATCACCATCAAAGTGGTCAACGATGTTTTGTGCAGTGCCAGAGAAGGTGTAATTTAAATTTGTTTGTTCATATCCTTCGTCATCACTCCACCAAGATGTTAATGCTCTCGCGGTATACCAAGTAGCAACACCAGATGAATAAGTAAAAGGAGTGACTTGTGAAGCAGTCATTTTAGACATCATAGTAGCAAATTGTTCATATGTTTGTGGCAAACCATCATCCCAGTCACCCGCAATACCATTTGGGCCAGGGCCAAATTGACTTTCATTATTAGTGAAAGTGCCATCCGATTTCATATAGAAACTCTTTTGTTTGAATAGATCTTTATCATAAACAAGACCATAGAAACAATCATAGAAAGGAACAGCGTAATATTTACCATCACGATTCATAAAGTTGACAAGATTACCATCAATTTTACTTAAGATGGTTTTGCCACCTTCCGCAGCGTTAGGAGTGGTTAAGATATCAGTAATATCCGCTAATTTGTGTTGATTGGTCAATTTATAATAATCAACAGATTCGGTGAAATAGATATCATCATTTAAATCTGATCCTTCTAAATTTCCACCGGAGCAGCCGCGGTTAGAAGTGACGTGAATTTGGACACCGACTCTTCCTTCTTGGAAGTCATCTCTTTCCGCATTCTTTTCTTCAAATAATTTAGCGGCGTTTTTTAACCATTGATCACCGACACCTCCATCAAAGGTGGCCACTTTTAATTGTGCTTTGGTGCTATCAACAGCTTCGCCACTTCCTTTATGACATCCTGTGACGCCTAATGCGCACATCGCAATAATACTTAATGCAAATACTTTTTTCATATGCAAATCCTCCTTAATTTTCTTCTTTTCTAATTTTATAGATTTGTCTAATAGCAATTCCTAAGCCTAATATCGCGGCTAAGAATATGATAGAACTATTGCCTTCAATAGAAGCATGGCATCCTCCACCGCCTTTGGCTTTTTCATTATATTTATTGCCATCAAATGTTGAGCCATCTTTGGTACTGACATTTTTAATAGCTTCTTTAAATGTCGAAACAATGTTTCTTGCTTCTTCAATAGTAGTAGCATTATCAACATCGTTTCTGGCTTGCATCGCTAATTGTTGGATTTTAGCAGCGTTTTCATCAGTATAACGATTTAATTCCACTAATCCGATATATGTTTCGATTTCTGTTTTAGCGAGTCTCTTTTCGCTCGCTAATTCTTCCACGTCGTATTCCGCTGCAGTTTTAAGAGCATCGATATCTTGTTTGGTGACAAGAACGATATAATCGACGGAATCAACATCGTTACAAGCATCGATTCTCGCGAAAGCATTATTAAGAATAGTATTTAGTTCTGCTTTTTCTGCATCTCTATAAATAGAAGGGGATTTATAGGCAGTTAATTCCGCTTTAGCGCTTGCTTTATATTCACTTAATAAAGTAGGAACATTATTGATTTCCCTAAGAGCAGAATTAAGTAATTGTTCGACTTCTTCATTAGTGGTGGCATTATTAATTCTTGCAATATAATCATCAAGAAGAGCTTGAACAACTGCTTGATTATCGGAAGAATAAACCGCTAATGAGACATTATCATTGAGATAATCAATAGCTTCTTGTTTAGCTTCCGCTAATGTAGGAGCGGATTGACTCCAAGAATTACTAGAAGCGATATATGTGAATGTGGTATCCGCTAATTTATAGATAGTTTTAATATTTGTATCCGTATCGTAATAGGCGTAAACTCCACCGATTTTGATAGTATCATTATTTTCAATAGCGGATTTTGGTAAGGAAATGGTGTACTTTTTATCGGCAGTTTTGGTAATTAAAGCAGAAGCGCGATAATCATTCATTTCGTTTCCGTTATATAGATATGCACCTGTTTGCATTGGATATAATTTAGCACCCACAGGAATGGAATTATTTCTCATAGTGGCCACTAATGATTCGGAAGATGATTTATTATCTAAAACAAGTCTACCTACCGATGCAGCAAGATCGTTCTTTGTTGTTCCTACTTCACTTGGACTTAATGTGACAGTTTCACCGCTTCCATCAGCGGTGTGACAATCAAAGAACAACACTGTTGGGGCAAGGATATCAATTCCATGTCTATCAACGATGGATTTTAAGACATAATTGCCATTGATTTTCATAAATAAGAAGGTTCTATCATAATTTTGTAAATCGATAGCCCCACATTCGATGTCATATTCTGTATTGGCCACAAAGTTATATGGTGCAGTTTTGACTTCTGTTTTCACATCACTGACAAACTTTGATAAACCAACACCGAGTTGTCCATCATTATTCATGGCAATATCAAAGAGATAACAAGAAGCTGCAGTGCCTCTTAATCTCACAAATACTTGCGATTGATATTTACAAGATTTGGGGTTAGTACTTTGATATTTGAATTTCATTGTCACATTCCCATATTCGTTTTCTGGTTTTGTGGCAAATCTTCCATAAACACTGTCAGGACCTTCAACAGAGGAATAACTTTCATGTTCGCTATCATCCTTGGGATAGAAAGTAATATCACCGATAGCGCATATATCAGAAGTGGTAATAACTTCGCTAGTGGCTAAATATTGTTCATAACCATCTTCAAGAGCTAAGATTCTTTGCTCAATGGCGTCTTGTTTGGTGGTTACTCCCGCTATCTTGGCTTTGGTATCTTCTATGATGTCTCTAATTTCTTTAACACTAGAAGCACTATTAATTTGCACAATAGCAGCGTCAATATAACCTTGAATAATAGCTAATTCTGCGGCTTCATATTTTGTCTCATCAACTAAATCATTAAGTTGGGCAATAGCAGCTTCTTTATATTCTTGCAATTTAGTGGGGTTCATAGGAATGGCATCAAGAGAGGCTTTACCTTCATTAAATGCGCCCCATTTTGCTTTTATGGTTTTTGCAGCAATGACATTTGCTATTGTTGTTTGAATAATGCCCGTAATAGTGGTTTGTTGATCAGTATCATAGCAATCAAGTTCAACATATTCGTTAATAGCTTGGCTTAAATAATCATCTAAATTCTCAACGACTTCAAATTGTGTACCATTGAATTTCACACTAAAAGGAGCAATATTCATGACATATCCTTTATTATTTGCGTAGAAATGGAATTCTCCGCCAAAGGATATGACGTCACCTTTTTGGAAAGTTAAATTATAGTCATCAAAAGATATATAGTATTGATTAATTCCATATTTGATGAGTGGAATAACATTATTGGCGGTAAATGGATAAAAAATTTCACCATTTCTAATCATATTATATTTGCTTGCAGGTGCGCCTCTAACACTCCAATCATCTAAATAAGGAATATCATTTTCTGGACCAGTTAGAAAGACACCTTTATTGCCATTGCTATGATCAAATGTAAATACATCAGTGTAAGTGGTTTTTTGTTCAGTAGTGCCACCGACAAAAATATTATTTGCCCCATAGCACATACCGACTCTCGGTGTTCTTGCTGATGTTTGCGGTGTAAATATATCTCGATATAAATATTCGCCATCAAATTTCACATAATTGTAGACTTTTATGGAGTTTTTAACGACGATAGAGGCACATTCAATAGTGTGTCTAGCACCTGGTCTTAAATTTACTATATGATCACCAGACCCATGAACTATTGTAGTTTTTGCTTTCTCGTTAAAAACAATGACGCCACCGGCATCTCCACCCCAAGTATTATTTAAACTAAGTTGGTAGAAATGGTTACTATCATAAGTGCCATCGCCACAAAAACGTATATCGAGTGTTCTATCTAAAACACTATAAGATTCAAAAAGAAATTCAAAAACGAAAGAATTTGTAGTATTTTCTTCGCTTGCTGCAAATGTGTTCCAACCAGATGTTTCTGCTTCTGTATCAAAAGGAACTCTATCGTAGTCATCAGAAGCAATTTCGTTTAGCGAAATCTTATCATAAACTTCTAGTTCAGGAACGATAAATTGTTGTACCCAATGATTTTCTGTCCAAGTTACGGTAATCGGATTGATATAAAGGGTATAATCTTTTCCTTTCATTGTAGATGTCCAATTGCCTTGAATGGTAACAGTGTCGCCTTCTGTTCTTGTTTCTAAACCATAATCTCCGAAGGAAAGATAGTATGCTTTGGCTTCGTGCTTACAAATATGTATTCTTTTGCCTGTTGCTTGATATAAATCTTGCCCATTATAAATGACAGAATTAAGCTCCGTAGAATACATTCTGTTGGACCAGTCATAAGCCATTTCATTAGTTTCATCTGAATTAAGATAAAGACCGGAATTCCATGTCGCATGTGTAGAGTTAAAAGTGCAATGAATCTCTCCTAGATCTATTACACCATCCGCTTTAACTATTTTTTCTTTAGGCGAAAAACTCATCGCGGCCGCACAAGAAAGAATTGAAACAACTCCAATGGAGAAGAATAAGATTTTTTTCTTCATATAAAATCCTCTTACTAATGTTTAGCAAGTATATTTTAGCAATTTATTTATAAATAATGTTAATAAATATTAGCAGTTAATTGTAAAATCTTAATATCAATATTTTAACAAGTATAAAAAAAGAGGGGGATATAAATCCCCCTTTATAAACGCTTAATATTTTGTCTATTATTTGTTATATTTGCGTTTTTTGATAACTAACATAACGCCAGCGGTAGAAACGAGTGCAATAGCAAATGTGACGACAGAAATAACAGCAATGTTATTCTTTTCTAACACTTTGATACTGAGACCACGAGCATTAGCAGTGATGGTGCCATTAACGGCATCATAGACTTCACCATTAGCAAGAGCCCAAGCGGCTAATCTTGCTCTAGCACTGCCATAAGCAGCGTTGGTATTAAAGATAGCTTTTTCTCCATCTGTTAAGGCTTGATAAGCAGCCTTTGCACCAGCATAATATGTTGCACATGTGCCATTTTGAGCTGTGTAGTCATACATCTTCAAAGAATCATAGACTAATTCGTTTAATGCTTGATTGTATTCAAGATATGTAGCGTGACAGTTAGACATGAAGAATGTGCCATTGAAATTCCATAAAACAAAGCAGAATCCCATTACATCACTATAAGCAAGGTTGAATGTAAGTGTATGTAAGCAACCATCGTTGACTAATTCTAAATCATAGTCGAAATACATGTTGTCGCTGTTATGGCATAAAACTTGAAGTGTGAACTTATTGGTTTTTTCTCCAGGTGCTGCGACATAATAGCCATCAGATGTTAAGGAGTGGTTACGACCGGTTTTGGTTGGTGTTCCGGCATCGTCGAGCATATAGTCAAATGAGAATTGACTCATCGCATAGCCCTTTGATTCTGATATATAACCATTGTCAGGTAAATAAACACGGAATTCACCATGTGTATCTTTGTTGCTATTGGTGAAATAAATACCAGTATGTCCATTAGCGTCTTTCTTATAGACAAGTGTATCTGAATCTTGATCAAATTCTTTAACAGATTGTTTGGTGTGTCCGGGATTCCATTTACCGATATTAGCAATTAAGTTTCCAGCTTCTAATTGATCTTCAGTGGAATTTTCTAATAACGCTAAATCATAGTCCATCCAGGTTGTGCCATCATATTTAAATGCAGATTGAGCAAAAGCGATTTTAATTGCTTTATAAACACCAGTGCTAACTTCGTGGATGAATTTGAAGGAACCACCGATGGTTAAAATATCACCAGCGGCAGGTGTAACTCCCAAATCACCTAAACCAAAATAGAAACCACGGGTATCATGTTTCTTGAAATAATTGGTGTTAGCATATGCTTTTGCTACTCCATTATAAGAAATGTTGCTAGCAACATAAGCTCTACCATGTTCTTCCCAACTCTTAAAGTTTGGATCTAAATCATAGCTGGTTTTGAAATATAAAGCGGTAGCTGATGTCATATAGTCAAAACGTAAAGGTTCAGTACCAAATACTTGAGTTGTCTTGTTTGTCACATTTATATCATTACTATCATAATACATACCAACACGTGTTGTTAATGGTGTGGCATCGAGAGTCCAGCGAAGACTGCTCACTAAGAAGCCATCATATCTAACAAAGGCATTGTAGTCGGCAGAATTCTTAATTTTGGCAATACCAAATTCAAGAGTGTGTTCTGCGCCTGGTTGAAGATTGACAGTAATATCGCCTGTGCCTTGGACTTTGGCATCATCAATACATTCATTTAATACGATGACACCATTTGGGCCCCATGTATTATTAGCTTGGAATCTAAGAGTGTGGCCAGCTCCCCAAGAACTGCTAGAACCAACGCGGACAGTTAATGTGCTAGATGCATCATCGAGTGCTTCCCATCCAAATCTGAATGCAAAACTTCCAGTGTCATTTGTGATTGGGAAACCATTGGTATATAAATTGGTTTTGTTATATCCAGCTTCTTGGTCAATTGTGGTACCCATGAAATCAGGCATACCTGTGTCTAATAATGAAACAACATCATAATCTTCGATGTCATAATGATTTACCCAACTTAAGCCACCCCAGACAATTTTATATTCTGGTGAAACCGCAAAGGAATGAGTAACCGCATCAACATTAAAGGCCCATTCACCAGTAATAGTGATAACTTTACCAGCGTCTGCGGTTGTTAATGTGGTGCCAAGGCCAACATAATATTCCGTATCCGAAATTTTGACCATTTCCACATTGCCCATATCGACACCATCAATAAAGAGGCCACCTACACCACCTACGGGATGAATTTTATAGTCCCATTCATGAAATGCGATATCGTTGGAATTACCAAATAAATAAAGAGAACCACCGTCACCATGATTAAAGGTTGTTAAAACAAGAGGTCCACAATCAGTCGCGGCTTGTGCTTCTTTTGCTACCGATCTGTTGATGCCCTGAAACGCAGCAACACTTCCACCGGCAATAAGAAAAGAACAAACCAAAACAGGAATAAATTTCCTAAATTTTGTCATTTTATCTTCCTCCGATAAATTTATATTTTAAGTATAACCATTCATTTGTTTATAATTACGACCATTTATTATCATTTTTTTGTAATTTCTTGA
>JAEEGL011879400.1_pt1 | contig 18340 bp, 19 predicted proteins | sample 9134231 | NCBI WGS metagenome assembly JAEEGL01 (sample SAMN16246548, study PRJNA631951) | gut metagenome | biome: gut microbiome; feature: rumen; material: fiber-attached | host: Bos | place: Iran: Karaj | collected 2018-10 | reverse complement strand
ATGGAGCGGGTGATGGGAATCGGACCCACGTTATCAGCTTGGAAGGCTGGAGTTCTACCATTGAACTACACCCGCATTCGTAGACATTTAAAATTATACTATGTTTTATAGATTGTGTCAACACTTTTTTTAAAAAAATAAAAAGAAGCTATTTAGCTTCTACAATTAATTTAATTGCTGTACGTTCATCACCATCAATTACAATATCTGTAAAAGCGGGAATACATACTAAGTTTTTACCACTTGGAGCAACAAATCCTCTTGCAATAGCAATTGCCTTTATTGCTTGATTAAGTGCGCCAGCTCCTATAGCTTGTATTTCAACACTACCTTTTTCTCTAAAAACATTCGCAAGCGCTCCAGCAACTGAATTAGGATTTGATTTAGTTCCTACTTTAAGTGTTTCCATAATTATTCTTCCTTTCTATAGTAAAGTATATGTTGTAGTTTAAAAATATTTACAATTTTTAATTAATATATTATAATTAATTCGTGATTTGTATGAATGAAGAAATGAAAAGATTAATAATGATGGAAAATTATCAAAACCCAAAAAATAGAGGATTAATTGATAATAAGGATTATTGTACTATTAATACTAATAGTAAAAGCTGTATAGATCAAATAGATTTACAAGTTAAATTTAATAATGGTGTTATAGAAGATATACGTTTTGATGGAGAAGCATGTGCGATATGTACAAGTACAACTTCTATTATGATTGGTTTATTAATTGGTAAAACTAAAGAAGAAGCACTTAATATAATTGAAAACTATAAAAATATGATAGATGAAAAAGAATATAATTTTGATATACTTAAGGAAGCTATTGTATATAGTGATATTAGTAAAGAACCAAATAGGAAGAATTGTGCACTTCTTACATGGAATGGTATGGAAGAATTAATAAAAAGATAGAATTATCTATCTTTTTTTGTTATAATAGATATTGGTGGTTTAAATGAAAGAGAAGGGTATAAATAAAAGTAAAGTAATTGAAATATCTAAGCTTAAAAATGAGCCTAAATGGATGAGAGATTTTAGAGTTAATTCATATAATACTTTTAGTGAGTTAGCTAACCCTTCATTTGGACCAGAATTAAATGTAGATTTTGATGATATTACATATTATAAAAAAGTTGGAGAAAATTCAAGAAGTTGGGAAGATGTTCCTAAAGATATAAAAGATACTTTTAATAAGTTAGGTTTAATAGAAGCAGAACAAAAGTATTTAGCTGGTGTAGGCGCTCAAGTAGAATCAGAAGCTATATATCACAATATGCTTAAAGAACTTACTGATAAGAATGTAATATTTTGTGATACAGATACTGCTTTAAGAGAGTATCCTAAACTTTTTAAAAAATATTTCAATACACTAGTTAAATATGATGAAAATAAATATACTGCTTTAAATGGTGCAGTATGGAGTGGTGGTTCATTTATATATATACCACCATATACTAAACTTGATAGGCCTTTACAAAGCTATTTTAGAATTAATAGTATGAATATGGGCCAATTTGAAAGAACGCTTATTATTGTTGATGAAGGATCTGAACTTCATTATATGGAAGGTTGTACAGCACCTACATATTCAACTGATTCTTTGCATGCAGCTGTTGTTGAAATATTTGTTGGTAAGAATGCTAAATGTAGATATACAACAATACAAAATTGGTCTAATAATGTTTATAATCTTGTTACTAAAAGAGCACTTGTAGAAGAAAATGGTTTGATGGAATGGGTAGATGGTAATATTGGTTCTAAAGTTAATATGAAATATCCATCATGCATATTAAGTGGTAAAAAAGCAAAAGGTAGATGTATATCTATAGCAGTTGCAACTAAAGATCAAATACAAGATGCAGGGGCACGTATGATACATCTTGCGCCTAATACCGAAAGTGAAATAATTAGTAAGTCTATCGCTGCAAATGGTGGAGAAGCAACATATAGAGGTAAAGTTAAAATTATTAAAGAAGCAGTTAATTCTAAGAGTATAGTTAAATGCGATACAATCCTTTTAGATCCTGAATCAAGAAGTGATACTGTACCAGATAATATTATTTTAAATGAATCATCAACTCTTAATCATGAAGCAACTGTTTCTAAAATAGATAAAGATAAATTATTCTATTTAATGAGTAGAGGAATAAGTGAAGATAAAGCTAAGGAACTTCTTATTATGGGATTTATTGATAGATTTAGGGAAGAACTTCCTATGGAATATGCAGTTGAGTTAAATGCTTTACTTAAAAATTATTTTTAAAATACAAAATTTAAATAATTGCTGAAATAGCAATTATTTTTTTATATAAATTGTATGAAAACTAATAAAAATGGTAAAAAAATGCCTGTAAAACGTTAAAAACTGACATTTGTATATAATTTATAGTCATGATATTCTTTATCCCGAAAGGAGGTATAATTGTGCTTAATCAAGCCGTTTTAGTAGGTAGAATAGTTCAAGAACCAGAACTAAATAAAACAGAAAAAGGAAATCTTACTCATATAACTTTAGCTGTTCCAAGATCATTTAAAAATGTAGACGGCGAATATGATACTGATTTTATCAATTGTACTTTGTGGCAGGCAATTGCAGAAAATACAGTAGAGTATTGTGGTAAAGGTGATTTAGTAGGAATCAAAGGTCGAATACAATCAAGTACATATGAAGATAAAGATGGTAATAAAAGATATGCGGTAGAAATAATCGCAGAAAAAGTTACATTTTTAGCTTCTAAAAGAGAAAAAGCAGAAGTAGACAAGTAGTCTGCTTCTTATTTTATGGAGGTGTTATGAATTATTATAATGAAATAAAAAACAAAATAATAGATAATGAAATATATGGAAAAGTAAAAGATTATTTTAAAGAAAGAAATAGGGTAAAAACATATTTTGAAATAGGTAAATTACTTAGTGAAGCAGGAAACAAATATGGTGAATCAGTTATAGAAAATTATTCTAAACGGTTAGTGTTAGAAGTTGGCAAAAAATATAATGTGAGAACTTTAAGAAGTATGAGACAATTATATATTATGTTTCACGATGATTTTTGGAAACCAGTGGTTTCCAAATTATCGTGGACAAGCCTTTTGTTAATAATGCCACTAAAAGAACAAAATGAAATGTATTATTATGCTAATCAATGCATAATTTATAATTTAAGTAAAAGAAAATTGCAGGAAAAAATAAAATCAAAAGAATATGAACGATTAGATGAAAAAGCAAGAAATAAACTAATTAATCAAGAACAAACTATAATATCAGATTTTATAAAGAATCCGATACTTATTAAAAATAGTTATAATCATGCTGAAATATCAGAAAAGATGTTAAAAAGATTAATACTAGAAGATATGGATAATTTTTTAACTGAATTGGGAGATGGATTTTGTTATATAAAAAATGAATATAAGATTAAAGCAGGAGATAGATATAATTATATAGATCTACTTTTATATAATATTACATATAAATGTTATGTAGTTGTGGAATTAAAAATAACTGAACTTAAAAGTGAATATATAGGTCAAATACAAAAATACATGAATTACATAAATAAAAATGTTAAATCAAATTATGAAGATGAGACTATAGGAATAATAATATGTAAGAAAGATAATAAATTTGTTATGGAATATTGTAGTGATGATAGGATATTTAGAACAACTTATATATTAAACTGAAAAAATATGTTACAATGAATATGGGTGAATTGTATGGAAAGAATGAATAAAGAAGAATTAATAAAATTAATTAATTCATTAAAAATTGATAAGAATGAATTTTGGCTTTTATCATCAAGTGCGCTTGTTATGCGAGGAATTTATCCTGATGCAGGAGATTTAGATATTGCAGTTACTGATAAAGGATTAGAAGAGTTAAAACAGAATTATAATTTAATACCTAAACAAGGACCAACTGATATATGGTATACAGTATGTGATAGGGTTGAATGCGTATGTGATGGTGCGATAGAGAACTTAGAATATAAACCAGAATTAGTAGAAGGGTATTTATGTCAAAACATTTATGAATATTTAAATTATTTAGAAAGCAGTACTAGACAGAAGGATATTGATAGAATACCTCTTGTTAGAGAATATATAGGTAGAAGAGAATGAAGAAGATAGTTTTATTATTTATAGTATTATGTTTACTTGGATGTAGTAAAGAAGAAACTACTAAATCAATTACAGTTATAGATGAACCAGTAATAGAAGAAGTAAAATATGTAGATGATAATCCAATAGTAGTAGGTTTATATGAAAATGATTATAATCTAGTTAAGGATTACTATACGACAAAAGTTGGAGATAAAGATTTATTCTTTACTACATATTATACTAATGATGCATATCTTTCATCTGGAAGAAGAAAATATAAATGGTTTGATTATTATAATAAATATAGTATAGATATAAGTAAATATAAAATAGGTTATAATATTTCATTTTATGATGGTGATAATTTTATATCTAAAAATATAACTTCCATTACGAATGAATATATATTTGATCCGTATTTTTATATATATTTGTATGATGATATACATCAAGCTGATGGTGCTTGGTATAGTCATATTACCAAAGAACAAGATACTAGTGATACTAGATATACTTCTATTAAAATATATTTAGTTGAGCCAGAAAAGATTTCCTCACCAATAACGCTTACAGTGTTTACTTATGATAGTGATGACTTTGATGAAGCAGGTAATTATAGGGGAAATAGTAAATACGAAATAAAAATAAATTGGCAGTAGTTAACTGCTCTTTTTTATGGTATAATTATAGTAGGTGAGTGTATGACAATAGTGGATATAATAAATAAGAAGAGATTAAATAAAGAGTTAACACGTGAAGAAATAGATTTTGCTGTAAGCGGTTATTTAGATGGTAGTGTTAAAGACTATCAAATGAGTTCACTTCTTATGGCAATTGTAATAAATGGTATGACTGATAGAGAGACTATAGATCTTACTGATATAATGCTTAAAAGTGGTGAAGTTATAGATTTGAGTAAAATAGATGGTCTTATTGTTGATAAACATTCAACAGGTGGAGTTGGAGATAAAGTTACACTAGTTCTTGCTCCTTTACTTGCGTCTTTTGGAATAAAGATAGCAAAAATGAGTGGTAGAGGATTAGGTCATACAGGTGGAACAATAGATAAACTAGAATCTATTGAAGGTTTTAATACTAGCATAGATAATAAAGCATTTATTAAACAAGTTAATAAAATAAATATTGCACTTGTAAGTCAAACAGGAAATTTAGTTCCAGCAGATAAAAAGATATATGCACTTCGTGATGTAACTGGAACTGTCGAATCTATACCTTTAATAGCATCTAGTATTATGTCCAAAAAACTAGCAAGTGGTTCAGATATAATAATGATAGATGTTAAAGTAGGTAATGGAGCATTAATGAAGAATTTTCATGATGCTAAAAAATTAGCAAGAATAATGGTTAAAATCGGTAAAGCATATAGAAAGCCTACAATATGTATATTAACTAATATGGAAGAACCTTTAGGATATGCGATAGGTAATTCACTTGAAGTAAAAGAAGCAATAGATACATTAAAAGGGAATGGACCTAGCGACTTACTTGAGGTAGTAATGACTTTCGCATCACTTATAGTAGGTGCTTATAAAAAAATATCAAATAATGAAGCACGTGATTTAATATTTAAACAGATTAATACAGGAGCGGCTTATAAAAAATTTGAAGAAATGGTTAAGGCGCAAGGTGGAGATATAGAAAAAATTAAATATACTGATAAAGTATTTTCGATAAAAAGTGATAAAGAAGGGTATATTAATAAAATAGATGCTCTAGCTCTTGGTAATATTGCTAAGAAAATAGGTGCAGGAAGAAATTCACTTGAAGATGAAATAGACTATGAAGTAGGTCTTGTATTATCTAAAAAAGTTGGGGATTATGTAGCAAAAGATGAAGAACTTGTAAAAGTTTATTTAAAGAATAAAGATATATCAATTTCTGAGATATTATCATGTTTTGAAATAGATCCTGAACTTACAAATGATCCACAATTAATACTTGGCATAGTTAAGTGATGTCAAAAAGTGTCAAATTATAGGGTTTTACTTGAACTAAGCAAAAATATAGTATATTCTAATATTAGAAGATAGGAGGGTTAATATGATTTATCCATCAATCGATAAGTTGTTAAATCAAGTAGGTTCAAAGTTTTTACTTGTTAACATTGTAGCAAAACGTGTTAAAGAAATGGAAGAAGACGGTTATTATCAATTAAGTGATTATAAGTCAACTAAAGATATAGGTAAAGCTTTGGAAGAAATATCTAATGGTTTAGTACATATAAAAGAGAAATAAAATGTCCAAAATAAAGCAATACTTTGATAGATTATTTAGTATTACAAGTACACAAAGTGTAAGACTTTTACCAGGAAATATAGCTTTTTTCTTGGTTTTATCTTTATTTCCGTTACTTACCTTAATTGGAATTCTTGCAACTCAGTTAGGTGTAAGTAATGATGGCTTAATAAGCATAATTGATTCATCGCTTCCAAATAGTGTTTCTTCAATATTAGATATGTATATACAAGGAAAAGGATTTGATACAAATATAGGAATATTTATGCTAATTGGATTTATTTTAGCAAGTAATGGAGCTCACTCTATAATAGTTGCTAGTAATAGTTTATATGGATTTCCTAATTCAAATTATTTAAAAAGAAGAATAAAATCAGTATTTATAATTATATTGTTAATTATAATGTTTATATTTATGTTAGGCTTTGTCGCATTTGGTAATTATATAGTTTCATATATAATATCGAATATAGATAATATACATACGTCTAAACTTATATATGATTTATTTAATATTCTAAAATGGCCTTTTTCTGCATTAATTATATTTTTAAATGTAAAACTAATATATATAATTGCACCTGATTGGAAAGTACCAAGTAGTCATACTACAAAAGGAGCAATATTTACAACAATACTTTGGATTCTAATTGTTAGATTATATTCATATTGGGTAACTAATTTTGTTAATTATGATTTATTCTATGGAAGTTTGTCTAATATAGCTATATTAATGATTCTTGCATATTTTATCTCATATGTACTTGTTATTGGTATTGCAATCAATGTTAGAAGTTATGAATATAAAATAGAAGATTAGACATAATAATAATGTACTTAATTACCGAGTACAGTGGACTACAAAATGGTAATAAAAAAAGATAATAATTTATCTTTTTTTTATGGTATAATTATAATGGAGGGATTGTATGACACCACATATAGAAGCAAAAAAAGAAGATATTGCAAAAACAGTATTAATGCCTGGAGATCCATTAAGGGCAAAATACGTAGCTGAAAATTTTTTAGATAATTATAGATTAGTAAATCAAGTAAGAGGAATATTTGCCTATACAGGTACTTATAAAGGTAAAGAAGTTACTGTAATGGCAAGTGGTATGGGAATGCCAAGTATAGGTATATATTCTTATGAATTATATAAGTTTTATGATGTAGAAAACATCGTTAGAATAGGTACTGCAGGTGCTTATAGTAGCGATATTAATTTATTTGATATAGTAATATCTACAGAGGCGTATTCTGAATCTAGTTTTGCAAAAGTACAAGGATATGATAGTGATATTATGCCTGCTACTAAATCATTAAACGATAAAATAGTAGAAACTGCAAATAGATTAAATAGTAAATATATACTTGGTAGAATTCATTCTACAGATGTATTTTATGGTAATGTAGATATAGCTGATTTATATAATAACAAAAAATGTGTTTGCGTAGAAATGGAATCTTTCGCATTATTTTGTAATGCACTTAAACTTAATAAAAAAGCAGCTTGTATTTTAACTATTTCCGATAATTTAATTACTAAAGCTGAAACAACACCGCTTGAAAGACAAACTGCGCTTAATGATATGATTACTTTAGCGCTTGAATCCACATTGAATATATAGTATTACACATAATAATAGGGGCGATATAATGAAATACACAAAGATTAAGAATAGTTGTTATAATATACATGTGATAAAAACAGATAAGTTCAAAACTATTACTATACAAGTTAATTTTAAACGAGAAGTTGTAAAAGAAGAAATAACCGCTCGTAACATGATAGTAAATATGTTGTGTGAGTCAAATAGTATATATAAAACTCAAAGAGAACTTGAAATAGCAACCGAAGAACTTTATAATTTGTATTACAATAGTACAAATTATATGTCTGGTAAATATAATGTTATGGCACTAGAATTTACTTTTTTAAATGAAAAATATACTGAAAAAGGTATGTTAAATAAATCAATTGATTTTATACATAATATTATTTTTAAACCTAATGTCAAAGATAATGAATTTGATTTGGATAGTTATAATATTTCATATAATGTACTCAAGGATAAAATTGGATCAATAAAAGAAAATCCTAATTATTATGCTAGAGTTAGAATGTTAGAAGAACTTGAAAATAATTCATATATATCTTATAGAAGTGTTGGATATATGGAAGATTTAGATAATTTGGATAATAAAAAATTATATGACTATTATAAATCAATACTAGATAGTGATATTGTTGATATATTTGTAATAGGAGATGTTAATGCTAATCAAATAGAGAAAGCTATTAATGAAAAATTTAAAGATATCAATAAATCTAGAGAATCAAGTGATTCACATTTTATAACACCTAAAAAATATAGAAAAATCATAAAAAAAGTTAAAGAAAAACAACATATCAATCAAAGTAAATTACTTATTGGATGTAAAATAGATAATATGACTGATTTTGAGCTTAGATACGTTTTAAATGTATATTCATTTATATTAGGAGGAAGTCCTGATTCAAAACTATTTAAAAATGTTAGAGAAAAACATAGTCTTTGTTATCACATTTCTTCTACCGCTCATCCAATATATAGTTTACTTACTATAAATGCAGGTATAAATAAAAAAGATTATAAAAAGACTTTGAGATTAATTAAAAAAGAAATAAAAAATATGAAAAATGGTAAATTTTCTAATGATGATGTTATTAAAGCTAAAATAACTTATATTAATAGTTTAAAAGAGTTAGAAGATAATCCTAGTAGTATTTTGGGACTATATTCAGGTATAGAATACTTAAACAGTGATACTATCGATGATAGATTACTTAAAATTAATAAAGTTACGTTGAATGATGTCAAAACTTTAGCAACCAAAATTCATATGGATACAGTATACTTATTAGAAGGTGATATACGTGAAAAGAAAACTAACAAGAATTGATTTAGATTTATATAGTAAAACTCTTGATAATGGCCTTGAAGTGTATATAATACCTAAAGATAATGTTAATGGTGTTAATGTAACACTTTCGTGTAAATTTGGTTCTGCTTGTACTGATTTTGTACCGACTGAATCTAGTAAGATGACTAATGTACCATATGGAGTCGCACATTTTTTAGAACACAAAATGTTTGAACAAGAAGATAATGTAGATCCATTTACTTTCTATTCAGAAAGAGGATGCGATGCTAACGCATATACATCACAATATAAAACAACATACTTATTTAGTGGAGCTAATGAATTTTATGAAGGTATAAATTTCTTACTTGATTATGTTCAAGCACCTTATTTTACAGATCAAAATGTAGAAAAAGAAAAAGGAATAATTATACAAGAATTAAATATGTATAAAGATAATCCGTATAATAGAATGTATGAGGGAATACTTTATAACAGTTTTAAAAACCATCCAATTAGATATCCTATTGGCGGAACTGTAGATTCAGTAAAAAGTATTACTAAAGAAGATTTATATACTTGTTATAATACTTTCTATAATCCTTCAAATATGATTCTAGTTATTACTGGTAATGTAGATCCTGTGGAGACTTTTTCTGTAGTAGAATCAAATCAAGATAAAAAGAAATTTAACAAGTTTAAATCTATAAAAACAAAGAGCTATAATGAACCAAATACAGTTTTTAAAAAGCAAGAAAAAATAAATATGGATATAGAAATACCTAAGGTAGGTATCGGTTATAAAATAGATGTTTCAAGTATAAAAGAGAATATTAATGATATAAAAGTACTTCTTTCTACAATGCTAGAAATTAAATTAGGGAATACATCACTATTAAGAGAAAAACTTGTTAAGGAAAATTTGATTACTAATAATATTGATTTTAGCCTTGTTAATACAGATAAACATATTTTAGTAATAATTATGGTAGATACTAAAGAACAAGATACTGTACTTGAAATGATTAATGAGGAGTTAAAAGATATTAAGATAACTGAAGAAGAATTAAATAGAAGAAGAAAAGTATTAAAGAGTAATTGTATATATAGAAGTGATAATATATATAGTTTAAATAGTAAAATAGTAAATAATATATTTAATTATGATAAAGTTATTCTAGATGAATATGAGATGATAGATAAAATTAATATGAAGAATATGAAGAAGTTAATATCTCATATTAGTTTTGATAATAAAACGGTGTATTATATAAATAAATCTTGATTTATTTAGTAAATTATGATAAATTATATACTGTTAGGAGGACGACATGAGATTATTATTAATTATTGTATCAATATTATTAATCGCTCTAGTATTACTTCAAAGTAGTAAAGCTGAAGGTGCTTCATCTATTATTACTGGTGGTAATGAGGATTTATTTAAAAATAGAAAAGAAAGAGGAGGAGAGTTGTTTATAACTTATACAACAGGAATCCTAGGTATAATATTTTTTATACTTTGTATAATATTATAAAAGAAAAGAATAATTTTTCTTTTTTTTTATATTTAAATATGTTAAACTATATATATAGATTGGAGGATTGTTATGAGTAATGTACTACCTGCAGATACATTTATAGTTGTTAATAAAACATCGTTAAGTGAAAAAGATAGAAATATACTTATGCTTTTATATCAACCTATAATTGGATCAGGGCCAATAAGTTTGTATTATACATTGTGGTCTTATTTAGACAAATCAGAACTCCTATCTAATGAATGGACTCATCATCACATACTTAGAGATATGATGATAAGTAATAAAGAGTTAATTGAATCAAAAGAAAAACTAGAGGCTATAGGTCTTATTAAAACGTATGTAAAAAAAGGCAATATAAATAACTTTGTTTATGAGTTATATTCACCTTTTACTGCATCTGAATTTATAAATAATCCTATGCTTAATATGGCTTTATTTAATGCTGTAGGTAAACTAGAATATGAAAGAATAATTGGATATTTTAGGTTACCTAAAATAAATTTAAAAGAATATGAAGATGTATCTAAAAAATTTAGTGATGTATTTGATTTTAGAGTAGAGCCAATAAATGATAATTTAATATATGATTTAAAAAGTAAAAATACTAGGAAGTTAGAAATACTTACTAAAATAGATATTAATACAATACTTAGTTTAATAAGTGATGATATATTAAATAAAAAGTCTATAACTAAAGAAACTAAAGAATTGATTTATAAAGTATCATATATTTATAATTATGATAATGATGATATGATAGAACTAATTAGAAACTCTATTTCTGAACATCACACAATAGATAAAAAGATGCTACTTACAAATGCAAACAAATATTATAGATATGATAATTTAGGAAAATTACCAAGTTTAATATATAAAAATCAACCAGAATATTTAAGAAAAGAGAATCTTGATACATCTAATAGATCACGTATGATACATTTATTTGAGGTAACAAGTCCATATGATTTCATAAATAGTAAATATAAAAACGGTAATCCAACCAGTAGCGATTTAGCTATTATTTCATATTTACTTATAGATTTAAATTTGAAACCTGGAGTGGTTAATGTACTTATTGATTATGTACTTAAGATTAATAACAATAAACTTATTAAATCATTCGTAGAAGTAATCGCATCACAATGGAGTAAAAGTGGAATAGAAACAGTTGAAGATGCAATGAATATTGCGGAATCTGAATATAAAAAGAAGAAAAAGACAACTGTTACTAAGAAAAAGATAGTTGATACGCCAGATTGGTTTGACAAAGATATAAAAGAAGAAAAAGCTAGTATAGAAGAAATAGAAAAACTAGAAAGACGTATGAAGAGGGATTAGTATGCATAATGTACTTGAAAATATAAAAGAAAATATAGAAATAGATTTGGATACAGAATATAGTGAAGCGCTTAAAGATCCTAATGTAAAAGCAATTGTTAAAAGTCTTAAAATTAAAGATGATGAACTTAAAAAATATACTACTTTAATAAAAGAAAGTGCTTGTGAATATGAGCATTGTAAGAATTGTAAATCACTTCTTGATTGTAAAAATAAAGTAGAGGGTTATTGTAATTTACCAATTAATGTTGATGGTAATATTGCTTTTACTTATAAACCTTGTAAGTATAAAGAAAATCTTGATAAAAAGAATAAGTTTTTAGACAATGTTAAGTATTTTAATACACCAGATTACTTAAAAGAAGCATGTCTTGATAATATATATAAAACCGATAAAAACAGACTTGAAACTATTAATTATTTATTAGATTTTTTAGATGATTATGAAGCTGGGAAGAATCCTAAGGGACTATATCTACATGGTAACTTTGGATGCGGTAAAACCTATTTAATTGCTGCTATATTTAATGAACTTGCTAAAAAAGGTTATAAAAGTTCTATAGTATTTTATCCAGAATTTTTAAGACAAGTATTCTATGATGATTTTAAAGAAAAATTTGAATATGTTAAGAAAGTACCACTTCTATTACTAGATGATATTGGTGCTGAAGGATTAACTGCTTGGAATAGAGATGAAGTGCTATGTCCTTTACTTCAATATAGAATGGATAATAATTTACCAACATTTTTTACATCAAATTTAACAATAAAAGAACTTGCAACCCATTTAGCTAATTCTAAAAATGATGTTGATGTAGTAAAGGCTGGAAGAATTATCTCACGTATAGAACAATTAACTAAGGATATTGAAATGATTAGTAAAAATTTAAGAAAATAAAGGTGGTTATATGAAAAAAATATTATGTGCGTTAGTACTTATAATACTTTTAACTGGCTGTGGTGCTAAAAAAGAAAAAATAGTATATGGTTTATATGATAAATATGTATATAACAATTTAGAGTTTAGAAATACTGATGTAAAAGAAAATGGTAATATATATACTATTACTAGTACATTAACTAATAAAAGTAATGAAACTAAAAATATCAAGTGGTATAAACTAAATGTTGTAATGGAAAATGGCAAAAAACATAATATAACAATTTATTTTGGAAATATAATTGAACCACATCAAACATTACAAACAACTACTAGTGTAGATTTTGATGTTAATTTAATAAAAAGTATAGATTATGAGATTAATTAAATCTATCTTTTTTTTTATATTTTTGGTATAATGATATATAGAATAAAGAGAGTGTGGTGATACTATGTACGAACTTGGGGATCAATTTAAGTTTAGTTTAGAAGATGCTAAGGCTAATCCAGAATGTGTATATCAAGGAAAAAACTATCGTATTACTGTATTGACAGAGAGATTAGTACGTCTTGAATATTCCAAAGAAGGCAAATTTAATGATAATCCAACCGCACTAGTATTACGCAGAAATCTTCCAAAACCTAAGTTTGTTGTAAGACAAGACGATAATCTCTTTATACTTACGACTTCTTACTTTGAATTAGTTTATGCTAAAAATAGAAATTTCTATGGAGGAAAGATTTCTCCGGCTTCTAATTTAAAAATAAGTTTATTGAATACAGAAAAAAGTTGGTATTATAAACATCCAGAAGTACGTAATTATGAATCTAATGGTGGATTAGATAAACAAAAAAGTTTATATTCATTAGATGGATTTGTATCAATAGATGATTCAAACGGTTTTATTATGAAGAGTAATGGATCATTTGAAGAAAAAAAATCAAATGGCGATATTGATATATATGTATTTTTATATAATAAAGATTTTTATTATTGCTTAAATGATTATTTTATGATTACTGGGTATCCAACACTTATACCTAGATATGCACTTGGTACATGGTGGAATAAAAAAGATAGTTATAATGAAACAGAAATTGCTCATTTTATTAAAACTGCAGAAATAAATAATGTACCTATCTCACTTTTTACTTTATATAATTGGAATGATGGAGCTTTCTCATATAGTAATAAATATAGGGATCCTAAGTATATAGCTAATTATCTACACACTAAAAGAGTTAGATTAGGTTTAAGTATAGAAGATCCACTAAACATAAAGAAAAATACGAATTTAAACGAAAAATTAAAGACTTATATACAACCAGATAAATCTGGTAATATACCATTTAATTTATATAGTGAAAGAGTAATAGATGCATTTTTAAAAATACTTATTCATCCACTTAATAATATGGGTGTAGATTTCTATTCACTTGAATCATATGATAAAAATAATTTAGACAGAATATTCTTACTAAAACATTTCTTGTTTAGTGATAAGACAACTAATGATAGACCACTTATAGTAGGAAGAAATTCCAAAATAGCTTCTCATAGATATCCAGTACTTTATGCAGGATCTGAAAAAGTTGACTGGGCTTCACTTAAAGCTATACCATTTTTTAACTCATCTGCATCCAATTTAGGAATATGTTTCTGGAGTCATGATTGTGGTGGTACTAGTGGTGGTATAGAAGATAGTGAATTATTTGTAAGATATGTACAATTACTTACATTTTCTCCAATACTTAGACTTGGTAGTGAAGGTGGAAAATACTATAAGAGAGAACCTTGGAAATGGGGACTTAAACCATCTACTATTACAAAGGATTTTATTAATTTAAGATATAAGTTAATACCATATATCTATACTGAAGCATATAAATATTATAAATATGGAAAACCATTAATTGAACCAATTTATTATAATAATCCTGAAATGTATGATGATGAAATATATCGTAATGAATATTATTTTGGATCAGAAATATTTGTAAGTCCAATAGTATCTAGAAAAGATTATATAATGAATCGTGTTATACACAAGATATATATACCAGATGGTATTTGGTATGATTTCTTCTCAGGTAAGAAATATACTGGTAATAAAAAGTATGTATCATTCTATCGTGATGAAGAATATCCTGTGTTTGTTAAAGCGGGTACAATTATTCCAATGTCTTTAAATAAATCAAACGATACAGGAGTTCCAACAAATATGGAAATTAACATATTCCCAGGAGCTAGTAATACTTATAGCATATATGAAGATGATGGTGTTACGAATAATTATAAAAACGATGATTATTTAATAACAAATGTAGAATTTTTATATAAAAAGAATAATTATAGTTTAACAATATTACCAATTAAAGGTAAAAAAGGTATAGTACCTAAAATAAGAAATTACAAAATTAGATTTAATAATACTAAGACAGTTGCTAAAGTAATAACTTATATTGGAAGCAACAAGATTAGCAATTATTGTTATAATGACGGAACATCACTTGTAATTGATATAAACGATGTACCTACGGATATGCAACTTACAGTACTTTGTAGTGGCGATAATATTGAATATGATAGTTATAAGATTATTAATGATGATATATCTTCTATCATAAGTGATTTACCAATTAAGACAGTAGTTAAAGATAGAATAGATAAAATAATGTTCGATAAAGGCTTAGATGTTAAAAAGAAGAGAATCGAAATAAGAAAACTAAAACATGGTAAAGATTATCTTGAATCTAAATATATTAATTTATTCTTAAAACTACTTGAATATATTAGTGAAGTGTAATATAATATGTAATACATGCGATGAAGAAGAGTAGTAATATTTGATTCTATTTTAGAGAGAAAGTGTTTGGTGAAAACTTTTATAGATAGAATATGAACTTGCTTTGGAGCAGTCATTAGAACGAAATGTGCGCGTTAAGCTATTGAGTATAAATTAAGGTGGTACCACGTAAATCACGTCCTTATATGGGATGTGGTTTTTTTATAGGAGGAATTATGATAAAAGAGTTAGAATTATTCATTTTTACATTTTTAATAGTATATATATTTTATCTAGTATTTGTATTATTTAGAAAGGATGTATTAAAGAAATTTCCAAATAGTGTAAGTGCGATGTATTTAAAAAATAGATATAATGTAATTATTACTGATAAAAATATAAAGAAAATAGCGCATGCAGTTTATTTAGCTAATTCACTGATATTATCTATTACAGTATCAATAGTATGTTATTTTAAAAGTTTCATAATAGGACTTTTAGTATGTATAGTACCCCTTATTTTAATGATTTTAGTTTTTTATCACATAATAGGAATTATATTTAAAGGAGGAAAAAAGAATGTATAATGCACAAAAAATAGAAAAGAAATGGCAAGAGTATTGGGACGAACATAAAACATTTAAAACAGATGGATATGATTTTTCTAAACCAAAGTTTTATGCACTTGATATGTTCCCTTATCCATCAGGAGTAGGACTTCATGCTGGACATCCAGAAGGTTATACTGCAACTGATATAGTATCTCGTATGAAAAGAATGCAAGGATTTAATGTACTTCACCCAATGGGATATGATTCATTTGGCCTTCCTGCAGAACAATATGCAATCTCTACAGGAAATCATCCTGCTAAATTTACAGAAGAAAATATTAAGACTTTTGAAGGTCAATTAAAACGATTAGGTTTTTCATATGACTGGGATAGAGTAGTATCTACAAGTGATCCAAGTTATTATAAATGGACACAATGGATATTTAAAAAATTATATGAAGATGGATATGCTAAACAAATTAATATGCCAGTTAACTGGTGTGAAGAATTAGGTACAGTACTTGCTAACGATGAAGTAATAGATGGTAAATCAGAACGTGGTGGATATCCAGTAGTTCGTAAAGATATGAAACAATGGGTAATTGATATTCCTGCTTTTGCTGAAGATTTACTTAGCGGATTAAATGATATAGACTGGCCTGAATCTACTAAAGAAATGCAAAGAAACTGGATAGGTAAATCAGAAGGTGTAGAAGTAGAATTTAAAATCAAAGATGGTGGAAAATTTTCTATTTATACAACTTGTATTGAAACTATATATGGTATTACATTTATGGTACTTGCACCAGAAAATAAATTAGTAGATGAACTAAAAGATAGAATTAAAAACTGGGATGAAGTAGTAGCTTACAGAGAAGAAACTGCTAAAAAATCAGATTTTGATAGAACAGAACTTAATAAAGGTAAAAGTGGCGTTAAATTAGATGGTGTACTTGCAATCAATCCAGTAAATGGTAGGGAAGTACCAATTTTCTTAGGTGACTTTGTTCTTGCAAGTTATGGTACAGGTGCTGTTATGGCAGTACCAAGTCATGATCAAAGAGACTTTGAATATGCAACATGCCATAATATAGAAATGATTCAAGTAATTGATGGAAGAGATACAAGTAAGTGTGCCTTTGAAAAACAAGATTATCTTGGTAAAGGTTGTAAACTTATTAATAGTGAAGAATTTACTGGACTTACTGTAGAAGAAGCTAAAATAGCTATTACAGAAAAGCTAGTTAAAATGGGATGTGGTAAAAAGAAAACTAATTACCGTATAAGAGAATGGATATTCGCTCGTCAAAGATATTGGGGAGAACCAATTCCAGTTATTCATCTTGAAGATGGTAGGGATATAGTTCTTGATGATTCTGATTTACCACTAGTATTACCTGAAATGGATGATTATAAAGGTAGAAATGGTAAAGCTCCACTTGAAAACGCTACAGATTGGAAAAATGTAGTAGTTGATGGTGTAAAAGGAGTTCGTGAGACATCTACTATGCCAGGTTCAGCTGGATCTAGTTGGTATTTCTTAAGATATATTGATCCAACTAATGATAAAGAGTTTGCTGATAAAAAATTACTTGATCACTGGATGCCAGTAGATTTATATGTAGGTGGTCCAGAACACGCAGTAGGACACTTATTATACGCTAGAATGTGGAATCAATTTCTATATAATAAGGGTTATGTAAGTGTTAAAGAACCATTTAAAAAATTAGTACACCAAGGTATGATTTTAGGTTCTAATGGTATTAAGATGGGTAAACGTTTCCCTAAATATGTAGTTAATCCAGATGATATAGTAAAAGAATATGGTGCAGATACACTTCGTATGTATGAAATGTTTATGGGACCTCTTGAAGCTGATAAACCATGGAATGATGAAGCTGTTAATGGAGTTAGAAAATTCCTTGATAGAGTTTGGAGATTATATCACGAAGAAATACGTGAATTT
>JAEEGL017341564.1_pt1 | contig 18341 bp, 10 predicted proteins | sample 9134231 | NCBI WGS metagenome assembly JAEEGL01 (sample SAMN16246548, study PRJNA631951) | gut metagenome | biome: gut microbiome; feature: rumen; material: fiber-attached | host: Bos | place: Iran: Karaj | collected 2018-10 | reverse complement strand
TAATTAAAAAACATATTTTATTAAAATATTTTTAATATTATGAAATTTTTATATTTAATATTTTCTTTTATATAAATATAATATAATATATATTTAGAATTAATATTTTTTTAATTCTAAAATGCTATTATTTTATTTCTATAAATATTATAATATTAATTATAATTTAATAAGTAAAATATTTCTAAATTCTTTTACACTTAATTAAATGAAATTAATATTTTTTAATTTATAATCTATCATTTTTAAATTAAAAATTCATAGATATAAAATAAAAAATTATTAATTCTAAACAATCATTTATAATTAATGAATAATTAAATAAAATTAATAATTTTTTATTCTGAATTTGTGAGTGAACTCATGGATTGTAAATTAAAAAAGTGTTTCTTCTAGTGAATTGAATGTAGAAGAATTTTTGAATATGTTGTTTTATTTTGGGAAAAGATAAATTAAAATATTTTTTTCATATTAATTATTTATATATCATTTTTTTACAATTAAATAATTTTTATAAACTATTTTGAATAATTTTATTTGAAAAAAAATATTATTGAAGATGGGAAAAAAACCTTTAAAAAATAATTACAATATAATATTTATTATAGATAAATATCTTTCATATATAGTTAAAACATTAAAATTAATAATTACGATTTTTTGTATAAAATATATCAATAAATTTATATAAATAAAATGGAAAATAAAAAAAAAATAAAAATCGTAATTGGAGATATAATCAAATTATTAAATATAAATATAAATATTTCTTTCAAACAATTTTTAGATGTAGTGAGAGGAACTCTTTTTTTAAATAAAGAAGATAATTTTCATTTGAAATATGGAAAGACTGAATTAAATGAAATGAATTACAAAGAGATAATTAGTTCATCAAAAATTAAATTAGATTTAATTATGGAAGGACGTTCATTTATCCTTAAATCAATATATTCAAAGAATAATTTTTTAAAAGAGGATTTAGATGGAATAAGTCAAACAATATATGATTATGATAAATTAAATAATTTTACAATGCCTAATGAATTTTTTGAAAGAATAAATAAATTAGAAACAACAATTATACAAAAAATAGAATCAAATCAAAATTCAATGAATAAAAAATTCAATGATATAAAAAATGGAAATAAAACTATAATTAATTATTTAAAAAATAATTTAGAAGAAAAAAGAAATAATAATTTATCTAATTATAGCAATAATTATTTTAAAAATAAGAATGTTACAAATTGCAATGATAATAATTTTAAAAATAAAAATTATAAAAATGAAATTTGTTCTGAATGTCAAACTTTTTTATCAAATATAAAATATGAATGTATTTTTTGTCCTAATCCAATAGTATTTTGTAATAATTGTGCCAAAAAACATATTCAACATCCTTTATTAGAATTTAATTTGAATATAGATTATAAAGAACTTAATAATGGTTATTTAATAATAAGTTATTTAAAAAACAAATTTTCTACTATTCCAAATAATAATGATAATTTTCCTATCAATAGTAATCAAAATCAAATTTCATATTTTGATAAAGATTTATATTATAATAATGAAATAAAATTATCATTACTAAATATTAATCCTAATAAAATAGCACTTCCATTAAATGCAGAAAGTTTAATTAATATTCAAATATTTAATGATTCAGTTTATAATATTAATAAATTAAAATTAATAACTCATGGAGGAAAAAGAGTAAAAATTCAAGATTGTGATGAAATTTCAATAAATAGATTAGAGAAAAAAAATTTTTCACTTGGAGTAAGGATTGATGATGGACCTGATAATGAAGAAGAAAAAATTACTTTTAAAATTAATAATGAAGAAAGGAGGGATCTTATTAGTGTTAAGCCTTTAGAAGTTACATTTTTTATTATTAGTGATATTGAAAAAGCTAAATATAAAAATTTAGATATTTACTTACAAGATAAAAATATTGTAAATATTGATGAAGAAGATAAAATAAAATTATTATCTTTAATGAAAGAAAATAATGAACCTTTTGATGAAAAAGAAGTAAATAAAATATTGAAAAAATAAATATTTTGGAAAATAATTATTTTATTAAATTATATTATGAATAAAGATTATTTTATTATAAATTTATTGAAATAATTTGTATTATAAAAAATATAAAATAAAAATATGAAAAATGAGAATTAATTATTTTCTTCTATTTTTTTTTCTTCTTTAATATTTTTTTCATTTTTTATATTTTCTTCATTAATATTGTCATCAGTTATTATATTATCTTCTTTTATATTTTCTTCTTTTTTTATATTTTCTTTTTTTATGTTTTCCTCATTTATATTTTCATCATTTATTATTTTTTCATCATTTTTTATATTATCATCTTTAATATTTTCATAATTTTTTATATTATTTTCACCATTATCTTCATTACTTTCTTTTAATTGATCTTGAATTTGATTATTATCATTATCATTTAATTCATTAACTTCATCATTATTTTTTTCATTTATATATTCAATATTTTCATCAATTTTATCATTTTCAATTTCATTATTTTCATTAATTTCATTATTTTCATCAATTTCTTTTTGTTCATCTTCTTTTATTTTATCATACATTTTTTTTTGTTTTGCATAATCATCATAATAAGATATAATATCTAAATATTCATTTTGTCTTTTTTTACTTTCTTTTATTAACGATTCTAATAAACGTACTTTTTCGGATTCTTCTTCTGCTGGATTTTTTTCTATTTGAACATATAAATTATAATTTAATGGTTTTACTGATAATATTTCTTTTTTATTTGGAAATTTTTTTAATTTTTCTGTTTGTTCATTTATTTTGTTTAATTCTTGTTCATTTCTTACTTTTTTTGATTTATATTCATTTAATTTATTTTCTAATTCGTTTATTTGTTTTTTTAAAATTGGTTTTTTTTGAATATATTCTTCTCTACTTTTTTTTTCATATAATAATCTTTCATTTAATTGTTTTAAGTTTTTAATATTTAATTGTTCTTTTTTGATTTTATTTTCATTATTATTAATTTTTTCCATTAAATTTCTTATTTCTTTATTCAATAATTGAATATTTGATTTAGATTTTTCAATTTTATTTTTCATATTATTTATTTTATTATGATTCATATGAAAAATATCTTTTTTTTCAATCATTTCTTCAATTAATTTTTCATTTTCATTATTTATTTGAGAAACCCTATAATATTCATTAACAACATTTTTAAACTTTTCAAATTTTTGTTCTTGAATTAAATTTAAATTACCAATATTAATTCTTTTAATTTCATTTTTAATTTTTTCATTTTGTTCAATTTTTTCAACTAATTCTGATTTCATTTCTCTAAATTTATCTTTCAATTTAGAAATTTCATTATCATCTTTTAATTTATCATAATAATCATTTATTTTATTATTTGCATTTTCAATTGCTTTTACTTTTTGATTTATTAAATTTTCAATTTTTAAATTTTCCGTTTTTGCTAATGCAATATCTTTTTGAATTCTATTAATTTGAGTTTTTAATTGTAAAGTTTCTTCATATAATTTCGTTTTACTTATATTAGAGACATTAAAAACATTTATAAAAGTTTTATTTGATTCATTTGAATTTGGAATTGAAATATTTTGATTTGATATTTTAGAAGAATTAAAATTTGCAGAATATGGTCTTATTAATTTTTGAGAAGATGATCTTTGAAATTTTTTAGAAGAAATCTTTCCTTTATTCTTATTTTGATAATCTGAACATGTACTTACATTCATAATTAATTTATATAACATTTTAAAAAATTTAAAAAAAAACAAACAAATAAAAAAAAAAATTAAAATAAAAAAATTATTTTAAATAAATTTTAAAAATTTAAAAAATACATAAAATTATCTCAAATACACATTAAAAAAAAAGGAAAAAAACTCATTTCTCTCTAAATTGAATTTTTTCATAAACAACTCCATATAAATCATAAATTTCCTGAAAAATTTTTAATCTTTGAATAAAATTTTGAAAATTTTTATCTTCATTTTTCAACCATTGTAATTCAGCAACAGCAGCCATTCTAGGTAAAGCTTGATAAAAACCCATATTTTCACAAATAATATACTCACTCCATAAATTAGCTTGAATTCCCAAAATTTTTTTTTTTTCTTCATCTCTTAATTTATCCAAAGGATTAAAATTATAAAGAAAATCTAAAGGAAGATGACCACCAATTGTTAAAGGTTCTCTCCATAAATAAGTTTTAGATTGTGATTTATCAATATATAAATATTTAGTAGGTGATAAAATAACATCATGTCCTTTTTTAACAGCATCTTGTCCTTTTTCAACACCTCTCCAATTCATTATTGTTGCAGATTGTTGAATATCACCATTTAATATTTCATCCCATCCAATAACTTTTTTCCCTTTTTTATTTAAAATCTTTTCAACTCTCATTGAGAAATATCCTTGTAACTTTTCTTCTGATGTTATATTCTCATCTTTCATTCTTTTTTGACATAATTCACATTGTTTCCATCTTGTTTTAGGTACTTCATCACCTCCAATATGATAATATTCACTAGGGAAAATATCAATTAATTCATTATAAATATTTTCAATAAATTCGAAAGTTTCTTCTTTACCAGCACACATTATTTCATCAAAGACACCCCATTTTGTTTTTACTTCATAATTCTCATTTTTACAAGCTAAATTAGGATAAGCATGTAATGCACTTACTATGTGACCAGGCATATCAATTTCTGGTATTATTGTTATATAAAGTGATGATGCATATTTTACTATTTCTTTTGCTTCTTCTTGTGTGTAAAAACCACCATATGGTGTATCATCATAATAACCTGTATTTTTATTTATTACTGTGTTCTTACGACGAGATGATAATTGTGTTAGAAGAGGATATTTTTTTATTTCAATACGCCATCCTTGATCATCTGTTAAATGCCAATGAAATCTATTCATGTTATGTAAGGAAAGGAGTTTTATATATTTTTTTATAAATGATATTGAATAAAAATGACGAGAACAATCAAGCATCATTCCACGATAAGAAAAAAATGGATAGTCTAATATTTGGACTTGAGGAAGCGATATTTCATTTATTGGATTTTTTATTGTTATTGGAAGAGATTTAAATAATGTTTGAATACCATAAAATTGACCATTTGGTTCTTTTGATTCAATTGTTATTATTGTTTCATTTATTTCTATTATATAACTTTCATTTTGAGTTATTGATATATTTTTTATTAAAAGATAAATTGTGTTTGGAGTTTCTAATGGGAGATTTGGAGTTATTTTTAATTTTAATGTCGTTTTTTCTTGGATTAATTCTGATAGAAATTCTGCATTTTGTTTTATTAAAGATGATTCATTGTAATATGTTATTTGAGTATTGTTATTTAAGATAAAGGGATTTCCTTCTTTTTTGGTTATATTTTTGGGAAGGGGAATTACATTGTAATTTGTTTCATTTGAAGATTTTGAAATTGTTATTATTGTGAATATTAATATTATGGAATACATATTTTTTATATATTAGTGTTATTTTTTTTGAATATTTATGTTTTTTTTTTTTTATAATAATATCCCTTAATAATATATATTAAATTTTTATAAATAAATAATTTTTTTTTATATTTTATTTATTTATCTTCTTCTTTTATTTCTTAGTTTTATTCTTCCTGGGAATATTTCTCTAAATTTATTTAATTCTTCTTCTTTTAAATAACCTACACCCCAAAAAGAAATTACTTCAATTTGATTTAAATATTGTTTTAATTCAGGAAGAAAATTATTTAGAACATTACCATCTATATCAGAATTATATGATAAATCTAATTGATTTAACATAATGAAATAATCACTAAGTTTTTCTTTAAATAATTCCATATCATAATTATTAATATAATTATCTTGTATTTTTAATTTATTTAAATTATAAATTTTACTTAAATAATCCCACAAATCATTTAATCCTTCAAAATGTTTGTTAATAGTTTTAGATATATCTAAATTATTTAAATCATGACAATTTTCACTTAAACATTTTATAATTTTAATAATAATTTCTGTTCCAATGTCATTTTCAGCAATAATAAAATTATTTAAATTTTTCATATTGTATAACATATTAACTAATAATTCACCTGATTTTGAATTTAAAAAAGTGTGATATAATGATAAACCTTTTAAATTAAATAATTTTTTTTGAATTGAATTTGATAATATTGTAATTAATTCAATATTTAAAGGTGCATATAAAAAATATAAACTTTCTAAATTTTTCATTTTTTCTGTAACTTCAATACATATATTAGATAATTTACAATATGAGAAATTGTATTCTTTTATTTGTTCAAGAAATATATTATCACATTTATTTAATATTTTCCCTGATTTATAAGTTCCTGTAAAAATAATATTATCAATAAATTTCAATTTATTCAAAGTTAATGAAATATTATTTAATTGTTTATTAATAACATCATCACTTTCATTTTCTAAATAATTTTCTAAATTAGAAAGTTGATTTACATCAACTGAATTATTTTCAAATAATTCAATTTTTGTTAAATCTTTAAATTTATCATAAAAATAATCTAACTCTTCATTAAAATCATTTCTAATATTAAATTTAAAATCAGTGATAATTTTTAAATCTTTAGCATCTTTATTAAATTTATCAAAAATATCACTTTCTTCTTTACCAACTTTATTTAAAGCAATATCAATTTCTTTTGTTTGATTTAATTTTTCTAATATTCTTTTAGCACCATCAGAAGTAAAATTATTACCATGAATATTAATTTTTTTTAATTTAGGAAAATTAAGTTCAATTACCCAACATATTAAATCTGAACATTCGTCATCTAATTTATTTGAACTTAAATCTAAATCAATTAAAGGATATTTTTTATGTGAATCATAAACTTTAGTAAAAAAATATATTATATCATTACTTGAAATATCCATAAATGATAATTTTAACTTTTCTAATTTTTCTAAATTTATATAATCAAATGACTTTTGTTTAAAGATTCCTTCACCAACAATTACAATTGATATATTTTTATATTTATTTAATGACAGAATATAATTTAAATTTTCATTAAGAATTGAAATATCTTTTTCCATTGAAGATGATAATGTAAAGTTAATATTTAAATTAGTAATTTTTTCATTTTTTAAAAAATCATTTTTTTCTATTTCATATAAAGAAACAAATCTTAATTCATATTCTTGGCATTCAATTCCTAAAAATTCATAATAATAATCAAATAAAGAACTCAATTTTACTATCCCTTCTTTAATTGGAGTTTTATTTAAAGATTCTAAAAAAGATGAAAAAATTAAATTTATTTCTTCTGTTCCTAATTCATTTCCAAAATATTCAAATGTTTTATTATATATATTTTGTAAATTTGATGATGTGATATTATATTTTTTAAATGCATTTATTAAAAAATTATAAAGCTTAAAACAACTTTTTTTAATGTATAATATTTTTGATAATAAATTTGACTTTTGACATAATTGTAATCTTTTCTTATATTTTAAAAATAAAAATATTTCATTGATGATAAAATTTCCTAATTTAAAAATATTCATTTTTTTATTTTAATTAATGATAATTTATTAAAATTTGCATTACAATTTTTATATCTTTATAATTTCCATTTCTTTAATACAGTAAATAAATATAAAAATATGTTAAGTAAAAAATGTTAATAAAATAAAAATTTATTATTTTTTTATATGAAGGTAATTCATTTATTTTATCTTCCTTTTATTTTATGTAATATAATAGAAATTCCATTTTATAAAGAAATAAATGATAAAAAAGATTTATCTCAATTAATTCTATACAATAAAATATACACATTTATAGATGTTGGTGAACCAAAACAAAAATTAAAAACTTATTTCAATTTTACACAATATTTTTATTATATAACAGATATAAATTTAAATGGAATTTATAACAAAAATCTTTCAAAAACTTATTCATTACAAATTCCTTTTGAAAAAAGTTATATAAAACAAGATTTTGATAAAGGATATTCTTCATTAGATAATATTTCTTTTAAATTAAAAAATAATGAAGTTAAATTAATAGAAAAATTTCCATTTATTTTAGTAACTAAATCAAAAAAAAATTTAACTGAATCAATAATAGGATTAAATTATGGAATTCAATTTTTATTAAACGAAGAAAATTTTATATATCAATTAAAACAAAAAAAAATAATTTCTTCTTATTATTTTTCAATTAAATATGAAGATAATAATAAAGGGAATATTATAATAGGAGATTTACCTCATTTATATGATAATACATTAAGTGAAGAATATTATATATATACTAATTCTTATTTACATTCAAATCAAAAAAGTTATGATTTAAAATTTACTTTAGTCTCTTATGGTAATGTTAATTTTCAATATTCTTCTATTATTAGTTTTAATAATAATTATTATGGTTTTATTTCTAATCATCAAGTAAAAGGAATTATTGATAATTTATTTTTTGAAAAATATTTTAAAGAAAATAAATGTTTCTATGATAAATTTAATGGAAATGATAATACTATTTTTTATTATTGTAACAAAAATATTGATATTGCTAAATTTAATGGATTTAGTTTTTATCAAAAAGAAATGAATTATACTTTTTCTTTAAATTATAAAGATTTATTTATTGAATTAAACGGAAAATATTATTTTTTAATTTTTTTCAATAAAAATGAAAAAAGTGATTGGATTTTTGGGGAAATTTTTTGCAGAAAATATCAAATGACTTTTGAGCAAGAAAAAAAATTAATTGGTTTTTATATTAATAAGAAAAAAATATCATCTCAAAATACTTATTTTATAATTATTGTTTTTTTATTAATATTTATTTTAGGATTAATTTTTATTATTTATAATTTATTGATTAATAGACCAAGAAGAAAAAAGGCAAATGAATTAATAGAGGATTATGATTATATACCTAATGAGCTCCATATTAATAATTAAATAAAATAATTATTTAAATATTTTTTAAAATGTTATATTAAATTTTAGATTTAAATAATCAATTTTTTCTATTCAACATTTTTATCATTTTTTTCTATATTAAATAATGAAATTTAATCTATTTCAATGAATGAATAAAATTCAATAATATATTTTGAAAATATAAATAAAATATTATTTTATTAGTGAATATAACTTTTCAATAAATGTCCTATTTTTAATTAAAATTTTGGAAAAATTATAAAGATAATATATTCAATATTTACTTGTCAATATATAACTTTAAATGTTTTTAAAAAATCTTAATCAATAAAAATCAATTTATAAAATGAAGAAACTTTTATGTTTTAATAAATTTTTTATCACTTAATAATTAAATTAATGTAAAAATTTGTTAATATAAGTTATTTTAATGACTTTATTTACTTTTTAAATATTTTTTCTCTAATAAGGAAATATTATTAAAAATTTTTATGATAATTGTATATTATTTTCAATACATTAGATAGTAATTGATAAATGAAATAATTATTTCAATTTTAATTTATTATTTTAATATCTTTTATAATTAAAAAATTATATTTAAATTATTAGATATTATTCTAATTTAAATATCTTAAAAATTGATTTATAAGCTAATATTATATAATAATGATTTTTTAATTACTATTTTTTATTTTTTATAATTTTATTTGTAAAATATATCTATTGGTTGTTATTATTAAGTCATAGTTTTGACAAAAAAATATAAAAACAATATAACATTTTTTAATTATTAATTATTAAAAATATTTTATTTTTAAATAATTATTAAATTAATTATCAAGATTGAATTAAGATAAAATATTTCATGAAGGATTTTATTGTTTTTCAAGATTTTTGATATTTAATTTTTTAAAAAAAGGGGTAAAAAAAATTAATATGTTTTTTCAATTATTAAAACAATTTTTTCTTAATATGAATAATGAAATAAAAATTATAATTAAATGGATATTCCTAAAATTAGCCTTTTTTTTTTAATAATATTTTTCAAAATTATAAAACAAAATCAATCATATATAATATTGGATTTTTTCAATGAAAAAAATTTATCAAAAATAAATTCATCAACATTTTTTGAAGAAATATTATTTAATCGTTTAGTAACTAATATAAGTATAGGAGTTCCTAATCAAATATTATTTTTGACTATAAAATTTAGATTATCAACTTTAGCATTAACATCAACCTTATCAAAATATCATCAACATATTCCAAAATATAAATTAAATTTTTCTACAACTTATCATTCAAATAATTTTTCAGAAATTTTAAATTTTGGATTCGATGAATTTAAAAAAGGAATTAAATCAAAAGAACTTTTTGCATTTCCAAATAAAAAATTAAATTTAAATTTTATTTTAACAACTGATACTTTTTGTTATGATAGTGGAATATTAGGATTAAAATTAGAATATGATAATAAAAATTTAGGTAACTTTAGTATATTAAAGCAATTAAAAGATAATAATTTTATATCATCTTATGTATTTTTTTTTATTTTTGAAAATTTAGATATATCTCCTTTAAATTATAGAGGGAAATTAATTATAGGAAAATATCCTCATGAATATAATCCAAAAAAATATATTAAGGATAATTATTTTGAAATTAAAACATTTTATAATTTTTATTCTTTTAATGAATATTTTGAAATTAAACATTTTGAAATTTTTTATGGTGATATTGAAAATAATGAAAATGATTTTACAGATGAAATAATAACACAATTTGATTTTTCTAAAAGTAATATTTTAGGAACTTCAAAATTTAAAAAATTTATTACAAAAGAATTTAATGAACTTTATAAAGATAAATGTATCGAAATTTCAGAAAAACTTGTATATTTTATATGTGATAAAGATATTGATATTAATAAATTAAAAAGTATTTATTTATTTTATGGAACTCATAATTTTACTTTTGAATTAAAACCTTCTGATTTATTTGCAATATATGATAATAAATTATATTATTTAATTAATTTTTATAAAAATTCTGAATCAACAATTTGGTCATTTGGAATTATTTTTTTAAAAAAATATCTTTTTGTTTTTGATCAAGATAAAAAAATAATTGGATATTATAAGAATAAAGAAAATATTCATGATAATAGTCAATTATATTTAAAAATTTTATTATTATTTTCTTTCGTAATTATTATTATATTATTATCTCATTTTATTCATCGCTTTTTTTTTATAAAAAAAAGAAAAATAAGGGCAAATGAATTAGAAGATAATATTGAATATTTACCATATAATATAAAAATATAATATATATAAATAGGGTATTATTCATAAGTTTTTTAAAAATATTTAAAATTTAATATTTTTTTTAATTTTTTTCCAGTATAGATATATTTTTCCAAAAAAATTATAAAATATATAAATTATTTTTATAATAATTAATATTTTAAAATATTGTATTAATTTATTCATATATAATTATTTAAAATAAATATTTGATTAAATATGCAATTTATCTATTTTTATTTTATTCTTTTATATCTTACATCATTTTATAATACAAAAGAATTGCAAATTGATTTTAATCAATTTTTGAATATGTCTTCTTCTGAATTAATAAATTTCAATATCTATAATTCAATGTATCAATTTATTTTCAAAGATAAAAATCCAAAAGAAAATGAAACTTGTAATTCTAAAATAATACAATATTCCCCTTTGATAGATAAATTTAATACAAAATGTTATTTATTGTTATCTAAATATGATAAAATAATAAAATTCAAAGAATATAATAATAATTATTATTTTTTATATAAAACCAATAATAATTTAATTGGTTTATTTTTTGAAAATAATGAATATATTATAGATATTAATTTTAATGAAATTGATTTAAATTGTATTTTTTTATCTATTTTAAATTCAAAAATAATTATTTTATTACCTGATAAAGATAAAAAAGAATTTCATTTATTTTATGTTAATGATAAATATCTTGAGAAAGAAACTAAATTATTAAATTATATTGATATTAAATGTATAAACTTTAAAGATTATATTCTTTGTATAAGTACTAAAAATCAAGATAATTATTTTTCAAAGATATATTTTGATGGTATGATTTTACAAAGTCATATAGAGCAATTGATAATTGATTATAAAATTTTTGATTTATATAATAATAATGATGAAGCTTTTATATTATGTTTTTCAAATGATTTTATTAATATACAATGTTACACATTTACTGATTTTGATAAATATATTGATAATAATTTGCCAGAAAGTAATAATATAACTTTTGTAGAAACAATAAAATCAATTAAAATTATAAAGGATAATAAAAGTATAAAAATAATTGCAAATACCAATAATGGTTATATAATTCAAAATTTTTATAGCTCTCTTAATTCAATTACCATAAATGAAACAAAAAAATTCTTAAGATTCCAATCAAATAATATTATTGAAAGAATAGAATTAATTAATAAGAAATTATATATATTAACAAATATTTCATCTGATAATAAAATAATAATAAATGAATTTTCTGATTATTCAATACAAATAATTAATTTATATTTAAATAATTATGAAGAAGATTCAGGAATCCATTTTGAATTATTAAATACATTTTTTCCTTCTTCTGATGAAATAAAATTTAAAAATGATTTAATAATAAAAAAAGAAAATTCATTTTATTTTACAAAAAAAGAAATAGGTAAAATTCAAGTTTATTATTATACTAATGAAAAAGATTATTATTATATTTTAAATTTTATTATTAATTGTAATGAAACAACATATTATAAACAAGATACAAATGAATGTTTAAGTGAAGCCCCAGATGGATATTATATTGATACTATTAAAGGTCTAATTATTAAATGTTCTGAAAATTGTAAAAATTGCTCAATGATTGGATATGGTATAAGTAAATGTTTAATTTGTAAAGATGATTATAAGTTATATAATCATGAATGTGTAAAAGAATGTCCAATTAAAAGTTTTATATATAAAGATAATTGTTATGATGAATGTCCTATTAATACTTCTATTATTGATGAAAATATTTGCTTAGATAATATTAGGAATGATTATACTCAAATAATTTTAAATTTTTCTAATTCAAATCAAACAATACAAGAATATATTATTAATGATACATATAAAAATATTAGTAATATTTTTCAAAATGATAAAAGTAATTTAACTACTTTTTCAAATTTTATAATATTGTATAACCTTTTTATTGAAAGTTATAATTGGGAAAAAAATTATTCTTCAAATTTAGAAATTATATTAAAAAATTATAGAACATATATTGCATTGAATTCAAATTATACAAATTTAGATTATTTAAATATTATTGAAACTTATGTCAATTTTTTTAGAAATATAAAACTATTATCAAATGAATCACAAAATATTTTAATATCTAATTTATCAGAAAAAACAAATTCATTACTTAAATTAAAAATTAATAAAACAGAAATAACTTTATTCCTCAATTTATTAAGTCAATATATAAATAATTTAAAAAATTTAAATTCAATGAATTTTGAGAATAAAAATATTAATAATGATAGTTCATATTTTTTAAATATAAGTTCAATATCAAATATATATTCAAAAGGAGTAATGAAAAGTGTTAATGATTTTAGAAAATTATTCATTAATTATTTAAATATTAATAAATCATTAATTTATAATTCATTTAATTCATCACAAATATCTTTTGCAACATTTTTTATAAATAATTCTGAATCTGATTTTAATAATTCAAATTTAAACATTTCTATTTCTCATTTAAATTTTGATAAATTATCAGCAGGTGAAAAATTAAAAAGATTAAAATCTTTAAATTGTGAAATGACATTAATGATTCCTTTCAATTATTTAAATATTTCTTATATATCTATAACTAAATTCTCATCTTTTCCTTATTTAAATAAAAAAGTAATAAAATATATTATGAATCAATTTTTTTCTATTAATTTTTATAATATAGAAATAGAAGAAATTAATATTAATAGTTCATTTCAAAATATTTCAATTGCTTTTAAAAGGGAAAATTCTAATTTTAAATATTGTATTTTTTATAACAATACTTCTAATAAATTTAGTAGTAATGGATGTAAAAGTCAATTAATAGGGGATTATATAATATGTTCTTGTAATCATTTAACAGATTTTTCTATCTCAAGTATGAATTTAAATACTGAATTTGAATCTTTAAATGAAGATATTAATAAGAATATATTTTGGAAATCAAGAATAATCTCTTCTCCTTTAAATTTAAAAAGTTTTACTTTAAAAAATTCAACAATGATTTATATTTTTCTGATTATTTTTTTATTTTATTTTGGTTTTTTAAATTATTCTATTTGTTGGGATATATCATATTTAAATGAAACAAAAGGAGATTTATTTATAAGATATATTGAAGATAATAATATAGAAAATCAAATTTATAAAATTAAAATTTTTGTTGATGAGGAAATAAAATATTATTTAAATAATGAAAATTCATTAAATATAACTAAATCTTTAAGTAATAATTTAGCAGGAGAAGAAAATGAAAGTGATGATTCAAATAACGAATATTTAAATAAAGAAAATATTAATAAAGAAAATATTAATAAAGATAAGAATAAAAAAAATGAAATATTGATTGAAATGAAAGAAATTATATCAATAAATAATAATAATAATGAAGAATCTAATAAAATGAAAATAAAAAATTTAAGTTGTTTAAGTGAAACAAAAAATAAATATATGATAGATAACAAAGATAGTTCAATTAAAAGATTATCAATCAATTTTAAACAATTAAGACATCGTATAAGTTCTTTTAAAATAAATCACAAAAATACTTTAGATTTTCATATTAATAATAAATGTAATGAATTATCTCAAATAGATAATAAAGATGAAATTTTATTGAATTCATCAAAAAATGAAAAGTGGTTATCATTTGTTATTTTATTTTTTATTATAATACAATTTGAATATAGATTCTGCTCTCTATTTTCTGATTATCCTTTAATAATTTCAAAAACTTGTTTATTAACTTTAATTTTTTTTAGATTTTTTTTACAAATTGGAATAATTACAATTTTCTCAAGAAGATATGAAATGAATGAGAGTATTAATTTTTTAAATGAAATTAAAATAGTTATTTTTTCTGTTATTTTATCAGATATAATATATAATATATTTAAGTTAATTTTAATTAAAAAAAAAGTTTCAATGAATATTAAAAAAACTGAACAGTTAGTAATTCAATATAAATCAATTTGTTTTACCATTTTATCTTTTTTTATTATTTTTGGTATTTCTTCTTTTATTTTTATTAATAATTTATGGATTTCAATTTATGAAATTGAGAATAATATTAAAATCTACTATTTATTTGAATTTATTCTTAATATTATATTTGATTATTTTATATATGAAATTTTCTTTATTTCACTTAAAGCATTCTTTTTGAATTTACTTTTATCAAAATATAATAAACAGGGAATTTTTTACAGATTTATAATATGTATTGCAAAAACTATTCATAATATATTGATATTTTATATCGTAGAGTAAATTTGGTTATAGTATATATATAATATTAGTGAATAATGAAAATATTTTTTCTAAGTTTAATAATTTATAAAAAATTTTTTAGAGAAATGTTTTTTTATTTATAAAATGTTATCAAATCATAAAATGTAAATTATTGAATATATTTAAATAAAATCTTTATTAATTATATTAATAAATGTATATAATATTTTAAAAAAATAGATTTTGTAGGATTTTGGATATATTTTTTTGAAATGTGAAAAGTTTTTCTTTAATTGAATAAATAATCTTTGATAAAAATTAGTATCAAAAATTTGTATAAATCTCTTGATTCAAAATATCAAAATTGTTTTCAATTTATTAAATAATTTAATATAAAATAAATAAAAAAATATAATTTATTAAAATGTCAAATGAACCAATATCAAATATAAGTGAAACAAAAAATGAATTTGGGGAGGATGATAAAATTAAATTAAATAACATTGAACAAATATTATCAGAAAGAATTTATATATTATCATTAATATCCAAAAGAATAGAAGATTTTAAAAAAGAAGTGCAATTAATTTTAGAAGATATTAACAAGTATTTTCATTCACCAGTTTTTGATGTTGAACAAAAAATGAGAGAGAAATTGAGAAATATAATAAATAATTATCAAATAAATAATGAAATTAATAGAGAATTAAAAAACATTAATGATAGTATAAAAAAACTTTTAAACATTAATATTAATGATTTTCCAGATAATCAAAAAAAAAATGATATATTTTATAAATTAAATGATAATACTTTAGTAATAGCATCACAATGTTCAATAAAATGTAAACATATTCCCCCAAACAATAATGAACAAAATAAACTATATACATTTACAGGTGAAATAAAAAATTGTTGTAGTTATAAAAATAAGTTAATAGTTAATGTAAAAGAAAATACTTTAGAAATTAATTCTTATAAATATAAATTAAAAATAATTGATTTAGAAAATGATAGTATAACAAATTTTTATGAAACAAATGAAGAAATTACATTCGTGTCAGAATCAAAGTATTTTTCAGGTAAAATTTTTTTTATAGAATATCCAAAAACATTTTGTATTTATGAGAAAAATAAAGAAATTACAAAAAAATCATCAACGTTGGAAATTCATTCTTTTAAAGAAATACAAAATGGATTATTTTTTTGTGCTTCATATAATACATATTGTTTTTATGATTTAAATGAAGGAGATATAATAAGTCAAAAATATAATGGTAATATTTTTAATCCAGATGATATTTTTATTTTAACAAATAAATATTTAATGTTAGGTGCAAAAAAATATTTCTATATTTTTAATATAAAAGATTATAAAATCAAAATAAAATTAAAATTACATGATTATATTTATTATTCTTGTGTTAACCATAATTATGGTGAAAATTTTGTCTGTGTTTATATCAATAACCAAATTATTATTTATGAAATACAATCAGATAATAATAAAATCAATTTATCTCCTTTAATCGTGCAAAATATTAATTATCAAGTTTATTCATTGATTTATTATAATAAACAATTATTATTATATACAGGAAATCTGCAATTTAAATGTAAGAGAATTGAATAAAAAAATAAAATAAAAAATAAAATAAAAAAATAAGGTTTATAATTATTAAAATATACTTAATTAAAAAAAAAGATAAAATAAATTTGATTATATGAAATTTATTAAAATATATTTTCAAAGTATTATAATAAGAAATGAAAGAAGTAGATTCAGAATTTTTATCAAATGAAACAAATGAAAAAGCAAAAGAAATAAAAGGAAAAGAAATATTATCAGGAAGTAAATCAGAAGAAATAAAAATAATAAAAAGAGGAAATGAAAATATTACTATTAATATTTCATATGAATACTTATTTAAAGTATCATTAATAGGAGATAGTGGAACTGGAAAAACTTCAATAATAACAAGATTTATTGATAATGTTTTTAAAGAAGATACTTCACCAACAATTGGTGTTGATTTTAAAATTGTAAGTTTTGATTTGGGAAATGAAATTTATGCTAAAATGCAAATATGGGATACTTGTGGTAGTGAAAGATTTAAATCTTTAACTGCAAATTTTTTAAAAACTTGTACTGCTTTTATTTTAGTTTTTGATTTAAGTAATTTAAATTCTTTTAAAAATATTGATAATTGGATTAAAATTATTAAAGAAAATACTAATCCTAAATTTTTAATTTTAATTGGGAATAAATGTGATTTAGAAAATGAAAGAGTAGTTGATAAAAAAACAATTTTAGATTATTGTGAAAATAATAATTTTTCTTATATTGAAACTAGTGTTAAAAATAATACTAATATTGAAAAAATTTTTAAGGAAGTTACTTATCAATTATATTATGATATTAAATCAAAAAGTAATTTAAAATCTGATTTAAAAGAATATGAAATTGGAGGATTTAAAAATATTAAAATTGATAATATTAATCAAAATCAAACAAAAAATAATAAAAAGAAATTTTGTTGTTTATAAATATGAAATTAATAATTTATTTATTTTATAATATATAATAATAAAAACTAATTTTTATTTTATAATTAATTTTATAATATATATGACATAAATATAATATATTATTTTCATTTTAAATATGACTTATAATCTAAAAATAATAAATTAAATAAATTAAATTTATAAACAAAATAAATTTTTTAAATT
>JAEEGL015839149.1_pt1 | contig 18341 bp, 5 predicted proteins | sample 9134231 | NCBI WGS metagenome assembly JAEEGL01 (sample SAMN16246548, study PRJNA631951) | gut metagenome | biome: gut microbiome; feature: rumen; material: fiber-attached | host: Bos | place: Iran: Karaj | collected 2018-10 | reverse complement strand
GGATGGTATTCCTGATGTCTATATTAAGGATGAAGATGGTGTTCCCACTGGCGTTGATACCAATGGCGATGGTGAGCCTGATCCTTACGACATTGATGGGGACGGTAATATCGACAACTTCGTCACAGATCCCGACCACGGCGGTCCGGGCTGGGATACTGACGGTGACGGTGAGGTAGACATCCCTGTTTTGCCAGATCCCGAGTCAGGCGAATACCCCGATTCTCCAGTTAATCCCGAAGGCCTTGGCGGCGCTACCAATGGTATCCCCGACCTGACGAGTCCAGGCATCGAGCTTGGTACCTCCGTGAATCTGGAGTGGCAAGAGGGCTTGATCCTGAATCCGAATATTTAGTTTACAGTTTAAAGTTTCCAATTTAGAGTTTATAGTTTAGAGAAATGATGAAGTGGACACGATACTTGCTGCTGATGCCTGTGCTTCTGGTGCAGGCTCTCAGCTCGTGTTCGCTCATCGACGAACCAGAGACCAACTCCGACGAACCAGTCATGGCCAGCCTGGCGTTTTCATTGTCGGAGTCAGCCAAGCCTGGAACTCGTATGACAAACGATGTGTTGCAGTTGAGTAATAATTTTCGTGGGATGCGGGACGTGATGATTATTCCCTTTATAGTGGACGATCCAGGTGATGGCGTTCAAAGTGATGACAGTCCAAAAGCGTTAGCCGTAGAAGGACTGTCGGAAGATCATTATGAAAAGACCGAAAGCTGGTTCTACTATTACGACAAATGCTGGTTTATGAGGGGTACGAATGCCGTCCTGTTCTATGGCAGAGCCGAACCTGTTGTAGGCAAGGCCAATAACGGATCCATCATTGCCGACTATCCGGCAGGCATGGCACCTGCGAATATCTCATTTAAATTAGAACAGATGCACTCTGGAGAAGGAGTGCCAAGTGGGGCGCAGGATGTTGCAACCTATTTGACAAATATAGCCCGTGCCTCAGGGTGGTCAACCACCACAGACTCGAAGTTGCGTGCTTTCTATCTGAACTTTACGGGACAGGGCAATCAGGAGAATGCCGTCTTAGCAGGTTCCTCAACCAGTGTGACAGCATACGTAAATGCATTGGAGGCAGAAATCGATAAGTTGCCTGACAGTGATATCAAAACAGCCATTCTGACGGCTATTGGTACACCAAGTCTTGATCCATATCCTGTTGCTAATACGTTGCCAGACGGTGCCGCAGCCCTCATGTGGAATAGCGAAGCAGTGGTGGATGGTGTCAAAGGAGCCTTTGTGCCACAGACCATCACAACCACAGAAGCCGCCATCAACTCAATCACGCGTTTCACGTATCCGGCAGAATTATATTATTTCGCTAATAGCCAGTTGTTTACGTCGAATGAGGAGGTGGCCAAAACGTTCTATATTTCAACGGAGACCTCATCATGGGAAGATGTGCTTAATCGCTATCCAGGCAGGAGTCCTGTGAGTGGCAATACTCAGGCCGTGGCTATGAAAGACCCTGTACAGTATGCAGTGGCTCGTTTGAAGATGACGCTGGTGGAACCCAGTGTCACCTTAAAGGATGCTAATAACCAGACAGTTCCTTATAAGGCAGGAACTGTTGTGAAATTGCCTCTGACAGGCATTATCATTGGTGGCCAGCACCAGGTGGGTTACAATTTCAAACCCCAGGGTACGCAAAGTGATGTGGATATGCGGTTTATCTACGACAGCAAAGTTAGCGGTCTAGTGGCGAATACTATGGTGCTGCAGTCGTATGATGGTGAAAAGGTGAGAGTCATCCTTGAGTTTAAGAATAACACGGGTAGTGCATTCGTGGGTAAAGATGGCATCATCTACCCTGGCACGAAGTTCTACTTAATTGGTGAAGAAATCGACCCGGCATCGAAGTCTGGTAGTACCCCACAATACGGTCGTGTGTTTACACAGGATTACACAACAGAGGTGACCATGCAATTTAATGCAAACTCGTTGAAGAATGCCTATAACGTCATGCCTGACCTGCTGTCACCTCGTCTGGAAGTGGGTGTACAGCTTGATAAATGGACACAGACATATCCGACAACCGTTACTTTGGACTAATAAATGAGTGTATAGAATAGATGAAGTGTGATAAAAGACATATATTATTGTTGCTGGGTGGCATGCTGATGCTGCTCCTGACTGCCTGTTCTTCCAGTGAGGAGAATGAGACGGTGAAAGAGCAACCGACCTTCATCACCTTCTATGTCTATGCACCTGACAGACCGATGCCAACACGTGCGGGGGATGACCAGGTGAATGCCTTGACGGCAGAGAGTGTAATCAAATCGTTACAGATTTGGGTGTTTACCCATGACGATACGACTCCCGCTAACGATGGAAAATTTGTTGGCTATCTTAGCCCCAAAGAGATGCCTACAGCCGATGGAACGGTCTACCAGATGGAAGTCAGCAAGGAATTTGCCAATGCTGCACCAGACGAGCGGCCAAATGTGGATGTCTATGTGGCTGCAAATACAGAGGTATTGGAAGGATTGTCATTTGACGAGGAATCGACACGTGATGCTTTGGATGACGCATCTTTTGGCAATGACTATTTTGGTGTCTCATCGCCGCCCTGTTCCTCGATAGATGAAAATACAGGCCTGCTTATGTCAGGCGTCTTGCGCAATCAGACTGTGGTGGGCGAGAACCCTGTCCTGCGTATCGGTGATTATGATCACATGGCGAAGGTGCAGCTTCAGCGTGTTGTGTCGAAGATTCGTTTTGTGTTTAGCCAACAGAAGGGTAGTAATGAACCATTGAAGATTACGGGTGTTACCCTGCATGGAAAAGTCGGGGATGTTGATTATGGCTTCCCCAGCGAGGAATACTTGTTCTTGGGAAATGAAGATTATCGTATCGGCAATTCTTATGTCCAGAATGCAACGACCATTTTGTCACCATCAGAAACACCTCTTTCTAACATTGCAGAAAGCAACGACCCAGCTGACTATATCTATGATCCATCCGTCTTTGCCACTGCTCAAGATTATGAGGATAAAATAGATGACGGTTTAATAGCTACAGACGCTCATGCAAAAGAACTCACGCAAGTAGGTCCCTTCTATTTCCATGAAACGGATAAGAAACTTCGTGGTACAATCGATTATAAGATTGGTGAAGGAGAAGTGCAGCATAAGGACTTCTACATGGAGTCGCAGTCGAATTTCTATCGTAATCACTCGTGGATCGTCTATGCTTTCTATGGCTCCAGCGGTTTGGATGTGTTGACGGTCTATGTGAATGAGTGGACGACAAATCAGCAGAACCATTCTGTATATAACTGGTAAAGGATATGAAGAAACAAGCAATGAACAGGATACAAACATACAGGTGGCTCGGCATGATGCTGACAGGTCTTCTCTTCTTGGGGATGGCCTGCCTGATGGTGGCTTGTTCTGATGACTCCGGACAGGATGTGGAAGACGGTGATACGCTTCAACTGTTGACCTATTCTCAGGCTCTCAGCCGCCAGGAGAACCTTGCCACGCGTGCTGCCATGGAAGGGTATGTGACTTATACCGCTGGCCCCATTACTGCCTATATGACACCCGATGGAGCTGATAGGGCAACATTCTTCAGATATAGCACTTCAACGAACAAATGGAGTTCTGCCTATAAGATACAAGAAGGTCATACCTATTATATTTATGGCTTCTCCCCGTCGGATGCGGTCACGGGATCTTCCGTCAGCAAGTTTGGATCTGAAGGCAATTATTCAGGTGGGGCTTTACTGACATTAAATGGATTGAAGCCCGTGTTGGATAAGGATTTCTGTCTCATTGTTGGCATCAAGCAAGTTGATAATGCTAATGCGCCAGAGCCGGAATCAATCCCACTTGGCGGTTTTATATACGAAGGAAAGGTTAAGAATCAGAACTTTGCCTATATGTTGCTTCACCATTTCTATGCAGCACTCAGTTTCACCATGAAGGTGGATGTGACTTATAATCAGTTGCGTACGATTAAGTTGAAGAAAATGGAACTGAAGGACATACCAGTCTCCTATAATACTGTAACTATCCAAGTGAGACCCAATTCGACAGGTGCCTATCCTGCTAATGATGTCGCTTGGTTACAAAACACTGAAAAAACAACCCTCCAGTTCTTTGAACATGATGGGCTTGAACTGAATGTTGATGCTCAACCGTTGACACTGAAAATGGATACAGAAGACTTGGAGAAAATCATGGTGTCACCTGCATTGAGCAATTCACTGACTCTGGTGTGTACATATGATGTTTATGATAAGCAGGGCAATCTGGTTCGAAAGGATTGTACGGCAGAAAATAAACTTCAGAACGTCACCTTGACTCGAGGTGAATGGAGAACAGTCAACCTGACGGTGAATCCTACCTACCTGTATGTGCTGTCTGAGCCCGATCTGGACAACCCGACGGTGGTGATTGGTGATTGGTAATTGAAGATTGAAAATTGAAGATTGAAATGATATATAGAACAATGACACGGACGACATGGATGCGGTTGCTGCTTTTGGTGGCAATGCTCTATTCCTCATGTTCAATGTTCAATGTGTTTGCCCAGATCACAATTGGCGGCAATATTTATGGTGGCGGTAATGCCGGCGATGTCGATGGCAATACCACTGTCACCCTGTATGCTGGCGATCTGAACAGAGTTTTCGGTGGTGCTCGTATGGCTAATGTCGGTGGACATGCCTTGGTCAATCTCGATGGCGAGAGAGCCTCTTCTTATATCCTTATTAATCAGGTCTATGGCGGCAACGACATATCTGGCACCATAGGTAAAAATTTGACAACATCAGCGCAACTGCCTTTCACGCCTGAGGTCAACACGTCTGCCTCTGGTACTGTAGTGGACGGCTCTTGGAGTGCATACATGCGCATCTCCACCAAGACAAAGGCAGATGGTACCCCAGCCGACGATGCCCAGAAGATATATATCGGTCAGCTCTTCGGTGGTGGTAATGGTGACTACCAATACAGTTCTGTGACAGAAAATAATGTGACGACTCATGTCCTTAAAGACAGTAAGACGGGAGATGAAATCCTCAGAACAACAGATGACATCCATCAGCCCGATTTGCGCAAGACCTATCTCGAACTTTTGGGTGGCTCCATCGTCAACGTGTTTGGTGGTGGCAACAGTGCCAATGTAACGGAAAGTACGGTCATCCATCTTGACAATCCAAGCAATGTGGTGAACCACATCTATGTGAAAGACGGCATAGAGGATGATGTCGATGGTACTGATCTGCTGATTGAGGACCGTTTCAAACTGATGGGCTTCAACTACAAGTTCACCTATCCTAACAGCGGAGCCTTCCAGATTGGTAACCTCTTCGGTGGAAACAACAAGGTAGACATGGCCATTCAGCCTAAGTGGAACTTGTTGGACGGTAAGGTGAGAAACCTCTACAGTGGCGGCAATGAGGGACGTATGACGTGTCCACGGGGCCTGTTGCTTCAAATTCCAGCAGACTCCAAGCTCACGGTCGATAATATTTATGGTGGCTGTCGCAAGGCCGATGTGCGCCCGTTGGATGCCAGTGGCAAAGATGTGGCTAATGCTAGTATTCAGTTGGACCCCAATCCAACCGGCATCCCGGCAGGCTTTGCTGCCCGTACGCGAATCCTCGGCGGCAATGTTAACAATGTCTATGGCGGCAATGATATTTCGGGTAATGTCTATGGTGGCAATACTGTGGCCATCCTCACCACCATTCATGGCAACGTCTATGGTGGCGGCAATGGTTCGTATGCCTATACCGACAACCCTAAGTTGAAGGACGAACTTCTTTGGAGTGATTTCTACTATAATCCTGATGAGGTATTGACAGCAGAAGAAAAAGCAGCTGTAACAGATGAAGATGATAAATTTTTGTCGGTCACAGCCCTCAATAAGGTGCGCCCCAATGCCGAACAGGTGTCTCTCCTCCTCAGAGGTACGGCGGAAAAACCTGTTTTTGTTGAGGGAGCCATCTTTGTGGGCGGCAATAGTGCATCGCTTCGTGAAATAACACCGACTGAAAATCTTAACGATGGAGTACGTAAGGTAGAAGTGAAGATTGGTTCTTATGTGACAGCTGACAAGTTGTTCCTCGGCAATAATGGTGAAAACATGGTGAAGACCAATGAAGAAGTGCGCGACAATGATGGTATCGTTACTCCCGAGGGCGTGCTGCGAACCATAGCCAATACAACCATTGCTGGTTCCAAATTTAATTCGATGGTCTTAACCGATCCTGTCGTCTTTGAAAAGTACATGGAGGGATGTGCCATGAAAGTGATGCCCCGCGTGGTGTTCGATGACGTGGAGTCTTACGATGAGTACACGACCCATTTCGGCTCCTTCTATTGTGGCGGTAACGTGGGTAGTATGCTGACCGACGGACTGACCGAAATCAGTTTTAACGATAAGGTTATCATTTTTGACAAGGTGGTGGGAGGCTGTAACGAGGCTGATGTAACTGTAACAGACTTTAATGCCGCCTATAAGGGTGGACTTTTAGGCAATCCTGGTGATAATAACGACAAGCTGAAGCTTAACTTTTCGGGATTGAAGATTCAACCCAAACGTTGGCTGAGGGATAATGAGGACAAGTTGGTTCTGGACACCAAAGGTAATCCGCAACTGATATGGAACACTATCGATGTTAAGACACGTCAGGAAGTCAGCCCTGTTACAACAGGCAGTCTGGGAAATAGTAGTGAAGATGATCTTAACCGTCGCTTGCTGGGTGGTAATATCTATGGCGGGTGTTACACCAGTGGTCATGTGAATGGTAATGTCATCATCAACATCGATGCAACTCTCGTGGATCCAGATGTGCTTTTCGACAAGGTAGCGGAAGACAGTGAAGGAGAGGCAGTCCTTTATGGTGATAATGTGTTGGAACAGAATACTTACAATATTCAAGAACGTCGCACTGGTGTTATCTTGGGCCAGCAGGGAATGGATGTGCTGGGTTCTGCCCTGAACGTATTTGGCGGTGGCAAGGGTAAGGCCACTGAGATTTGGGGTAGCACCACCGTCAACCTGAACAAAGGCTTTACTTTCCAGATTTTCGGTGGCAGTGAGGAGGGTGTTATCGGTAAGTCAAGGGAAGACAAAGGTGAAACGGTACAAAGCACAGACTATGAGTTTAACGGCAAGCACTACGTCTATTCACCGGATTATAGTTGTTATGTCAACCTGAAGGGTGATTATGCCGGTGTGACCAAGACGAGCACAGATAACCACCCTGATATGGCCGACTGCGAATTCATTTACGGTGGTGGCTTCATGGGTCCCATCTGCGGCAACACCATCATCAACCTGTGTAACGGACGCATCTTCAATTCGTTTGCCGGATCTTGTAATGCTGATATCCTCGGACATACCGAGACTTATATCGGGCGCAACAGCGTGAATGCCCAAGGTAACGATATCGCTGGTTTCCCCTATGTCCGCGACTATGTGTATGGCGGTAACGACCTCGGTGGAAGGATTCTCGGCACGGCTGACTTCACCAGTAGGATTCGCCATGAGGTGACAGGGCTGACGCTACCTGGTGAAAATGCTGCTACGGCTGTGTCGGCCTATACGGAATATGCGCAGGGACGCGCCCTTGGTATCTTTGGTGGCTGCTATGGTACATACGATTATAAGGATGCTGAATATAGAGACTTCTTTACTGAGGATGGCGTAGCCAAGTCCGGCTATACCAAGCCCCGTATGGACAATGCCTTTGTGAACTTCCGTCCCACGCTTACTGATGCTTTGAAGAGCAATTCCAACAACAAAGTCACATATATCTATGGCTCCGGTCAGGGCTATCCTGGCGACAGCGACCGTGACATCATGCAGAATAGTAGCTACATTCTGATTGACATTCCTCAGGAAATGGAAAATTACAAGCAACTGGAAGTGTTTGGTGCTGGTGCTTGGAGCGGACTGGGCATGAGGGAATACGTAGCCCCCATAGCAACTCCCAATGCAGCACAAAAAGCTGCTCTCGACAAAGTGTCGGCCATCATCGACCTGCCTCGCGGAGAAATCAATGCTGTCTATGGTGGCAGTTATGAGGAGGGATTTACGCGTCGCACGGTGGTCAACGTGCCCGAAAAGTCGACCATCAAACTCAACAATCTTTTCGGCGGTGCCTATGGTATTGACAATAAAACCGTTTGTGATGTCTACGAAAGCAATGTGACGTGGAGTAGTGCCGATGGCCTTGTCGGCTCTGTCTATGGTGGCAACAACAATGCCCGCCGCACACTCTATGGACGGGTAAACATCAATGCGCCTGTATGGACGAACAAGTCAACGGATTATATGGCTTCAGTCTTTGGCGCAGGTTGTGGTGAGAACACTTGGTCACAATATACCGAGGTGAACCTTAACAAGGGCTCACAAGTCTATATCGTCTATGGCGGTGGCCAGAACGGACGGGTATGTAACGTGGCTACTGCCAAGCGAATGTCAGAGGAGGAGTTTAATGATCCTGAATATGCAGGCCTGAAGATTGCAGATAAGTATGCAGATGATAAAGAATACAAAGAAGACGGACTGGATAATCTTCTGGCCAAGCCTCGTCACGACGGCAAGAAATACAACACCAATGTCATCATCAACAAGGGTGCTATTGTTGGAGCCTATGCTAGCGGAACTACTCCAGGATTTGAAGTCAAGGGTGGCTATGCTTATGGTGGAGGCATGGGTTCTGCAGACAAGAACAGGAGTGGCGATGTGAACGGTACCACCTATATTGCCCTGCTGGGCGGCACGGTGGAGAAAGACCTCGTGGCTGCCGGTTCCGTGGGGTCTGTGTTCGACCGCTATGGTGACATTAAAGACGATTTCGGCAACGATTTCGTGGCCTCTGCAACAGCATATATCGCTGCCGGTGTAGTGCGCAACGTGTTTGGTGGTGGTTACATGGGTAGTGTAGGAAAGCATAAGACCATCGCCCGTCTTAAGAATGAAGGTGCTGATGTTCTGGATGAAGAGGGAAATCCTGTCGAGATTGAGGTGGACGCTGATATCAGTGCTACCACCGAAGGCGATATCCCTGCCCAAACTTATGTCACCATTGGTATACGTGAAGACCAGACGTCACTGAAGGCAGCATTGAAGTATTTGAAGGACGAATCGCCCAATAATGGATATAGTACCGATAGTGAAGACAATTACACCTTCGGCTTCTACAATGGTGTGCCCGCCATCCAGCGTAACGTCTATGGCGGCGGTGAAGGTGAAGAGGGCAAAGGCGGACGTGGCGGTGCCGTGTTTGGTAGAGCCAATGTCATCATGAACAATGGCCGCATCGGCTATGATTATATTGCCGGTGACTTCATCGAGAAACTCAATGACGAGACATGGACACAGAGCGACAGTATCGGTCGTCTGAAGGACTACGGCAATATCTTTGGTGGCGGTTATAGTGATAAGAGTAATGTGGATGAGACTAATGTCAAAATATGGGGTGGACTCATCCGTGGTAGCGTGCATGGTGGTGGTGAGATTGCAGCCGTGGGTCGTGGTTCTACCAAGGAAAGCGGTGATGTCAACTATGTGCGTGAGTTCGAAGGCCTTTACAAGGCAGGTAAGACTCATGTAGAGATGTATAACGGGCATGTGTTGCGAAATGTCTTTGGTGGAGGTAAAGGCTACAATGTCTTAGGTTTCGGTGGAGCCAACGACCTCTATACCGATGGTTATGTGTTTGGCCAGACGGAGGTCTATATTCATGGTGGCGAGATTGGTACTATGGAGAGTGTCAGGGAAGGAAAGAACTATGGTAATGTGTTTGGTGGTGGTGATTTAGGCTATGTCTATGGCAGGGGTTATAGTAATGAAAAGACAATCGCCGATAAAGCGGCCAACAAAGAAACAGGCTCACCTGGTCATTACTATTATTACTATAACGACTATAAGTGTAATACGGCATACGGGAGCTATAAGGTGGGTGATGTGATAGAAGCTGGTGTCTATGAAGCGATGTCTGATGAAGATAAAACTAAATGGGAAAGCGCAAGTGACCCAACCTTGACAGAAGACTGTAAAGTCATCGTTGCACCGTATCTTCAGGTTAGATCGAATACGGCTACCATCAACGGGAAAACGAAAGCAAAATATGAGTACTTCAGTACAGATGACCTGAATCACCTGCGGAAAGATAAGGCTGATTGGGAAGATTTGTTTACAGGCGACAAACTTGCAAGTGGTGACCCGAACCCTGATGATCCAGTCGAGCGCGGTATTCTGATTCATAATGCCATTTTTGGTGGCGGTAATGTGTCGTCGAACAGTGATACTCACTATGCCAATGCTACTACGGTGTTTGCAAATACAACCGCTACCATCTACGACTGCTATCATCGCGACTTCATCACGGTGGGTACAGAGCATATGGGTGGACTGTATGGTGGTGGTAACCTCTCGAAGAGCGATGGCTATCGTGAATTGAACATCACCAACTATGGTACCGACTATTATGGACTGTCGAGCCGTATCACACTGGAAGAGTACCGTAACCTGTCGAACCGTGAGCGTGCTTACTTCCAATTGGAGTATGTTTGTAAGGATGGTACAGCATCAAAGACTGTGGGTGATAAAACGGTATATGGTGTTTATATCGATGGTGAGTTCTATGAGAATGGTCAGCGAGTAAAAGAGGATGACTACGAAAAACTGAAAACGAAAGAGGGTTATAATGAAGCCAACTGGGAACAGTTCGGTTTCTGCTCCATCTATGCCGGTCGCTTGTTGAATACCATCCAGCGTGCCGACTTCTGCGGCGTGTATGGTAGTCGTATGGTGTTACAGGGTGCCAAGGACCGTGTGGCAGAAGTGGGTGAGGACATCGACTATACTATTAACCGTGTGGGTGAGCTGTCGTTAAACAAGCAGCAGTCAATAATAGATAGTGATACTGGTGAAAATGCCGAGCATGGTAACTATTTCGGTATCTACAGCATTGTGAACTATCTGGGCAATCTGACTAGTGATGTGAAATTTGGCGATCCCTACGTGGATAGTGATGGTAATACGGTTTCAGGAAAGACCTATTATAGCTATAAGGCAGAGCGTCCGACGGGCAACGATCGTAACTATGGTACAAGTCCTAACCAGGTAGCATTGGCCTCGGGCGTGTTCTTGGAACTGACCACAGAGCAGACAGAACTCAACCCGGACAAAAAGAAGGAATACGGCTACGTGACAGGTGTGATTGAGCTCGACCTGATTAATGTGAAGCGCTCTACTGAGGGTGGTGGCTTCGTATATGCGAAGAACGAGCACCGTGTACCTAAATACTTCCCCAACAAGAAAAACGTGCTATTGTCACCATACAATCGAGATCCAAGTGATAATGGTGGTCTGGCTCAAGATGAGGCACGTACTTACAGACAGTATTGTTATGTGCAAACTGATGAGCCCACAGGTGCAGAGGCTGTCGGTGCCATGGTTATTAGTGGTGATAATGAGCACGTCTATGAGACGATGGTCTTCCAGACTTCTGGTAATTTCATTCATCCCGATGACAAGCGTATTGTTGACGACTGTCATCCTACGAACAATGCTTACGTGATTGGTCCAAACTTTTCTCCGGCTCACTATTGGTATGTCAAGGGATCGGTATATGTGTATAAACAGGTGGTGTCTGCTTATACTGGTAGTGCCAATGCCTACTCGAAGAATGTGACACTGCCGCTTACCATTACGGCAGCCTCCAATGGCCGTCTGAAATTGCTCAATGTGAAGCCCAACCTCTATGCCTACTATTTCGAGGAAGGCAAGAAGATCGGCACCGACGGAAATGACGGTAAGGCATGGGTGAACAACAATGCCGATAGCTATGAGTTGAACGATGTCATCACTTGGTGGGATTGGAATAACCTCTCGGTCACTGACAAGAAACTCTTTGTACAAGAGACCGTTGTCAACAGCAAGCCTTGTAAGATTGATGGCATAGATTATGCGGTTGGTGGGTACGTGATGTTGCCAACAGATATTGCCACCTTCAAGACGGCCAGTCATACCATTACCGATGTTGAGGGCAATGCCTTTGAGGATGACCACGGGCATGAATTGCCCTTGAATGACGTTATTGACGACTTGTTCCGTTCTTCGAACAACATTGGTAATGAATCAGGTTACGTGCTTACCTTCGATATGGATACACCGAAGGTGTGGGATGACTACTATACAAAGGAAAGCGATGTTTCCGATAAGATTATGAAGGATGCATACAACGCCTTGTCGGCTGAAGACAAGAGGTCGTATGTCGAAGGTCCCACCTTTAGTCCAAGTGTTACCAATGTCTATGGTCAACGCGACTATACGGAGGGTGACATTGTCACCGAGGCTGTCTATGCTAAGACGGAAACGGGTTACGGCAAGGAGAATATGGATGGGGCATATGTTGCTATAGTTGCTGTGAATTATACCTATGGTGGTAAAAATAAGACAGTTAATCCAGGTACAGCTATTCCTTCTCGAGAATATGAGGCATTGAGTTCTGACAAGAAGGCTTGTTTTGGTAAGGCATCCGTTTGTATCAACTCCTTGAAGTTGGCAGAAGAGACTTATCTGGTGAAAGGTGATTTGTATACTGAGGCACAGATTCAGAATTTGAAGAATACATATACAAATGTGGATCCTGATGACATTACTTACGCCTTCACCGATGCCTATATCTGCACCGAAACGGGTAAATATGGCGGACAGAAGTATGAAGACACCAAGAATTACAGTGCTATGGAGTCGTGGTGTTCGTTGTCGGCTGATGACCGTGAGAAGTTCAACTACAACTACGATGCCTTGGACCTCTTTGCTGATCCAGATTATTCTGTGGAGACGGAGAACGGTAAGACAACCCAACAGGCTTACCATGCACCCTACAGCAATCTGGTGCCTGTGGAGTATAGTGCTGTGTACAATTCAGATATATCCCAAACATTGCAGTTTACGGATGGAACAACGAAGACTTTCACCAAAGATGCTGTAGGTTCAACGATTTCAAGAGATGAATTCGAGAATATCCGCAACGACAAGCGCTTCTATACACGTATTGAAACCGGTTCATCTGCTACGGAGGCTTACATAGCTAAGGAAAGCTTTAATGACAAAGGAACACCATACGGTAAGGGACAGGTGGTGGATGCTGATGTTTATGCCTCTAATCCAGGTAATGTCATCAAGATTGAAGGACTGCAACCAAGCACGACGATCTATTATTGCTATGAGGCACATCAGGAGGGTAATAAACAAGTTGGAGTAGGAGAAAGAATCACCAGTTCTGAATATGCGGATTTGATAGACCACCAGCAATACTTCGTTGTTCAGGGTCAGGAGCCTACTGAGACCACGACCCTTTATGTGAACCGTGAGAGCGACATCAGGGATCTGACCAAGGAGAAAGTCATCACGGTAATATATCAATATACCTACTACGAGAATGGTGACAATGGCGACATCAAGCTGACCAACGAACTGCATGTGGTGAACATTCACTTGCAGTTGGAGAGTGGCGCACCTACCGTAGGAACCCTCAAAGATCCGCCTGTCGTGCTGCCAGGTAGTGCAGTGGGCTTAGATCGCCCAGAAGTGCAGCCTGGTGTCTACGAGGTGCTTATCAATGGATGGGAGTTGTATTCCGACAAGAATGATGCAGAGCACCACCGTAATGGCGTGGAGTTTACCAACAATAAGACTCCGGTCTATTGGTATCAGAACATGGATCACTACATCGCTTTCTATTCTAAGACTTATCTGGGTAAGACTTATTCCAACTATGTGCCAGTTCGCGTTGCAAACTACCACGACATTGGTGACATCATGGAGCGCTATAAGGATAACCACCTCTATATCGACCGTGCCGATGTGGATCGTCCATGCAAGATTTATATCAACGATTACTCATCGCTAACCGGTGACGACCCGCGTAAGGGCAAGAACGGCCTGGATGAACTGAAGAACCTCTTCGACCTGAGTCTGCTTACACCAGCGGCTGAAGACTTGGATGACGACGGTTTGATTAAGTCAGGCTCCTTCGTTGGTCATGCACCTCTTGGCGACCATATCAAGTGTGCAGAGAATCTTGATATCATCCTGCGTACCGACCTGGATGGCTCTGTGCCTGACGGCTCTCCTGCTCGTACCTCGATTGCTGCTGGCACGGGTGAAACTGATCCTTGTTTCGGTGGTAACTTCCACGGTGATGGTCATACCATCAGCGGGCTTACCTCGTCGCTCTTCGGCAAACTGTGTGGTAATGTCTATAATTTGGGTGTCACAGGCTCGTTTACTTCGGCAGGCGTGGCTGATGCTGGTGACGGTTTTGTAGAGAACTGTTGGGTGAAGTCGGATGCTACTGCACTTCCCGATGGCGCTTCGAAGGTCAATGCCGTCTTTGGCAATCCAAGTGATCCGAATAATCCGAATTGTGTACAAGTGGTGAACTGCTACTATCCGGAAAGCAACGCTAGCCTTTATAATGAAAATAGTACGGCCCGCAAGATGTCTGACAATGCCTTCTTTAATGGTGAAGTGGCATACAACTTGAACGGCTTCTATCTTGGTAAGCGTTATTATGACGGAAAAGGGCTCAGCTCAGGTAAACCATATATATACCTGCCAGCCAATGCTGACGGAAAACTGCCATCTAACGAAGCTGGTACTCAGTATGTCACCAGTACGGCTTATTATCCTGCTGCCTATGCCTACTATACACCTCAAGGTACGCCTTTGAAACAGGGTGAGACCATGCAGCCCAAATTGGGTTATGTGGAGTATCGCTTCTATGATGGTGATTTCCGCTATGCCGATGGTACTATTCCTGAGACCTACAACATACGTCGACAGGAAAGTGAAGATATTGATGACGATGGCAACAATATCGTTACGTTTGCGACCATCTGGCCTGACGACTACTTGTTCTTTGGTCAAACGCTGACATACGGCTACGTGACAGGACGTATACACCAGCAGCAGCCGTCAATTATCAATAAGGACAATGAGCGTCTGCAGACAGGGGATGCCAGCAATCGCATCTATCGTGCACCAGCCTACTTCCGCAATGGCAAGATGAAGATGACGCACTTTAATCCGAGTGCCGTCTTTGCACAGACTATGAGAGACGATGCCACCAAAATAGCCCAAAAGGATATGACGGCTATTGACTTCACAGGAGGTAACGGTGATGTGGCTGGCGGTTTCAAGAATGGTTGGGTGACGGATGATGCACCTTACAACAACATCATTGGTGGAGCCTTCTGCCCGCCACTGCTCGATGATGGTGGTCTCACGTCATTCCAGACTATTAATCTGACGAAGAACCTCCTTGTTTATACAGAAGCCAAATCTGAAACACCACTCACTTCAGCCCAGAAGACGGCCAATGTGGTGAGCACCAAGTTGCACGACTATGCATACGTAGAGGGTGATGCTGAGGGAGAAGGTTATGTGGTTGGCAAGTCGACTTACCGCACTGTGGCTGAATGGGATCGTAGTTCCAACTACGACAACATGTTGGGTCACTGGGTACAGAAGACAGGCAATGATTATACCTCTACACTCGACCACTTCCTAGTGGATAAGCATGATTTCAATGCACCTATTGGCTATATGTTTGCCGACGGCAAGCGGATGTGGTACCAGCGTACACCCGACAATTTCGTAGATCGTACGAAGGGATGGGAAAACATTAGTTTGCCGTTCACTGCCGATATTGTCACTACCAATGTGAAGGGTGAGATTACCCACTTCTATGATGGTAGCAATTATGTCGATGAGATCACAAAGACCAAGGTTGGCCATGAGTATTGGCTGCGTGAGTTTAATAACGGAGGAAGCGTGTCAGGAGATGTTTATACGGCCAACTTTACTTATCCGACTTCTACAAGTACTGATGAGGACAAGGAGGTGACCAACACCTTCCTGTGGGACTACTACTATTCTTATGGCGCACTGTCTGAGTATAAGCAAAAGGATGCAAATTATGACACTTACCAGACTTATTATAGTGATTCGCGAACCTATGATTCTTATGCCCGCTTGAAGTCTGGTACACCATACATCATTGGTTTCCCGGGTGTAACCTACTATGAGTTTGACTTGAGCGGCAATTTCAGTCCTGCCAATACGGCTGGCTGGCAGAAGGCTGCCAGAGATCTTAAGAAACAGGTCATCACGTTCGCCTCAAAGACTGGTGCCAAAATTTGTGTGAGTGATGATGCGATTGGTGTGACAGAGGATGGCTATACCTTTATGCCCACCTATCTGAACAATCCACCAATAGCAGATGATAAGACCGTCTATCAGCTTGACAACGACGGTGACAGCTTCGACGAGACAGATGCCGATGGTGTGGCAATCACTGCCTTCCGTCCGTACTTCATCGGTTCGGAAACACAAAATCCGGGCACGCGTACCGTCGAGCAGATTGTCTTTGGACAGTCGTATGACGATATCGGTGTCGAGGAGCATGGCGATCCGACGAAGGGAGAGCTTGATGGCGGACTGAGGATATGGACCAAGAAAGATAAGATCTTTGTGGAGTCATCGCTCAGCTTTACCGAGGATGTGCGCATTGTGACGCCGGCTGGTATCACGGTGGCCGCCTTCGCGGTGAAACCGGGCCAGACCGTGGAGGTACAGGCCGACTTCTCGGGTATGTACATCGTGCATACGCTTGATGGTAAGTACACTAAGAAGGTCTCGGTAAGAAAATAGTAAATGCAGTCAGAAAACAATTAAAAAAGAAAGGAACTAATATGCACAGAACAATGAAACAACTATTGAGTATCGTGCTGCTTTTGATGGTCAGCATGACAGTGAGTGCCCAGGAGGTGGTCGTTGATATCAGCGACTTCACCGGCGGTACGGTCTCCGTCAAGGAGAAGAAGGGTCAGGAGGTCACGATTACCGTAGCCCCTGCCGACGGCTATTTCATCAATACGGAAGACGTGGAGGTCATTGCCGTGAAGGATCCGGCATCGCTCACCCGTGCCGACGAAGCAGGACAGGCGACTCTGCCTGTCGGCGTGACGCTGCCCTTGACGCTGCTCGACGATGAGGGAAACCCCGTTGTCGATGATAAAGGCGAGCCTGTCAGCGAACCCGCTGACAACACCAAGGTCCGCGACTATCGTTTCACCGTTCCCGAAGGTCTCGGCGCCTGGGTGTGGAAGGCCAACTTCCATGAGGTGGACAAGCCCGTCACCTCGGGCAATCTCACGGAAAAGGTCTCGTGGGAGGTGACTACCGGTGAGACCGAGACAGGTGAGACCGTTGTGATGCTCACCCTCAGCGGCGAAGGTGATGCAGTCCTCGGCCCCAGCAAGGGTGCGGTCACTTATCCCTGGAGCGCCTTTGAGGGAGAGATCACCGACATCGTCGTCGAAGCGGGCATCGATGCCATTGGCGACGGAATCCTCGATGCCTGCACGTCGCTGAAGAACGTCACGCTGAAGGGCCAGAAGATGGTAGGCCTCGGCAAGAACGAGCTGAAGGAAGAAATTACCGTCGACGTGTATGGCTGTCTCTATAATGAGTACAGGAAGTCCGACGGCTGGAAGGCAGCCACCATTACCAGCTCCACTGGCAAGGCGATGCCTGGCGTTGCCTTCGGCGAGAACAACACCTACGATGTGTTTGTCAGCAAGGAGGCGCTGTTTGTACCCTCCGTACTTCTGGCCTTCACCGTCACAGCTATCGACGGCAGCAACGTGAAGATCTCGGAGATCACAGACGGCATCATCCCCGCCGACGTTCCTGTCCTGCTTCTGAGCAAGGACACCAAGGATGATGTCTTCATGACGGCAGCCAGCGACAATGAAGGCGAGACGAAGGCGGGTCTGCTGAAGGCAGCAGGCGAGGGAGGCCAGAAGGTGATGCTTGGCGAAGTATATCTGCTTTACAACGACGTATTCTACCTCTCTCAGGCTGGCACCATCCCCGAGGGCGGTGTCTATCTGCCGAAGCCCGTACTGAAGACCCGTTCGTTCCTCTCCATCGGCTCCGACGACACCACCGCCATCGAAGGTTCAATGTTCAATGTTCAATCTTCAATGTTCAATGACGGTTGGTACGACCTGAGTGGTCGCAGGCTTAATGGCAAGCCTACGGCCAAGGGCGTCTATATCAATAACGGCAAGAAGTACGTTGTCAAGTAGTATATAGGCTATTTTTGAAGAAGTACGCCCCTTGTGCCCCTGATGGAACTATCCTGCTGATAGTCTTAGGGTTACGAGGGGTGTATTATGAATAGCCTCCGCCCCTTGGTGCCCCCTGGATGTCCCTTCGAAAATTTGGCTCCGGCTTTTGGGTATAGGCAGATGATTATTTGAGTATAGGCAAATGGG
>JAEEGL014615343.1_pt1 | contig 18341 bp, 13 predicted proteins | sample 9134231 | NCBI WGS metagenome assembly JAEEGL01 (sample SAMN16246548, study PRJNA631951) | gut metagenome | biome: gut microbiome; feature: rumen; material: fiber-attached | host: Bos | place: Iran: Karaj | collected 2018-10 | reverse complement strand
GAAAAAAAGCTTTTTCTTGCCACTATGTTCGGCTTGCACTACTTTGGCTGGTGCCGAAGATAGGCTGCGCCTCAATAGTGCAAGAAAAAAAGCTTTTTCTTGCCACTATGTTCGGCTTGCACTATCTTTGCAGTGTAAATCAATGAAATGATTAACCTAACTATAACATATTGACGATGAAACGACCAATAAATCTTAGGATATCCATGAGTCGATGCCTGATGCTGCTGTTGCTGATGTTTGTATCAAATTCAGCCATGGCGCAAGAGGCCTACTCGGTATATATTGAGGCCGACAGCACGCTGACGTTCTACTATGATGTATTGCGCAGTACGCGCCCCGGCACGTCCTTTTCGGTGAATTCGGTGGATAGTGTTCCCTATTGGTATGAGATACGAGTTAACATCACTCAGGTGGTATTTGATTCCACATTTGCAGCAGTCCGTTCCAATGCCATTCAAGATTGGTTTCGCGGAATGGAAAAGCTTGACTCCATCGTTGGTATCACATATTTAAATACCGACTCGGTAACAAACATGTCAGGCATGTTCTATAACTGCCAATCCTTGAAATTCCTTGACTTGAGTGGTTTCAACACCTCGAATGTGACCGATATGGGATATATGTTCAGTGACTGCAGTTCCTTGAAAACCCTTGACCTGAGTGGATTAAATACCTCGAATGTGACCAACATGGAATTCATGTTCAGTGGTTGCAGTTCATTGGATTCCCTTGACCTGAGTGGTATCAACACCTCTAAGGTGACCAATATGGCAGGCTTGTTCACTGGTTGCAGTTCTTTGGATTCTCTTGACTTGAGTGGCATCAACACCTCGAATGTGACCGACATGAGTGCCATGTTTGCTGGCTGTAGGTCCTTGACATCCCTTAACTTGAGTGGCATCAATACCTCGAAAGTGACAAACATGCAAGTCATGTTCAATAATTGCAGATCCTTGTCAACTCTTGACCTGAGAAGCTTTAACACCTCGAATGTAATAAATATGGGAGGCATGTTTGAATACTGTACACAGTTGGATTCTCTTGACCTGAGAGGCTTTAACACTTCGAATGCAACAAACATGGGAGGCTTGTTCTATGACTGCAGCTCCTTGTCATCCATTGACTTGAGTAGTTTCAAGACCTCGAAGGTGACAATCATGGGAGTCATGTTCAGAGGCTGCAGTTCCTTGAAATCTCTTGACTTGAGTGCCTTCAATACCCCGAGTGTGACAGACATGAAGGGCATGTTCTATGACTGCAATAATTTGGTGACAATCTATGCCGGCAAAGGCTGGCGTACAGATTCAGTGACCGATTCTCACGAAATGTTTTATGGCTGCATCAAGCTTGTGGGTGAGCACGGTACAGTTTATGATGAGAATCATGTGGATGTCGCCTATGCCCATTTTGACGGTGGCTTAAACGATCCTGGTTATCTCTCGGTCAAAAGAGTTGCTTATGCAGTGCTTCCTGCCGAACAAACGGCGTTGACGTTCTACTACGATGACGAGCGTTCCCTTCGCCCGGGCACTACCTATTTGTTGAGTGCCGAATCGGTTAATCCTGGTTGGTCTGAATATGCCGAGCGTGTCACTCAGGTGCAGATTGACTCCACATTTGTCGCAGCCCGTCCCACATCCACGAACAGTTGGTTCCGCGGGATGAATAAGCTGAAATCTATTGCTGGGCTCAACTATTTGAATACCAGTTCAGTAAAAGATATGAGAAGAATGTTCGCTAACTGTGATTCATTGAGGTCCCTTGATCTGAGTAGTTTCAACACCGATAGCGTGACAAATATGTGGGCCATGTTCACTGGCTGTAAAAAGTTGACCTCTATTGACTTGAGCAGTTTCAATACCTCAAACGTGACAAACATGGCACGCATGTTCTCGGGCTGCGATACGTTGACTTCTATAAAATTGGGCAGCTTCAAGACCGACCGAGTGAAAGACATGGCAGGTATGTTCGCCGGCTGCAGGTATTTGACATCCCTTGATCTGAGCAGCTTCAAGACCGACAGCGTGAGATACATGGGTTGGATGTTTGACGGTTGTGATTCGTTGAGGTCTCTTGATATGAGCGGTTTCAACACGTTGTCTGTGACAGAAATGGAATATATGTTCCAAGGCTGCAAATCATTGGCGTCCATTGAATTGAGTGGCTTCAATACCATGAGGGTGAAAGATATGGCAGGCATGTTTGCTGGCTGTGAAACATTGAGTAACCTTGACTTGAATGGCTTCAACACTTCGAATGTGACCAGCATGGAATCCATGTTCAATGGCTGTAAGCATCTGGAAACTATCTATGCCGGCTATGGTTGGCGTACTGGTGCCGTGTCCGAATCGGATAATATGTTTTATGGTTGCACCAGTCTTGTCGGTGGCCAAGGCACGGTTTATGATGAGCACTATGTGGATGTCACCCGTGCCCACATTGACGGTGGATCGAGCGATCCTGGCTATTTAACCGGTAAAAATGATGTCCTGCGTGGTGATGTGAACCATGATGGCGAGGTGAACATCGCCGATGTGAATTGTATCATCGGTATCATTTTGGGCGGTCCCGACATCTATGGAGGTCTGGCTGACGTGAACGTCGATGGCGAGGTGAACATTGCCGATATCAACGCCGTCATCGGCATCATCCTTTGAGGCAGTGGCGTGTTCCAAAACCAAAGCCAGTTTTGCTTGATTGTTCTCTGCCCGGGGCAATAACGAGCGTGGCTTCACGTTATTTAAAAAAGAAGAATCAAGTGCGCACTATGAACAAGAAATTGGTTTCGCTCATGGTGGCCGCGCTGGCATTGTTGTCGGCGAGCGGCCAAGTGGAGTTTACCGGCGGAATGACGGGAACCTATCCCACTATTGAGATAAGATTGTCGGACAACCATACCAGCCTGAACAGAATCTATGTCGTGTATGATACTGAAGGGGTGACTATGACCTACAATTCGTCGACCGGTCAACCCGCGAAATGGGATAACTATGACTATGTTAACGGTCACCGAATTGAGGAGCCTGTTCCCAATGTCCGCTGGAATGGAATGGCAACCACTCTGAATAAGATCATTCCCAACAAGGGCTATATTATTACCGAAGGCACTACCCCCTTTTATTGTTGGGTGGTGAATTATGCCGACTACTACTTGGAACTTAACGACATGTCCTACAATGACGAGGCACCGTGTACCTTGCTCTCGTTCAATGTTGACGGTCGAGGGGATCCCATTTCTTATTATGAGATCAACGGCCTTCCTCAAGTTCTGGACCGCGAAATCAAACTCAAGTATAACACGCTGGTGTGGGATGACAGCACTCATTGGCAACAGGAGCCTGTAGTTGAATCGTTTGCTGCGTTGGACCAGGGTGTGGAGATTGCCCCGCCTTTGTGCAACACCGAGTTTGTGCTTACTGGTGACCGCTTCCTGGAAGAGTGGGACCAGGAACTGGTGCAAACCATCCCGGAAGTGTATTTCTATACACAGGCGGTGAGCTGCAAAACCACGGCTGAGCAGGAAGTGCGCGACAATGATAACGAGGAAGGCTTGCCTAGCGGCTTGGGCGGTTCGGCTCCGGTACACATTGTGTTCACCGGTTATGACACCGACGCAGTCGTCTATCGCGTGTGGGAAATGGCGACCGATCCTGACTTTGAGAACGTTATCTTGCAATATAACCAGAACGAGGTGGATTATGTCTTCAATGAATGGGGTACCTATTACATGCGCTATATGGTCGCTAATGCTTCAGGCACTTGCCAGTCCTATAGCGACACTTACACCATCACGGTGAGTGAAAGCGACTTGAAGTGTCCCAATGTGTTCTCTCCCGGAACGAGTTCGGAAATCAACGATGTTTGGAAGGTTTCTTACAAATCGCTGGTTGATTTCCACTGCTGGATTTACAACCGCTGGGGTAATCTGGTGTATGAGTATACCGACCCAGGTGGCGGTTGGGATGGCTACTATCGTGGCAAACTGGTTGACACTGGCGTTTACTATTATGTGATTACAGCCACCGGTAGTGACGGCAGGAAGTGGAACAAGCGTGGTGACATCAACATCTTGCGTTTCAAGAGAGGAGCCGGCGGTGCCGATAGCAGCGTCTCGACAGGCGGATAAAAGATAAATACAGATTGCGGCAAAAAGCCGCAATTTGTGGATAAGAGATAAAGGGAAAAATAAGAACATGAAGAAAATCATAGTGATAGCGATGCTGCTGGCGGTTTCGACCACCATGCAGGCACAACTCAAGAAAGAATACAGCAAACCGACGTCACAGTCGCCGGTGTTCAGCGTCACTGCGAGCCCCGACATCCCCATGTCGGTGACTTTTGCCGGTGAGAAAGTCAGTTTTGACCGGTTGGACATGGCCGAGCGGCTGGATCGCGAGCTGACAAGCATTATCTATGGTCAGACGACCACCGAGCTGTGTTTCAAACGTGCCAATCGCTATTTCCCCGTTCTTGCCAAGATTTTGAAAGAGCAGGGTGTACCGTTGGATTTCCTTTATCTGGCAGTGACCGAGAGTTCGATGGACTATAGCGCCTATTCCAGTGCCAAGGCAGCTGGCATCTGGCAGTTGCTGGCCGGAACGGGCCGCGACTATGGTCTGGAGGTGAACGATGATGTGGACGAACGCTATGATCCCGAGAAATCCACCGTCGCCGCTTGCAAGTACCTCAAAGCCGCTTACAAGAAATATGGGCATTGGCCCACTGTCGCAGCCAGCTACAACGCCGGCATGCAGCGATTGTCCAATGAGTTGTCCAAGCAACGTGTAGACAATTCGTTCGACCTTTATCTGGTGCAGGAAACTTCTCGTTATGTGTTTCGCATCATCGCATACAAGCTGGTGATGGAGTCGCCCAAGCGCTACGGCTACCGTTTCTCGCGCAAAAACCTTTGGCAGCCAGTGGATTATGCCACTGTTGAAGTGACAGGCTCTGTTGCTAGTTGGATAGACTGGGCTAAGAGCAAAGGGCTCACCTATGCCCAATTGCGTGAGGCCAATCCGTGGATTCGCTCCACCAAGCTGACTAACACCGGCGGCAAGACCTACAAGGTGCGCATCCCCAAGGCCGGAGAGCTGTACCGCAGCAAGCGCACATTTACCGCCTATAACAAGGACTGGGTCATTGATTGAGTGAGGAATTAGAAGTGAGAAGTTAGGAGCAAAGATATCAGTCATGAAACTTAACGGGCAGGAGATAGACAGTGTTGAAGTGCTGGGCGCTCGCGTCCACAACCTCAAGAACATCGATGTCGAGATACCGCATTACCGTCTCACCGTCATCACGGGACTGAGCGGCAGCGGCAAGTCGTCGCTGGCGTTTGACACCGTGTTTGCCGAGGGGCAACGGCGCTATCTTGAAACCTTCTCCTCCTATGCCCGCAACATGCTGGGTGTGCTTGAACGCCCCAATGTTGACAAGATTGCCGGGCTGTGCCCCGTCATCTCGATAGGGCAGAAGACCGTGAACCGCAACCCGCGCAGCACGGTGGGAACGACGACCGAGGTCTATGACTACCTGCGTCTGTTGTATGCCCGTGCCGCCGACGCCTATTCTTATTTGTCGGGCGAGCGCATGGTCAAATACACGACCGAGAAAATCCTGAATCTCATACTCGAGCGCTATCAGGGTCGCAAAATCTATATTTTGGCACCGCTGGTCAAGAACCGCAAGGGCCACTATAAGGACCTGTTTGAGAACCTGCGCAAGAAAGGCTATATCAACGTGCGTGTGGACGGAACGCTGCGTGAGATCACCTTCGGCATGAAGCTGGACCGCTATGTCAACCACAGTGTGGAACTGGTGGTGGACCGCCTCAAGGTTGCCGACAAGGATCTCAAACGCCTTGCCGACACGGCCGACCTGGCTTTCAAGCAGGGCAACGGCCAGCTGATGGTGCTGGATGCCGAGACCGACGAGGTGGGCTATTACAGCCGCTCGCTCATGGATCCCGCCACAGGTCTTTCCTATCTCGAGCCGGCACCGCACAATTTCTCGTTCAACTCGCCGCTGGGCGCCTGCCCGCACTGCAAGGGGTTGGGCTATGTGAACATCATTGACCGTGACAAGATCATGCCGGACAAAACGCTGAACATCCGCAACGGTGGCATTTTGCCGTTGGGCAAATACAAGAATGTTCAGATTTTCTGGCAGATACAAGCCATTTGTGAAAAATATGGGTGCACACTCGACACGCCGTTGAACGAGTTGCCCGAGGAGGCCCTCAGCGACATCCTCAACGGCACCAACGAGCGACTGAGCCTGCGCACCGAGACCTTGAGCACCAGCAACTATTTCCTGACGTTCGACGGTCTGATTAAGTATATCGAGATGCAACAGGACGACACAGCCACCAGTGTCGCTCAGAAATGGGCGGGACAGTTCTTCTCGCGGGCCGTGTGCCCCGAGTGTGGCGGCGCGCGCCTCAACCGCGAGGCTTTGCATTTCAAGCTCAACGACAAAAATATCGCCCAACTGGCGGCGATGGATATCAACGAGCTGAGGGACTGGATTGAAGACCTTCACAATCACGTCACGCCCGTCCAATGGGAAATCGCGCGCGAAATCGTCAAGGAAATCAGTTCACGCTTGAATTTCCTGCTCGAGGTGGGCCTGGACTACATGTCATTGAACCGCAACTCGGCGTCGCTGTCGGGTGGCGAGAGCCAGCGCATAAGGTTGGCCACGCAGATCGGGTCGCGCCTTGTCAATGTGCTCTATATTCTGGACGAGCCCTCTATCGGCTTGCATCAGCGTGATAATCAGCGCCTAATTGATTCCTTGAAGACCTTGCGTGATGACGGCAATACCGTCCTTGTGGTCGAGCATGACAAGGAAATGATGTTGCAGGCCGACTATGTCATTGACATCGGGCCGCTGGCGGGTCGCAAGGGCGGCAACATCGTTTTTGCCGGCACGCCTGACGAGCTCTTGCAGCAGCACACGCTCACTGCCGACTATCTGAACGGAACACGTTCCATCCCCATTCCCGACAAGCGTCGTGAGAGCAATGGCAAGTTCTTGCGTTTGACGGGCTGTCGTGGCAATAACCTCAAGCATGTCGATGTGGCGTTTCCGTTGGGCACCTTCATCTGTGTCACCGGTGTGAGCGGCAGTGGCAAGTCCACGCTGGTCAATGCCACGCTGCAACCCATATTGAGTCAAAAGTTGTACCGATCACACACAGCTCCCATGCCCTATGACACCGTCGAGGGGTTGCAGCATGTGGACAAGGTGGTTACCGTTGACCAGGCACCGCTTGGTCGCACACCGCGTTCCAATGCCGCTACCTATACCGGCGTGTTCACCGATATACGCAATCTCTTTGTGAATTTGCCCGAATCCAAGATTCGTGCCTATAAACCCGGACGTTTCTCGTTCAACACGAGCGGCGGGCGCTGCGAGAAGTGCAACGGCAACGGCTACAAGGCCGTGGAGATGAATTTCCTGCCCGACGTACTGGTTCCCTGTGAAGAGTGTGGCGGCAAGCGATACAACCGTGAGACCCTTGAGGTGAAGTTCAAGGGCAAGTCCATTGCCGATGTGTTGGACATGACCATCAACCAGGCTGTGGAGTTCTTTGAAGCCGTGCCGTCAATCCTGCGCAAGATCAAGGTGCTTCAGGACGTGGGGTTGGGGTACATCAAATTAGGTCAGCCGTCAAGCACTTTGTCGGGTGGCGAATGCCAGCGAGTGAAGTTGGCCTGTGAGCTTGCCAAGAAAGATACGGGCAAGACCCTCTATATTCTTGATGAGCCGACGACGGGTTTGCACTTCGAGGACATCAAGGTGCTGCTGGGTGTGCTTGAGCGTCTCGTTGACAAGGGCAATACGGTCATCGTTATCGAGCATAATCTTGACGTCATTAAGTGTGCCGACCATATCATCGACATGGGTCCCGAGGGGGGACGGGGTGGAGGACAAGTGGTCGCTTGTGGCACTCCCGAACAAGTTGCGCAGTCCACTTCATCGGTCACGGCACGCTTCCTCAAGCCCGAATTAGGCCTCTAAAATCCTTCAAAATTTTCCCGATTTTTAAAAATCGCACCAATTTTGGGTCAGAAAATTTCGCAATCTGGGTCGAAAAACCCAGGTTGGGGTAGCCTTAAAACCGTGAAAAAAATATAAAAAAAACATCATCTTGTTTTCTGGAATTTTGCTCTAATTGCTTGTAGAGTGGGATAGAAAGGCCGTTTTCTCTCCCCTGATTCCTGTTTCAAAAATTGGTCAAAAAGTCGCTTTTTGGCTGGTTTTGGCTTAAGATCACGTCCAGAGCCCCAAAATGGCAAAAATCCATGATTTTTCAGTTATTTCGGCTAGGAAATAGTCTATGATTTAATAGGACAAAAATCGCTTGAAACTGCGATAAATACTAGGTTATTGACAAATAGTGGAAACATTGAAAGTGTCCTAGAATCGTTCAAATTTCAATATTTCGTATGAGATTGGGGTGGGGCTCAGAAAAACGCAAGGAAATCGAGTTGAGGTCTCAGAAAATTGAAATTGGTAATTTGCCAACGGCAAATTCTGGTTTGAAAACGACCCCTGATTTGCGTTCAAAAATGAGCCCCTGGATCTCGAAATCGGCCGTTTTCATCACCTGGGCACTGTTTGTATTTGTGTACAGGGCTTAAAAAATAGGAATTTACAGATGAAAAGTTTACAAATACACCAAAAAATCACATTAACAATTTTTTACAACCACTACAACGTGTTGAAAATGAGCATTTTACGGCAAAAAGTTCTAGTATTGCTCAATATATAATGGATTGGAGTGTCAAGGGTGTTTTTTGTGTGTAAATCAATATATATAAATAACTAAATATCAATTAAATAGAATGTAAAACCTAATTGATTGCTTTAAGAAGTTTTTAAGCGCCCCTAAATCGCCCCAAAAGTTTCCACTTTTTGGAAAATATAATTGCAAACTGAAAAATTTTCGTTTAGAAATTTGGTGAATTCAATTATTCGTTCTAAATTTGCAATCCCAAAATTAAAATATGCAAACAGCATGTTTTGACATCCGAAGTCGATTTCGAGGGGTTTTTCAAGTCGATGTATGGGGTCAGAAAATTTTTGGGACAGAATTTTGACATTCTCGCTCACTTGAGCGTGTGAAATAAATTGTTCTTAAATGGATATAATATCGAGATTAAAAAAGTTTCTTGGCGACACTGGGATTTCTAATTCTCAGTTTGCTGACACTTGTGTCATCCCGCGCCCGACACTTTCTCAGTTGCTCAATGGTCGCAACAAGAAAGTGAGTGACGAGGTGATCTCCAAGATTCATCGAGCATATCCATCCCTGAACATCATGTGGCTCCTTTTTGGTGACGGAGAGATGCTCAATGGTGACGTTGATAATCTTAACGGAAACGACAGCCAGGTTGAAGAGATGACTAACGGCACTGCCCATCTTAATAATAATGATGAGTCGGGTTTGAAGGCCATCTCCTTTGATGATCCTTCGGAGGGTGGTTATCGCCCTGCCGCGAAATCTCCTCAACGCATGGCGACACCCTCGTCGATGTCCGAGACGATTCAGAGCATCATGCGCAGCACTGCGGCTGCAGGACATGGTTCCAAGCGCGGAGCCGAGGTCGCTGACCGCCGTGTGGTCAAGATGCTCGTTTTCTACAGCGATGGCCGCTTTGATGAGTTTGAGCCGACCATCCGTAACAATAATGAATAACAGATAAAGATTTCACTCATTAGGTTTTGCCGGCAGCCCAATATTTTGACAACGACTTTTGCCGCACATTAATTAATAGTAGAACAATACCTGATAAAACCAAACCATTGCTATCGAATGGCTGCCGGCAAACCGTGAGTGAGAGACAGAGAAGATACAGACAACCAATCAAACACTAAGCACTTCAGTAAAACAACTAAGACAATGATGTGAAAACCGGCCCGCAGTCAAGATGCGAGCCGGTTTTTGTTTGTTTCGTTCGTTTTGTTCGTTTCGTTCGTGTGCGCGCGTGGCAACTGGCAGGGTTGCCCTGGAGGGCCGATAGGTCACTTGACAAGGTTGCCCAGGACGTCGCGCAAGATCTGGCGTCCTGCAGCACTGGTGGCATTCTTGACGGCCCGTCCTGCAGCGTCCTTGACGCTCGTATCCTTGCTCTTCTTGCCTGTGATGGCGTCCGAGACCTTCTTGCCTGCTATGGTAGCCAGCGTGCCTGTCACGGCCGTGACGACGGCTTTCCACACCTTGTCCCAGATGGTCTTTTCCTTTTTCTTGGACTTCTCGGCCTTGGCGGCTTCTTTCTCGGCCTCCTTGGCGGCAGCAGCCTCTTCGGCGGCTTTAGCCTCGGCTTCGGCCTCACGTGCGAACACCTCGAACACGCTCTCGCGTTCCTGCATCTCCTTGTACTTGCGGTTGATGTCGCTGTTGGCGTTCATGATGTCTAGTCGTTGCCCCTCGGTGATGGCGCCTATCTGGCTCAAGGGGAAGAGCACCTTGGCCCGCTCAACGACGCTGGGAGCACCCTTCTCGTCCAGGAACGAAACCAATGCCTCGCCGGTCTCGAGTTGCAGGATGGCGTCCTCGGTCTTGAACTCGGGGTTGGCGCGGAAGGTCTCGGCTGCCACCTTGACGGCCTTCTGGTCACGTGGCGTGTAGGCTCGCAGGGCATGTTGCACACGGTTGCCCAGCTGGCCCAGAATCACATCGGGAATGTCGGTGGGCAGCTGCGAAATGAAGAAGATGCCCACACCTTTACTGCGGATGAGGCGGATGACTTGCTCGATCTTGTCGGTGAGGGCTTTGCTCGTGTCCTCGAACAGCATGTGAGCCTCGTCGAAGAAGAAGACCAGCTTGGGCTTCTCCAGGTCACCCACCTCGGGCAGCGTGCTGTAGAGCTCGCTCAACAGCCACAGCAGGAAGGTGGAGTACAGCTTGGGCTGCAGCATCAGTTTGTCGGCAGCGAGGACGCTGAGCACACCCATGCCATCGCGTGTGGCCAGCAGGTCCATGATGTCAAACGAGGGGATGCCGAAGAATTTGTCGGCACCCTGGTTCTCGAGGTGCAGCAGGGCACGCTGGATGGCACCGATGCTGGCGGGAGCCACGTTGCCATATTGGGTGGTATATTCCTTGGCATGCTTGGAGAGCCAGTCCAGAGCCGAGCGCAGGTCCTTCACGTCATCGAGCAGCACTCCCCTCTCGTCGAGGATGCGGTACAGGATGTTGAGCACGCCGGCCTGGGTGTCGTTCAGGCCCAGGATGCGGGCCATCAGGTCGGGGCCCATCTCGCCGATGGTGGCGCGCATGGGGATACCCTGCTCACCATAGACGTCATAGAACCGCACCGGGCAGCCCTCGAACTTGAGGTCCTCCTGGTTGATGCCGAACTCGGGCAGCCTCTTCTCGATGAAACCCGACATTTTTCCCGGCTGGCTGACGCCCGACAGGTCGCCCTTCATGTCGGCCATGAAACAGGGCACGCCCGCCTTGCAGAAGCTCTCGGCAATCACTTGCAGCGTCACCGTCTTACCTGTACCCGTGGCACCGGCGATGAGTCCGTGGCGGTTGGCCATGTTGCCCAGGATGCTGATGGGGCCGTTGGGGCCGTGAGCGATGTAGAATCCGTTCTCTTGAGTGTACATGATGATATTCTGTTTATTGGTTAGTGTTCAGTATTCACCTACAAAGTTAGTGCAAATTAAACACAAAAGCAAAAATACAGCAGTTTTTTAGTGTAAACCATACCAAATCGAAATCATGCCGCATGGTGTGCAGGTCGGGTTTGGATTTGTGCCGCCAGTCCTTTTGCATGCCCGATGTTGAGGAGGATTGTTACCGTTCCTTTTCCTCTTTTCAGGCATGTCGGAAACATATCGGTTTTGATAGTTCTTGGGTCTGATTGTGATATTTTTGTCGAATTATTTGGTTGGTATTTGAGAAATAATATACATTTGCATCGCAATTACATGCAAAGATTGTAAGAAATGAGAATAAATTGTGCATATTGGTGGTGGCGTAGCTCAAGATTGAAAAAGTCGTGAGTCGCCTGACCGTGTGCAACAATGAAATTGCAACCCAATCATGAAGGTCTGTCGTGCTTGCGACAGGCCTTCAGATTTTTCTGGCCCGTAAACTATCATTATTCACTTAATCAAATAACCAAAATGAAACAGAAAAGATTCATCCTTCAGGAAACCGAGTTACCCACCGCATGGTATAACATCCAGGCCGACATGCCCAACAAACCCATGCCTCCCCTTCATCCCGGCACCAAGCAGCCCCTTGGGGTGGACGATTTGGCTCACATCTTTCCGCGTGAGTGTTGCGTCCAGGAACTTGATACCGAGCACGATTTCGTCCCCATCCCCGAGGAGGTGATGGACAAGTATAAAGCCTATCGCAGCACGCCGCTGGTGCGCGCCTATGCCCTTGAGGAGGCATTGCAGACTCCGGCTCACATCTATTTCAAGAACGAGTCGGTCAACCCGTTGGGGTCTCACAAGGTCAATTCGGCCCTGCCCCAGTGCTATTATGCCAAACAGGAAGGCACGACCAACGTCACGACCGAGACCGGTGCCGGCCAATGGGGCGCAGCGTTGGCCTATGCCGCATCGGTGTTCGGGTTGGAGTCGGCTGTCTATCAGGTGAAAATCTCCATGCAGCAGAAACCCTACCGCTCGTCCATCATGCGCACCTTTGGCGCCGCAGTGACGGGTTCGCCCTCGATGTCCACGCGTGCTGGCAAGGACATCATCACCCGCGATCCGCACCACCCCGGCTCGTTGGGTACGGCGATTTCCGAGGCTGTGGAGCTTGCCACGACGACCCCCAACTGCAAGTACACCCTGGGGTCGGTGCTGAATCATGTGGCTCTGCATCAGACCATCATCGGACTCGAAGCCGAAAAGCAGATGGCGATGGCGGGCGAGTACCCCGATGTGGTGATTGCCTGTTTTGGCGGCGGGTCCAACTTTGGCGGCATTGCCTTCCCCTTCATGCGCCACAACCTCAAGGACGGCAAGAAGACCGAGTTTATCGCTGCCGAGCCCGAGAGTTGCCCCAAACTGACGAGAGGGGAGTTCCGCTATGACTTCGGCGACGAGGCCGGCTACACTCCCCTGTTGCCCATGTTCACCCTGGGCCACAGTTTCAAGCCGGCGAACATCCATGCTGGCGGCTTGCGCTATCACGGTGCCGGCATGATTATCTCGCAGCTCATCAAGGACGGGCTGATGCACGGTGTGGACATTCCTCAGCTCGAGTCCTTCGAGGCCGGTATGCTGTTTGCTCGCACCGAGGGCATCATCCCCGCTCCCGAGTCGAGCCACGCCATCGCAGCCACCATCCGCGAGGCCGAGAAGTGCAAGCGCACGGGCGAGGCCAGGGTCATCCTGTTCAACCTGTCGGGGCATGGCTTGATCGACATGAGCGCCTATGACCAGTACCTGAACGGTGACCTCATGAACCACAGGGTGAGCGACGAGGACATCCGTCAGACCCTCAAGAGCGTGCCCGAGTGATGGCGATGTGAAACCGTTAAACCATGATGTGGAGGGCGGAAGTGATTTTTCCGCCCTTCATGCTGCTGTTGTGGGCTGGAAATTGTACCTTTGTAGCACAAACCAATCTGATTGAAAAGTGGCAACAAGCAAGAAGAAAGTTTTTGTGTCGGGGTGCTATGACCTGTTGCACTCGGGTCATGTGGAATTCTTCAGGCAGGCGTCGCAGTATGGCGACCTGTATGTGGGCATCGGCAGCGACAAGACCATCGAGGCCCTCAAGGGCCACAAGACCGTGTATAGCGAGCAGGAGCGCCTGTTCATGGTGCGTGCCATCCGCTATGTCAAGGAGGCTTATATCAACGCGGGCAGCGGTTTCCTTGATTTCCTGCCCACGCTCGACCTTGTTCAGCCCGACTGTCTGGTCGTCAACGAGGACGGTGACCGCGACGAGAAACGGCAGCTGTGCCGTGAGCGTGGCATGGAGTATATCGTGCTCCAGCGTGTTCCCGCCCAGGGCCTGGAGGCACGCAGCAGCACAGCGCTCAAGCAATCCACTTGCCAGTTGCCCACCCGCCTTGACCTGGCGGGTACTTGGATTGACCAGCCCTATGTGTCGTGTCATGCCCCTGGCTGGGCATTGACCATCTCGCTGGAGCCCACGTTCGAGATTCGTGAGCGTTGCGGCCTGTCGACCAGCACGCGCAACACCATCAAGCGGGTGTGGCCCTACCAATTGCCTGCGATGGACCCCGAGATGCTGGCACGTCTGGTCTTTTGCCTCGAGAATGACCCTGAGCGCAGCGACGGCATCGTGAGCGGTGCCCAGGACGCCATCGGCATCTGTGTGCCTGGCCTCTCACGGCATTACTATGACGGCACCTTCTGGCCCGAGAAGATAGAATACACCTGCGACCCCGTGTTGCTGGGCTGGCTTGAGGACCACTTGTGCATGATTCCCATGTTCCCGCGCCGTCCAGGCTGCAGCGTGGTCGAGGGCAAGGACATCACTCCCGTCAAGGTGCGTGCCCTGGCTGCTGCTGCCGACCGCTGCTGGGATGCCATTCAGCGCCGCGACTTGGAGGCCTTTGCTGCCGCCTACAAAGCCTCGTTCGAGGCCCAGGTGGCGATGTTCCCCGCGATGATTCAGCCCGGTGTGCAGGACTATATTGACCGCTACAGCGCCATGGACGGTGTGCTGGCGTGGAAGATGCCCGGAGCTGGCGGGGGCGGCTATCTGGCGCTCGTGTGCCGTGACCGTGCCCATTTCCCCGACGGCGCAATCCTTTTAAAAATTAGGAGTTAGAAGTTAGGAGTTAGGAGTGACCTTAAAGACTTTAACGACCTTTAAAAGAATAAAACTGAAATAACATGAAACGCTATTGCCAAACCCTTGAGTTGCGGGACGACCGCGAGATGATTGAGAAATATGTCGAGGCTCACGCCCATGTGTGGCCCGAAATCCAAGCGGGCATCCGTAGTGTGGGCATCCTGGACATGCAGATCTACATCCACGGCAATCGCCTGTTCATGATCTGCGACACGGTCGATGACTTTGACTGGAAAAAGGACAACGCCCGCCTGGCCACCCTGCCGCGTCAGGCCGAGTGGGAGGCCTATGTCGCCCGTTTCCAAGGCTGTGACCCGTCGGCCCCTTCCACCGCCAAGTGGCAACTCATGGAGTGCATTTTCAGGCTTTAGGCTTTAGGTTTTAGGTTTTAGGCATTAGGCATTAGTGATTAGTAATTAGTGATGATGAGCTATAACAATAAGAAATCCAGGTTGCTGGTGACGCGCGAGGGCGTGAGCTATGTGCTCCCGTTCATCGTGGTGACCTGCTGCTTTGCCCTATGGGGCTTTGCCAACGACATCACCAACCCGATGGTGAAGGCTTTCTCCAAGATTTTCCGCATGAGCGTCACCGACGGTGCGCTGGTGCAGGTGGCCTTCTACGGGGGCTATTTCTGCATGGCGTTGCCGGCGGCGCTGTTCATCCGTCGCCACTCGTTCAAGAGCGGGATCGTGCTGGGCCTGGCGCTCTATGCTCTGGGTGTGCTGTTGTTCATCCCTGCGCGAGCGATGGGCAGTTTTGCGCCCTTCCTGATTGCCTATTTCATTCTCACCTGCGGCCTGTCGTTCCTCGAGACCACTGCCAACCCCTATATCCTGCTCATGGGTGACCCCGAGACAGCCACGCGGCGCCTCAACTTTGCCCAGTCGTTCAACCCCATCGGGTCGCTGGCGGGCATGTTTGTGGCGATGAATTTCATCCAGGCGCGCCTCTCCCCGCTTGACACGTCGCAACGTGCCACCCTGGGCAATGCCGAGTTCGAGACGCTGAAGCAGAGCGACCTCGCCGTGCTCGTCCAGCCCTATGCTCTGTTGGGTGTGGTGCTCATCTTGCTGCTCGTGGTGCTGCTGTTTGTGCGCATCCCTGCCGTGCGGCAGGCGTCCGACAAGGGGCATGCTCCCCTGTTGCCCTCCGTCAAGCGGCTGTGGGCCAATGTCCCCTATCGCAATGGCGTGGTGGCGCAGTTCTTCTATGTGGGCGCGCAGATCACCTGCTGGACCTTCATCATCCAGTATGGCACCCGCGTTTTCATGGCCGAGGGCATGAGTGAGCAGACTGCCGAGGTGTTGTCCCAGCGTTATAACATCGTGGCGATGGTGGTGTTTTGCCTCATGCGCTTTGTCAACATCGGTCTGATGAAGTATTTCAAGCCTGGACGCTTGCTGGCAGTGTTTGCTGCCCTGGCGATGGTGCTGCTGTGTGGTGTCATCGTGGTGGGCGGCCGTGTGGGCATGTGCTGCCTGGTGGGTGTGTCGGCTTGCATGAGCCTGATGTTCCCCACCATCTATGGCATTGCCTTGGGTGGTGTCGGCAAGGATGCCGAGGTGGGCTCGGCAGGACTGATTATGGCGATTCTGGGCGGCAGCGTGTTGCCCGCAGTCCAGGCGATGATTATCGACAGCGATGTCCAGTTCTTGCCCGCCGTCAACCTCTCATTCGTCGTGCCTCTGGTCTGCTTTGCCATGGTGATGCGCTACGGCATTCGACAACAAGTTAGGAGTTAGGAGTGAGGAATCCTCCAAATGATGCCTAAAGCCTTTTTCGTTCGTTTCGTCCGTTTCGTCCGTTTTGTTTACGCGCACGCGTGTTAGAAATGAGAGATCAGGACTGTGAAATAATGCGGATGCCTCCCTACACTCTACACCCTACACCCTCCACGGCGGCGATAGCCGCCTTATACACGGCGAACGCAGTGAGCATCAGTGTAACAACAGGTAGTTGATTAGGTCGGTGAGGTCATCCATGGTGACGGTTCCGCTGTGGTCCACATCGGCTGCTTGCAGATTGATGCCGTTGTCCTGTGAAGTGAGCATGTAGTTGATCAGATCAGTCAAGTCGTCCATGCCCACATGGCCGTCATCGTTCACATCGCCGGGAATGACTTCGCTATGAGGCTGTGAGGCGGTGATGGCTGTGAACAGGGCCCGCTTGATGGCACCACAGCTCTCCCTGTCGGCGTTCCATGCCGCAAAGCGCAGTCTGGCCTGTTGCAGCCCCTTGGGGACCGCCAGGGTCATCGTGAGCGTTTGGGTGCTAGTCATCTCGGGAGGGACACAGGTGACTGAGTCCAGAGGGTGTCCCTCGACATCATCTATGGCCATCGTCAATGCTGTCTTTGCCAGACTGAATTCCGGCTCGTTCATGCTCGAGGGTTTGATATACCACATGACCGAGGCCGCGATGCTGTCGATGCCATGGCACGAGAACTCGGGCGAGGTGAGCGTGAGCACAAGTCCCTGACTGTTGACATAGAGCACAATCGCCCCGTTGGACACGTTTGTCGACGAGAGTTCCACCCCAGGGTTGTTATAACTCCATCCCTCGATGGCACTGGGCTTGAACTGCGGCAGTTCCTGTGCCAGCGATCCAAGGCAGCATGCTATCGCCATGAGCAAAATTGAAATCGTTTTTTTCATATCCATCGGTCACTTATTTTAATTTCGCAAAATGAATAAAGCTGGCGTGAATCATGATTAATATCCAAGTGAATCCGCTATGCTGTTTGCGGTGGTTGGTGCAAAGTTACACCTTTCTGTTTGAATGACATTGTTTTGCAGCGGAATAATACGCAATAAAAAAGGTGGTGCCCGTTTTGCTGCGAGCACCACCCTTGATGTCTGAAGAGTTTTCCGTCCGTCCGCCTATATTATATATAACGGACGAAACGGATAACGGACGAAACGGATAACAGACGAAACGGTTGTTGTCACCGCAAGTTCTGACACAAACAAAATAAATATATACTCTACTCAATAATTTTCCGCTCGTTCATTTCGTCCGTTTCATCCGCAAGTACACGCGCAAACGAAACGAACGAAACAAACAGTTAAGTATTCATTTAATTGAAATTGTTGTGTCAAAACATGAGATGACACAATTTTATTTGATTTGTTTGATTTGTTTGTTTTTATATATAGCAAACAAACCAAACCAAACGAAAACTCAACCTGTGTTCATTATTCTTATTAAAAAAGATTTCATTGTGAGAAAAAAGGCTTACCTTTGCAAAAAACTAGAAACCATTAATTAACCTGCTTCTCAGCCATGAGCTATTGCGTATTGCTGAAAGCCTAACATCTTATCAGAAATTGGAAAACGAAATTCTGGCACTTAACGCCAATCAGGTAGTGGCCTACCTGCAGAAAGAGCCCAAAGAGTTCACCAAGGCCGACATCATCCGCTTCATTGAGGAGAACAACATCCGCATGGTCAACTTCATGTACCCCGGCGGCGACGGCAAGTTGAAAACCTTGAATTTTGTGATCAGCAGCAAGGAGTATCT
>JAEEGL011291810.1_pt1 | contig 18341 bp, 16 predicted proteins | sample 9134231 | NCBI WGS metagenome assembly JAEEGL01 (sample SAMN16246548, study PRJNA631951) | gut metagenome | biome: gut microbiome; feature: rumen; material: fiber-attached | host: Bos | place: Iran: Karaj | collected 2018-10 | reverse complement strand
TCTCTTCTACGCCGTACCGATTATATACCCTATCGTTATGGTCGCCTCCACTAGTCAAATCGCCGCCAAAGTCATTCTCTTAAACCCTATTTCACAAACAATCCAAGATATCCGCTTTGGTCTCATTACCCACGAAACCATCACTACTTGGAACTACCTTGATAATTTTTTCCTCGCCCTAATACCACTAGTCATCACAGTCTCACTACTCATAATAGGAGCCTTAGTTTTCCGTCGTAAATCTAAATTTTTCGCAGAGGAGGTCTAATGAAACACCCAATTGGTACACGTACCGAAATATCTGATCCTCAGGCTCCAGCCATCACAGTCAAAAACCTTCACAAAAGCTTCCGTCTCCCTATTGAACAATCATTTGGTCTCAAACAGACCATCTTTAATTGTTTACGCGGCATCAAAGGTTATAAAGAGCAAAAAGTTCTAAAAGGCATCAATTTTGAAGTCTATCAAGGAGATTTTCTAGGCATCGTCGGCCGCAATGGCTCCGGCAAATCCACTCTTCTCAAGATTCTTGCCGGCATCTACTACCCAGAAAAAGGTGATATCACCATCAACGGCAACCTAGTTCCGTTTATTGAGCTCGGCGTCGGTTTTAACCCCGAACTCACCGGTCGCGAAAATGTTTACATGAACGGCGCACTTCTCGGTTTTTCTAACGAAGAGATGGACAAAATGTATAACGACATCTGGGAGTTCGCCGAACTCAAAGACTTTCAAGACCAGAAACTTAAGAACTATAGTTCCGGCATGCAAGTCCGTCTCGCCTTTTCCATCGCTATTCGCGCTCGCGGCGATATTTTGCTCCTTGATGAAGTCCTCGCCGTCGGTGATGCCGCCTTCCAGCAAAAATGCACCGACTATTTTGCAAGCCTCAAAGATAATCACCAAACTGTAATCCTTGTCACTCACTCCATGGAGAACGTCCGCAAATTCTGCAATCGCGCCATTCTTATCGATAATGGAGAGATAATAAAAGAAGGCGACCCGAACAAAGTTGCCGACGCCTACACTAAACTCTGGTCTTAATCATCCTAATTATTCGTGTCTTATTTTTCTAAAAATCGTATACCAAACTCCGCCGCAATGGCAAATCATCTTGATATACATTTTTAGCTTCCCAGTCATAAATCTATTCGCATCATATTTTTTCGCATTTTTTCTTATCCACGCTCGCGCCACTACCCCACTTTCCTTTTTTATCACACCGCTAATCGCAAAATCCACAAACGCCAACTTAGCCGTAAGTAACGCCACTTCCGCCGCTTCTTTCAATTCTTTATCCTTCGCAAAATATTCCACCGCTTCCATCGCCGCCTTTTCTCGCGTCGCCAATCTTGAATCCTTTTTATCATTATCTGTAATACTTCCACTCCGCTCCACATATACATAAAGCGACTCCGCCACATATACTACGTTCTTAGCTTCCGCCAATAATTTATATGTGGTCAAGTTATCTTCATAATTCTGTCCCTCTGGATATTGAATCTTATCAAATAAGTACCGTTTGTATATTTTATTCCACGCAATAATGTCTACATTTTCCTGCTGCGTTAGCAGCCTAATCGTCGCTTCTTTTCCACTCATCACTTCAACCTTCGGTATTTCTGCATTATATCCACATACCGCAATATCTGCATTTTTTTCCATCGCTCCCACCATTACTTTTACAAAATTCCTTTTTACATAATCATCCCCATCCACTAAACACACATATTCGCCCTTCGCCTTCTTTATCCCATAATTTCTTGCGCTCGACAGCCCCCCATTCTTCTTATGAAAAACTTTCACGCGCTTATCCGCTAGTGCTATTCCATTACAAATCTCGCCCGACCCATCCGTCGAACCATCATCCACCACGATAATTTCTATATTCTCATAACTTTGCGAAGTCAAAGAATCCAGGCACTTCCGCACATATTTCTCAATATTATATACCGGCACTATTACCGACACTAGTGGCTTATTATTCATTACGCACATTCTTCAAATAATTAATCGTATCCCGCATCGCATCTTCAATATTAAGCTCTGTCTTCCAGCCAAGTTCCCTTTCCGCTTTGCTTGGGTCAGCAAATACTTTTGCAAGATCCCCCGCTCGCCTTGCCACAATTTTATATGGTAATTTTTCACCGCTTTCCTTCTCAAAGGCTTTCACCATCTCCATCACCGAAGTTGCTTCCCCAGTCCCAAGATTATACACTTGTACTCCCGGCTTCATTTTTTCAATCGCCGCTACGTGCCCCTTAGCAAGATCCACTACATGAATAAAGTCCCGCATCCCAGTTCCATCCGGCGTATCATAATCATCACCAAATATCGAGAGCTCTTTAATCTCCCCAGTAGATACCTTCATAATAATCGGCATCAAATTATTCGGTATATCATTCGGATCCTCACCAATAAGTCCAGACTCGTGTGCCCCCACTGGGTTGAAGTATCTGAGTATCGTCACCTCAAATTCCGAATCCGCCACCGCCACATCTTTCAGAATCTGCTCAATCATAAACTTCGTCTGCCCATACGGGTTCGTAATCCCTACCCCCACTTGCATATCTTCAGTTAATTTCACTCCGTCCTGATCTCCATACACCGTCGCAGATGACGAGAATACAATTTTCTTCACTCCATATTCACGCATGCTCTCGAGCAGATTCACCGTCCCACCAATATTGTTTTTATAGTATAGTAACGGCTTTTCCACCGACTCCCCCACCGCCTTCAGCCCAGCAAAATGTATTACCAAATCATACGCGCCATTCTTAATCACTTCGTCCGTCGCGTCCTTATCCATCAAATCCACTTTATAAAATTTCGGCTTCACTCCCGTAATCGCTTCGATTTTATCAAGTACCGTAATTTTACTATTAAACAGATTATCTAAAATCTCCACTTCATAGCCACGCTTAATTAGTTCTACCGCCGTATGTGACCCAATATATCCAGTCCCACCGGTTAATAGTATTTTCATCCCTTTACTCCTTTTCTATATTATATAATGGCAACATTTTTTCCGCAAATATCTTCTCAAAATTAAAATTCCTTTCATAATATTTCCTTGCATTTTTCGCCAATTCCTCTGCTTCCTCAGGGTTTTCTAGCATCCATATCATTGCCTCAGCTAGCTTTTCGACGTTCTTCGCTGGCACTAGTAGTCCAGTTTCACCATTTTTCACTACCTCTGAGTTTCCATCCACATCCGAAGCGATAATTTTCTTCTCCATCATCGCCGCATCAAGCAGCGACAATGACAACCCCTCCCGATAGCTCGGTAATACAAAAACATCATTCTCTGCCATTGCCTTCAATGGCTCATCAGTCCTCCCATGAAATTTTATCTGTCTGTTACCATCCGCCACTTTTTTATACTTCGCCATATCCTCACCATCACCATAAATATTCAACCTCGCATCTACGTGTTTTTTTAAGACTATCCTAAACGCCGCAATTAACTCGGCGATTCCTTTCTCTTCCGCCACCCGACCAACAAAAACAAAACTAGTTTTTATTGTTTTTATATTGTCGTAATCCCTCTTTTCATCAATTACTCCATTTTCAATCACAATATCGTTATGAATTGCAATGGGTTTTATCATTTTTTCGGTTTCTTCTTTCACTTTTTTACTCACAAAAATTACTTTGTCAGCATATCTGGACAGTTTAACTATTCTTTTCCCAATGGTATTCTTGTATTTCACATTCACATTCCAAAGCACCCAATTTCTAAAATCCGCGTGATCCGTCCATATTATTCGAATCCCGTATTTTCTCCCCGCCATAGTCGCCGCCAAAAAATCATCTCTCGATTGTATGTTTATTACAGACGGCTTGTGGTATTTAAAAATATCTTCATACCACTTTTTTAATCGCCAAATATACCCAAAGTATATTGGCAACAGAGCATTTCTCCAACCACTCCAATTCTGATTTTTCATATATGGCGGGACTAAAGTCTTAAAGCCCAGTCTATTTGCTCTCTTTAACAGCTCCCTAGAATTCGTCACAATCACTGGCACAAACCCAGCCTTTTTCAGTTCCTTCGCCAATTTCAGCTGATAATTTTCTCCCCCACCAAAACCCCCTACCCCCACATTACGTATTAAAAAAACCATTCTATCATTCATCTACTACATTATATCATCTTGTTACGAACCCTGACACCATCACATATCCACAAATCAAACGTCATTATTCTTTATACTAATCACCATAATACACTATACTAGCGGTAATTTTCTGCGGACCATCTATACTCAATACGAACTCCCCCAATTTTTTTTCATTAAACATCTCGTTACGCTTTCTGACAAAATCGCGCAATTCTTTCGACCTTAATCGTCCCAACATCTTTTTGTAATATTTGTTTTCAAAAATATCTTTCATTAAATAATATACATTATCATAAATATACTCAACTACCTCATTTAAATCTTTTTCATCCATCTCGTATAACGGATTAATGATATATTCTTCAATCCTCCAAGAATAAACATAAAATTTAAATTCTTCTTCATCCATAGCTTTATTACGTATCTTCAATCTAACATCTAGATATTTCAGTGCATCTACCATATGCCTAGGGTTAATTCCAGATCGCATTAAAGAATTGTCTCTGAGATAATAATTATAATATGGCCTGTGAATGTATTTTATCGTATTTGCATCTAAAAGTGCAAGAGGATTAGCTGAGAGATCTTCATACTTTTGCTCTAAGTATTTTATACCACCATTCAAAAACAAACTCTTTTTTATAATCTTATTGCATGTTGATGGCATTATGGTTGTATACATTATACCTAAATACTCTATTCTGTCTTCAAAAACATAATCTAATGCCGCCGTTTCAAATCGGTTCTCGCCCCCTACGCTCATCCAATCACACACGACTACATCTACATCATTTTCTAAATACACCGATGCTTCCTTTAAAAAACTTTGCTCTATCGTATCATCAGAATCTACAGATGCTATATATTTACCCTCAGCCTCCAATAGTCCTACGTTTCTCACATTGCCCAATCCATGATTTTTCTGTTTTATATAACGCACCAAATTTGGATATCTTTCCACATATTCTTTTGCAATCTTTTCACTATCGTCTGTTGACCCATCATTTATAATGAGAATCTCCATACTAGGTATCCCTGCACGAATCACCGAGTCTAAACAGTCTACCAAGTATTGTTCCGTATTATAGACAGGTACCACTACAGTCAACAGTTTCCCATTCTTAGCGTCCTCTCGTTTCCTCAATTTGAACCCAAGAAACCGCTCCGCAAGATCCCTCGCCTCCTTGCTGTACTTTAATCTGAATCTCCCATATTCCTCCATTATAGCCTTTTTATTATCAATCGCCGCTCTCACCTTATCAGCTACCTCATCAATATCATCATCGCTCTTCAATACCAAGTATTCGCTCATTACTGGATACTCGTCCGACAAGAAACTATTGTTTCCCACAACACATGGCACGCCAAAGTCCATGCTCTTCAAAAAAGTAGATACTTGCGCCCCAGCAAAATTTACATCCAAATTACAGACATTCTCTTCTATAAGAATATCCGGATCCTTTACAATCTCATACTCAATGCCATAATCTCTAGCAAAATCTAAAACCTCCCTCATCGGATAGTATAGTTTGGCTCTATACTCTCTCAAAACACTAAGACCGCCCATTTCATTATAAAAACTCGCATAATCACAATCGCAAGCATTAAGTATGCCTATCGTCCTACCACTTTTTGTTGTCGGTCCTACCATATTTTCTCGATCTAATAAAACCCTCTCTATATCTTTATGCTTTATTTTCATTGCTTCGTATAAAAATGGATCCGTAAAGCCTATGGTCTTTATTTCACCCCTATCGTACTTTTCACATATTTTTTCAAATTCTCCCCACACGAACTCATTGCTTAACTCCCCTAATGCTCCAGTAAAAATAAACTTAATATCATGCTCATCCACCAATGTACTAATAATCTCATCGTATTCCACATAATAATCTACGAAGATTAACTGCCCAACCAAGTTCTTTCTAATGAATTTAACCAAAAACTCAGTATCTTCCACACTGTTTTCAAACAACAAAACATTGCCAAATGTATAATCAAAATCCTCATACATTTTCTTATCTTTTGTTGGAACAATTACCAAATAGTCCAAATTATAACAAACATCTAATTCTTTTTCTATTTTCATATCACTCCTTATCTCCTTCCAAAAACATCTTTACACCAAATACTGAATTCTTTAAATTATCTTCATCAAACTTTTTATACTGTTCTATAATATCCGCTCTGTGTTTTACGCACTCCACGATTTTCTGTTTTATTAATTCTATATTGGTCTCTTGATCCACCACTAAATATTTTTTCAATTTTGTCCCTTTAAAATAGTGATGATTGTTACCGGTTAGACAAGGTACGCCCACTCTCATGCTTTCTAATGGTAACATTGGCGCACACTCAGAATAAGTCACATACAAATTTACATCATTTTTACACATGCGTCGTATTAGCTCTTCACGCGAAATGTTTCCTTCCACCCCTTCTAATCTCAAACCTATTCTTTTAGCAAAAACCTTCGCTCTCGAATCAAGTGGCACCATATCCAACACCGCACCATCTATTAAAGCAACGGCCGCCATCTGACTATATAGATTTTTCCGCCAATTGCTTGTACTGGCCGCATATATGCCCACGCGTATTTTTTTTCGATGAGAATGAGTCATTTCACGAAATGGCACTTCAACTTTATTCGTAATAAAATACGCATTAACACCATTCTCTCTATAAAAATTATATAAACTTTTTTTACATGTTGCAAAAGCCGTTATTGTACCATCACGATATAATTTCATTATCTCTTCATGTATCCCCCACCCATACTTATCCAACACTTGCGACATACTCCCATGCCAATATACTTTCATTCTTATATTCGGGCTCCTTTTGTGTATTGCTTTTATCAATTCTGGTCCACCAATAGACAAAGCACTAAACACTACCTGATCCACTCCACTTTTTACCACCGCATTCGCTACTGCAATTATATCCTTCCTCCTGTATAGCTCCCTCAAATCTATGCAATTGTCGAACAGTTCTCGCGTCGCACTCGTTACACCAAACCACTCTCCATTATGAAATGTTATATATTTCTCACCACTGTATTTCCCTATTTCTGCTACTAAATCATCAACTCTCCTTAGATAATCAAGTGTTATTTTTTTACTCTTTTTCTTGTTGTGTATATGCAATGTCACCGGAAATAGTACCACTCTTGCCACCCTACGCATCCCCTCGTATGTTTTTTGATAAGCTTTTATCATCTGTATGGCCCTTACACGACCAAACTTTCTCACTAAGCTTTTTTCAATCCTGCTTTTAAACGGCAACCAACTAGCATCGTAATAATGTACCATGCATGTATTATCCGTAAAAAGATTATTAGTCCTGCTATAAGAATATGGATAAAAATAATCACGCGGGAAAATCGTAATATCATGTTTTAAAACTTGTACTCTGCGTTTTTTGTAATCAAAACCACACGGCTCCAATATCTCTGTAATTAACAACGGTATACTAAATTCACTTCGCTTATTAAAATCAACGTTTTTAAAACTCCTGTATTTTTTTAATAGCTCAGTCGCCAAATAACCGTTTGGATATCTTTCATACCATACACCACAACAAACTTTACCGGTATCTTCCACACCCAAAAAAGATTTGCATTCATTTAACAGTTTCTTTGGATCCTTGATTACCTCCATATCAGTATCAAAATAAATACCACCATATTCACACATTGCCTTTGTCCTGACATAATCCGCAACAAAAGCATAGTACTTTGTCTCATAGGCTCTTTTGACAAATTCGCACTCATCAAAATTACAATTCTTTTCATCCCACCGTATTATCTCGTAATCTGGCAAAAACTTTTTCCAACTTTGTAAACACTTCCTTGCCAACTTCGGTAAGGGTTTTCCGCCAAACCAACAATAATGTATATATTTTCCCTCTTTCATTATTATTTCATTATAACACACCTCTAGCCAGCACCATCACAAAACTACGTTCAATAACCCTTATCCAACATCCATATATCACATGTCGCTGAGCAAATGAGCCAATTTCAATGCTTCTAGAACCGACTTATCCATATCCCAATATCTATAAGCGCCCAATCTACCGCCTAAAATCAATCTAGGATATTTCTCGCGGCACAATTTTACATATTTCTTATACAACCCCTCCGATACTACATCATTTACCGGATAGTATGCCTCCTTGCCCCTTTTAAAATTCATCGGATACTCTCTCATGATAATTGATTTAGATTGTCGAATTACTCCTGGCTGATGCGTCTGATAATATTTAAAATCATGCGTCCTAGTATAAGGTACATTATCATCCGCCTCGTTAATCACAGCTTGTTTCAAAGTGGCATCACTTTTCTCTTTTTTAAATCGCAACGACCTCCATGGTAATACGCCAATTTTATAGTCTAATAATTCGTCCACTTGTCCACAATAAATAATGTACAAGTCATCAGGTATATCATCCTTTATGTCTTTAAAATTCACTCCTAATTTTATGTCAATTCGTTTCGAACTTAGCATAGAGCTAATCATATTTGTATAACCCAACTTTGGAATACCCTGATATTTTGCAGTCATAAAATACCGATTATCACACGAAAAACGTATAGGTATCCTACTCAAAATCTCTGCAGGCAAATTACAAGCCAAAGTATTCCATTGTTTTTCTGTGTAATGTTTTATCAGGGAATTATATAGTTTTTCACCCACCATACTAATCGCTTTTTCTTCAAAGTTACGTGGAATAACTATATTCAGTCGTTTCATATCTTCCTGTGCTACACGCAAAATAAACTCTTTGGCTCTTTTAGCATCCATATTCGTACCGTATAGCAAATTAATTGTATCCAGATTAATCGGCATAGGGTATAACTTACCATTATGCCTTGTATTCACCATATGTACATAATCATTAAATTCCGCAAATCTTGTAATATAATTCCACACCTCATCAATTTCAGTATGAAAAATATGCGATCCATATTCATGTACTTCAATTTTAGTCTCTTCATCTGTATAAGAATAAATGTTACCCGCTACGTTTTTTCTTTTATCGATAACAAGAATTTTTTTATTAGCACTAGCCAATCTCTCTGCTACGGTCGCTCCAAATATTCCAGCGCCCACCACCAGATAATCATATTCTTTCACTTTTTACCTCTTCATATTTCAACTATATTACCCCCCCCCCCGCGCCATCAAGAATATATATCTTAATTCTATCACTTGTATCCATCCATTTTTCCACATAACCGTGCAAGCCTAAATACTGTTCAACCCTATCATTGTTGTATTGTTTCTGTAATACAAAAACTTTTGGTCTATTGTTTTCTATTTCCTTATAATAATCATCCAAAATAGATGGTCTCACCTCCGAAATCGGAAATTGATATGAATACCTTGATGCCGGTAAACGATTGCACTTCAAATAAATAATATTCATATTTCCATATACTGTTATTCTTTCAGAAATATCAGAATTGGCTTCAACATATCCACACACCTCATCAATAGCCTGAACAATTTCGTCATTATTGGAGCGACGATTAAAAGCATCATCGCCACGTCTAGCAACTTCTATCCAACTATTGAAAGTTAATGACACCAAAAAGAGAGCTAATGCGCTATATACAACACTGTTTTTAATCCCTTTATTCAAACTCAAATCATAACAAAAAAACGAAAACGGAAAAACCGCAAATGGCACAAGCACCATACCATAATGTGAATAAATTCGACCAGACATACAAGCCCCTACTATACAACCAACATACGCAACCAAATAAAGAATTTTCAACAATCTTTCTTTCACTCCTCCAGACATAACCAATCCAATCGTTAGACACAAACTCAAAACGATAATAATGTCACTCATGAAATATAAAATTGTTTGTACGATACCGTCGGTCGATTCACCAGAATATGAGAAATTAAAAGTAATATATGCATCTACAAACGAACCCAACGCACCATTCACGCCTAACCAAATAATTACTGGCATGATCACGCTTAAGGATCCAAGCACAAACATCAATATATTATTTCTAAGTTCCTTGTATTTTTTTTGATACAAGCACTCACCAATTATAGCAACACAAAATATTGCCCACACTCCAACCATATTTATTCTCATCATTAGCACACAAGCAAAGCCCACGCCAGACCAAAATACCTTAGCTAAAGATACCCCACCTTCCAAAAAATATTTCAAAAAAACATACAGTGAATAAGCTATAAAAGGCATCGCGTACTGCTCAGTCAGATTCCCTGCATCCTTCAAATACAAATTTACAAAAGGTGTAAATAGTAGCAAAGTCATCATCACGGAAAACCATGAATTAATATTGCCCCCTTTTAGCTTGAAAATCTTTAGCATAAACCACAATGTAAAGAAAATTGCTAAAAACTCAAACAGAAAAATTCCCTTTGTCTCATTTATTATAACCCCAAAAAAGTTTACTATATACAGCAATGGACCCTTATGGTCAAATGTGTCAGTATATGGCATCAGCCCTTCTTCCATCTGTCTTCCAACAGTCAAGAATACACTAGAATCCGTCATTTCTACTCCACCATTCCAAGGAAATGCCGGCGAAGCTATAACTAAAAGACCCGCAATTACCGCAAAAATACCAACGATTGCCACGCTCTTCACCCCGGGTTTCCCCCCAACTTCCTCATCTTTAACCATATCTTTTCTGAAATTCCAAAAATCCACCAATGATCTCAAACCGATATTAAATATTTTCTTAAAGTTTATACTATTTTTTCCGGCTTTACGCGGAGCAAACTTTATTTCTTTAAAAAGTATTTTTTCTTTAAAGCGCACAAAAAATGCCGTTAAAATAACATTGGGTAATCCGTATTCATTAGGTATCTTTCCTAAATATTTTTTTAGTAAATCACTACGCATTAATCTAAAGGGCGCATTTGCGTCTTCTACTTTTATTCCAAAAAAAATCTTCAGCAGCAGGCAAACGATTCGCTCAACGAAAGCCCTCCCTCTCCCATCACCTCTTACAGTTCTTTTTCCTAAAATCCCATCATACTCATTTCTTTTTTCCCAAAACCCATCAAACTCTCTTGAGTCAGTTTGTCCATCAGAATCAGTCTGAAACACAAAATCAGCTCCTTTCTCAATGGCATATCGATAAAGCGCAGTCACTTTTGGCCCATGGTATTTATTTGTGTCTCCTAATATCTCAAGCTGGCTATATTTTTTCTTCAATCTCAACAAGATATTATGCGTATCATCTGTACTGCCACTGTCAGCAACAACTAATCTAGATTCTTTAGAACCATATCTTAACACCCTTATCCAATCAACAACCACCTGCTCTATATTATCCTCTTCATTATAAGCGGGCATTACGACATAAAGAACATCCTTCACACTTTCTGACATATTGATAAAATTATAGCATATGGAATTGATTATTCAATCCATGTTCCTCTATCTTTAGAATAGAATACTTTGCCGCCCTCAAATTGTTGGTATTCCACATTCCCATCCACAATAATGCCAGTTATCGGGAATCCAAGCGGTCCAAACTCCCAATTTTGTTGTACCCACACTTCACGAATTGGACCCATAGAAACATGATAACCATGTTTTTTATCACCCACAATAAAGCCATTTTCAAATTCTTGCCATTCTATACCGGAAGCCGGATTAGACAAAATGCCAGTTATCGGGAACCCAAGCGGTCCAAACTCCCAATTTTGTTGTACCCACACTTCACGAATTGGACCCATAGAAACATGATAACCATGTTTTTTATCACCCACAATAAAGCCATTTTCAAATTCTTGCCACCAAATACCGCTAGCTTTATTTGTAAGAATACTGGTCTTTGCCTTCCCAAGAATCCCCGCCTCACCATTATTCAAATCGTATATTTTTTTTATCTCCGTAGCTACGTCATGTTCTTCTTCTGCGTCTCCCTCCTCTCCTAAGTTATCTTCACTACAAGACTCTATATCTTTTTTTCCATCTTCAGACTTACACTCATCTTTTATCCCTCCAAACCAATCCTCAAAGTAAAGATAGAAATTCCTATTCCCATACGCCCCACAATATGCCGTCCCATATCCAGCCGCAAGCGCGCCTTCATTTGGTTGGTATGGAGTATAACGGTATAGTGCAGAAGTTGCAAGTGATCGAACATTCACCACTGAGCCACCGCATTCCGAAGATGGATTATATTGTATATAGTTCTCACCCAAAGGAAAATTTGTCCATCCGCCATCAAGCACTGTCCTAAACAATGCCGCCGCTTTTCTTACTTGATTTTTAAATCCATAATACTCCGCCGCACACGGAGCAGTATCTGGACAACCATAACCAGTCGCCGATCTATACTGCCGACTATGCGGATAAGTGTCAGTTATTAAACCTTGTTCCTTCTGCAAAAGTACAATAAGTACCTGTGGGTTAATCCGATAATCCTGCGCCGCTTGCCAAATAATATGCGCTGCTGTCTCACCAGACCCTACTACCTCACCATCACCAAACAATTCTTCCGAAAGACACACAAAATGCCCCTCTTTCCAGTACCAAGTCAAATTTGGATACCACGAACTCATACTCTGATATAAACTATAGTCAGTATTTTTACATGAGTTCTTTGACGTCAAGAAATTTTGTATATCCGCTTCAGTCATCGAACGATAATTTCCCATTACATAATCTGAAATAATATACCCAGCGTCAAACCCGTCCAAGCTAGCCGCCTCAACCTCTTCTTCGTTCGCTTTATAATAACTAGTCAAAAATGTAAACAAAAACACCATCGTAAAAACACCGAGCATTCCAAACCATACCCGTGTATCACGTCGTCGAACACGCATCCTACCAACCTTCGCATTATCACAATCAACAATCATCGTTCCGCAAGAATGCGTCATAGCGTAACACCACCCTTGATTACTCCAGTTTTCTCATCAGCACTTATTTCAATCAAAATTTCTAAATCACCAGACTTCAATCTATCCATCGCCACATTAAATCCCTCACATGTCGCCGTCGAAGCAAGTCCCATTATTGCAGCTTCCTCACCATATAACTCCTGCCCATCCTGTCTAATACTTAATTTGCAACTTCCACCCGACAAATACTGGTCAATATTAACTCTTAATACCAATTCCTCCCCAGTCACCTCTGCATGTGTCAATACACCAGTTATTTCTGCAGCATTCTTTGGATCCTCGCCATCACACTGAATTCCCTCCTCTTTTTCTTGTATCTCTCCCTCTGTCCCAGATACCGCCTCTCCACTTTGTTCCGCATCATCCTCTACTACGTCTCCATCAACGAACGTCGATTCTTCATCTTGAGTATCGTCTCCCCCATGATTATTTATCACAAATAAACATATCGACACTATAACAACAATTAGGACCACTGCGCCAATCGCCCACGGAATCCACTTGTTACTGTTTTTTCTTCCCTCAAGTATTTTCATAGACAAACCTTTCCGTTATAATCATAACAAATATACCAGTTTTACACAAGCATTATATCTGTTCTAAATCTATTCCTAGAATTTCTGCAGCTTGGATTAAAATCTGCTTCTTTTCGTCATCAGCCTCAAGCATTTTAGCCTTGAATAATCTTACCGTCTCTTCATGTCTATAATCTAGCACCTCTAGCGATCTCGCTTCACCAGGATTTTTTTTCACAAACCCTTTAGCTACAAGATTATCGATATGTTCCGCTACCGCCGACACAGACGACAATCCTAACCCTGCCATTATTTCACGATACGAAGGAGAGCAACCATTTTCCTCTAAATAATCTTCTAAATAATTCAAAACCGCTAATTGTTTTTTTGTAATTTTCATAGCAATCATGTTATAATTATAAACAATGAATAATGATAAATCAATTGATGGTCTTAGTTATAATTCGGCCAAAAAAAATGCTACAAAAGCTTCAAATTCATCGCATAATAATGCGCTAAAGAAAGTTCCCCACAAACCCACTAATTCAACGCGCATTAAAGCATCATCTACGACTACTAAAAAAATATCAACTACAAACATCCAAGTCAATAAGTCTACCACACCAAAAACAGAATCAACCAAAACGTCACAAGTATCCGAAGAACAAACTCAATCCACCTCACGCGAAGACGCTGTTGCAGATTTTCTTAAACCAGTTCAAGCTTTTGATTTCGACGGTATCACTGGCAATCTCAAAGCATCCACCTCACCAATCAAAGTAGAAAAGGAGTCTCCTATCAAAAAGTCTCGTTCAGAAAAGAAACTCAATAAAAAACGCCCATCCAAAGCTCGCCGTATTATTACTATTATCGCTCTTGTAATCGTTCTTGGCCTTGGTGGCGTCATTATCTGGGGTGTTACATGGGGTAATGATATTATTGCCAAAATTACTGGCGGCCAAGGTAACGTCCTAGATCTTATTAAATTTATCGAGCCTACTTACGATCCACTCAAAACTGACGCTAATGGTCGCACTAATATCCTTGCGTTTGGTACAAGTGGCTATAATATGGCTGGTGACGAAGGCGACGGAGTCCATGATGGTGCCCAACTTACGGATTCCATCATGATGATTAGTCTAAATCAAGACACCGGCGACATCGCTATGCTTTCCTTGCCACGCGACCTTAAATCCTCACCTACCTGTACCGCTACCGGAAAAATCAATGAAGTCTATTGGTGCAATGGTGGTAAAGCTGACGCCGACACTGAACAAGAAAAGTCAGCTGCTACTGCACTCATGACAGAAGTTGGTTCAATCCTTGGTGTAGAGTTCCAATACTTCGCTCATCTTAACTGGGGCTCACTCGTTTCCATTGTCGATACACTTGGCGGCATTAATATTACACTAGATGAAGATATTAATGATGCTTGGTGGACTGGTGCGGTCTATGAAGCCGGAGTAACCTATACTCTAAATGGCGAAGAGGCCCTCGGTCTAGCCCGTGCTCGCCATGGTACTACTGGAGGAGATTTCACTCGCGGCGCTTCACAACAAAAAATCCTCATTGGCATCAAAGACAAAATCTTTGAGAAGGATCTCTCAATCACCGATATCATTTCCCTAGCCTCCACTCTTGGCGATAACTTCCGCAGTAACTTTTCTATAGACGAACTCAAGTCCGCCGCACACCTTACTTTTGACTTTAACTTTGACAGTATGCGTCAAATCTCTCTTTGGCCAGACTTCATGACTACTGGCTCCATTGATGGCGTCTCATACGTCCTACCACGAGATGGCGCTAGCAATTATGGTACCATCCAAGAATACGTCTCCACGCATTTATCTAACGACCCACGAGTTTATGAAGCTCCCGTAATCGCCGTTCTAAATGCTAGTGGTGAAGCTGGCCTTGCTTCTGCCGAAACCACCAAACTCACCGAAGCCGGTTACACTATCGCAACCACAGACAACACGCCAGAAGGTACAGTTTTCACTGATAACGTTACTGTTTATTACAAAGATGATAAACCCGGGTCTAAAAATCTGCTCAAAGACCAATACAAAAACGCTAACTTCCAACCAATTTCCAACGCACCAGAAGCTCTCGATCACAATTATGACTTCATCATCATCCTCGGACCTACCCCAACTCAAAGTGATCCAGATTTAGAAAGCACTCAACAAGACACTCCACCATCAGCAGTAAATCAACAATAGAACAAACCTCAAAATCTTATAGCGAAATAAAGTATAACAATTAAATCTTGCTTATTATAAGCTTTCGTTCTCGACCCTCACCCTCAGAATGAGTTTCAATATCAGAATAATCCTGTGCTAGTTTATGTACTACTCGCCTATCGGCAGCATTTAAGTCTAGCGTCATTGATTCGCCAGTCTCGCGTACTTTATGAATCCATTTCTCAGCCTTTTCAGCAATTTTATCAGCTCGTTGTTTCTTGTAACTCGCTACATCCACATTTACTCTTACTACCTGAGCACCATGAGTCACTAGTGCCATCGATACTATATGCTGCAATGCTCGTAAATTATCTGCATTCCGACCAATCAAAAGTGAATTGAGCGACGTTGATGGTACTGCTAGTTGTATCACGTCATCATCCATGGTAGACGATACGGCCACATTAATGCCAAAAAAACTCAACAAATCCTCTAGGTACTTTGCCGCAAATCTAATTGATTCGTCTTTATTCATAATAATTATCTCCTTTTCTTTTTAATATCACGTGCGGAGATTTTCTTGATTTTTGTCCCTGTTTTTTTATTTTCTATTATTTCAGCTTCCTGAATATTCTTAAGTTCTTTAGTCATTGCCTTGTCTGTCGCATTATCCATCTCATCTCTCGCCATGCTAAAGATAATCTTCTTTTGAACAATTGTCAAAATATTACTTAAGAAATAATAAAACGCCAATGCACCGTGCAAATTTATCATAATAAGGAACATCATAATCGGCATCATCTTAGTCATCTGATTAGATGTAATTCCATTAATTTCACTATCATCTAACTCCTTACCAGCCTTTGCGTCCTTAATCAAATCACGGAATCTTTTACTCTTTTCAGATTTTCCAGATGGCATTTGCTGCTTCGTAGCAAAGTATTGCGCTATCGCCGCAAATATTGCACAAGCCAACATGAACACTGCACTCCAACTAAATCTCGCTGGATTAATTACATCACTCGCTTTTGCCTCCAGATTAATTACCCCGAAGAGCTGTGGGTGAAAATCGTATTCTAATCCCATCTCTTTTTTCTGATCATTAGTCAAGTTGTTATAATTTTTCTTTTCCTCATCAGAAAGGCTACTTATCTTCTCTAGATACGTCTGCTGTTTTTCTTCCAACATCCGAATTTCCGATCCCTCATACGCCACAATATCATAGGCTCGATTCATCAGATTATCCTGCGGCATAGGAGTTGCAATAACTCGAATGGCCGAAAACAGCGCAATAAAGATTGGCAACTGAATAAACAAAGTTAAAATTGAGGCAAATGGCTTTACATTATATCTCTTATATAAATCCATTGTCTGTAACGACTCTAGTTGCTTATTTCCGTTACAATTCTTTCTAATCTGCAGCAACTCTGGCTGAATCTTTCGCATCAGTTTTGTTTGATTCAACTGCTTCTTAGTAAGTGGCCACATTGCCAACTTCACGATAATAGTAAATATAATAATAGCAAGACCAAAATCGTGCACCAAATTAAATATTACAAAGAGAATATTAACTATTGGGCGCACCACCAATAAATCAATCAAATTAAATGGTCCACCAACGATTACCGAACCAATAATAAAAGCAACCACCAACCCCCAAATGATAATCTTCTTTACACTCCAATTTTTCATAACTTCTTATTATTGTAACACACTTTACTCTCTTCGACTAGTTCCCCAAGAACTTTTTCCAAATCACCAAATGGCATCGTTAACACATCTCTCGAAAAAATCACAAAAACATAATCACACTTCTTTGGAATATAATCAATATTTCTTCTAATAGCCTCGTAGACTCTTCTTCGTATCTTGTTGCGCCCTACAGCAGTCTTTAAAACTTTCTTTGAAACCACTACAGCAATTCTAGTGTAGCCACGTGGGTTCTTCACAAAAACCAAAGACGCCTTAGATCTCCGAATCGTCTTACCTTTTTGATAAACATTCCTCACCCCACCCCTCGAATGAAAGCGATACTTCTTACTAAGCACTGAGTCTTGCTCGGCCTTTCAAACGACGACGCGCTAGCACCTTCCTTCCATTACTAGTCGCATTTCTCTTCATGAATCCATGTTCTACTTTTCGCTGCCTTTTATGTGGCTGATATGTTCTCTTTGGCATATTATTCCTCAATATTTAATTTTTTTCAAATTCTTGTTATAGTATACCTCATTTTTCCACAATTATCAAGAAGTTTTCCACATCCATTAAGAAGAGTTCCTGGCATTGTGGATAATTTCACCCCTGTTTCCAAACCAAAATATTATACAATATTTTTTCATCATAAAACCTGTGGAAAACTTTCTTATCAAGTGTTATAATTTCTTACAAGTAAGGAGGTCCACAATGTACAACGTCTGGGAAAATGCCCTGGCCGAAATCCAACAAAAAGTCTCACCAGCCAATTTTTCTACTTGGTTCCAGGATACTTCCCTTCTATCTACGGAAGATGGACATATAATTATTGGTGTAAAAAACAGCTTTTATGTCAAACAACTTCGCTCTAAATTCCTAGATATAATTACTTCCGCACTAACCAATAATGGT
>JAEEGL015743545.1_pt1 | contig 18342 bp, 21 predicted proteins | sample 9134231 | NCBI WGS metagenome assembly JAEEGL01 (sample SAMN16246548, study PRJNA631951) | gut metagenome | biome: gut microbiome; feature: rumen; material: fiber-attached | host: Bos | place: Iran: Karaj | collected 2018-10 | reverse complement strand
ACCAGTTCGTATATAAGAACAAACGGATGAGAATCCCGACGTTTACTGCTAAAAATATGCACTTGCTTTCGGCAACGATCGTAAAGGATGCGATCTCCAAAGCTGAATGTTTCAGTGATTCTGTTCAGAAACTACAGAAGAAATCGATGAAAACAGAGAGGTGATCTTCCGTGCTTTTGACTGATCAGGAAACAGAAAAAGTCCTTAATACAATAAATGGAAAAACTACTATACAAAAAGCACCGCACTCCATTTCACATGTATAGTTCATATCATCAAAAAACAGGAAGCTGCAAATGCAACTTCCTGTTCTGTGTCAATGCTTAGACTGTTATAAAACCGATTCGATCACTTGATTAAGACTTTCGGCTTCGCTAGAATGCTTATTCCCTATAGGGTGATCATAATCCACGATGGTATTGTTATATAGCTCCACACCAAAGATTGATATCACTGTGCCTGTCTTAAGAAATGTTTTATTGTCTTCAGTATAATACTCATAACGATTCTCTACTGAATACAAAAACATAAAACCTCTATAGCCGGTCGTTCCACCATCAAGATAACCATACTTTCTTGGAAACAAAAGAAATCCCAATAGCAAAGCAAAAATGATTAAAACTATAATTTTACGTTTTCCATTTCTTTTTTTCATATGCCTCACAGCTCGAATACAAATCTGTCGTAGTCGTTTATGTCGCCTGAGATGTATGTCTGATATATGCTTTCAAGATCCTCTTCGGAATGGAATCTCACATCATGGGAATCAGTGTCCTTGTCTTCGAATCTTTTGTAAGCGATCTTTCCTTTTTCATCAACCTTAATGTTTTCTGCGGCAGTGCAGTAGTACATCTCCTTTGTCCTTCCGTCTATGTTTTCAAAAGTCAGCTTGAAGATGATGTAAAGAGCATTGCTGTCTTCTTGGGTTATAAGGCATCTTTCGATGATCTCGGGATCCTTGTTGACACCCCAGATCTCATCGGCGGAGAAGATGACAGAGCCGTTGCTGTCGTAACTTTCTTTGGTCTCTTTGATGATGTCATCGGTTATGTATTTCCAGAATTTCTTATCGTTCTTAAGGTCGCTCGGAGTTATTCTGTAACCCGGATCCCAGACGGCTGTCTCAACTGTGTCTTTGGCCTTTATGCTCCTGACGGTCTGCACGAAACCGAAGAGACCTGCCTGGATCACGAACCAGATGACCATGTCGAGACATACGAATATGGCTATAATAGACAGAACTTTTACCATTCTGTTGCGTCTTACCCGAAGATCGCTGTCGCGCTTTTCCTGGTTGATCTTCTCCTGATTCTTATAGCTGTTTTCAAGGTCCAGGATGGATTTTGCAAGTTCGAGCCTTATGTAGTCTTCGGCGTTGATTATCCTGTCGTATTCGATATCGTTTGCATCGCTCGGGATATCAAATACAGATCCGCAGGATCTGCAGACGAGCTTGTCGCCTTCCTGTCTTAAGGGAGTGGCGCAATTCTTACAATCAAGAGTTCTTAATTTCATTTGAGCTTACCCCCTTTCTCAGATATCGACCCGGAATAGCTTGCAGTCTTCCGGGAATGTATTATCTTCAAAGACGCCGTCAGCGTCTTCATAACCGTTCCATTCATCGTCTTTTCCGTCTCCGGAGACCCGGTCGCAATCGTAATCTGATTTGATGTGACCTGTCTCATCCAGACTGATGTCATCGATAACGATGCAGTCGTAGATGTCTTTTGTTATGTCATCTTCACTGTACTTATATGTGATCTTGTATACGATGCAAAGACTGTTGCTTTTGTCGGTCTTCATGAGACGGCAGGTAACCGGGACAGGATCGCCTTCGACATAAGCTTCGTCCCCGTCATCATCCTTGACGGGTCTATCTCTTTTTGCAGCTTCAAGAGCAATACCGCCGGCAATGGCATTTTCGAGGAAATTCTTATCGTTCTCAATGTCAGCGGCAGAAAGCTTCTCAATGCTTTCTATCCTTGCCTGTTCTCTCTTCGCACTGTCTGCTTCGGCATTTTTCCATGCGCTGAAAAAGATGGCGGCAACTGCAATGATGCACAAAAGCGTGCTCATGCCGCCTATGATCAAGGCATAGACCCAGGCACCCGCGAAGGTAATTCCCTGTTTTTTTATCTCCTGGACGATCTCCTTTCTTCTTTCACCGGTAATGAATTTTTTTCGGAGTTCTTCATTCTTCTCCAGAAGGATGCGGTTGTTTTCCAGAAGAAGCCTTGTTCTTTCAGGCTCGGTTACGAGCTTTGCATACTCGACATCAGCCTCATCGTAATCGATATTGAATGCGGAACCGCAGCTCGTGCAATAGAACCTGTCACCCTGCTGGTTGAGCTGGCCTGCACACTGCGGACAATCTATGTTCGTAAGTCTCATGTATAACCCCTCCTTCTATCCCAGAACATTATAGCATGAAAGATTATTTTCTTTGAAGTATTGCATTCTATGAACCGGTATCAAAGGGTGCAGGATCGCTCCCCAAGACAAAACGTTTTTTGTCTGTTATTGGTCTGAGAAAAGATTCGTCAACGCTAGCACGTTATGAATCCAACTCAAGCAAGTAATCTAATGCTTGGATATATATATCGTGCTTCTTAGGCTTATCTCCATCGATTCGTCTTTTATCAAGGTTATGCTTCAAATCAGCTATCTTTACCTTCCTCGCTAGAGGGTTTTAGCAATTGCTTCAATATATTCCATGTATGGTACATCAAGCATGCGCTTATAGAACGGCGAAAGATCTATACGGTCAAGGATCGTGCTGTTAGACAGAACAATGCTACGCTGATCGCTCAGACCAAGAACGAGATAAGCGATATATCCAGAAAGATCCGCGAACTTCGTAAACAGATCGCTTTATGCGATGCAGTCTCAGTCAGTTCCGACAGAGTTGCCCAGGGTTTGGAAGCACAGACAAAGAAGCCGGAAATCGAAGCGCCGAAACTAGGTCCCAATTTGCGCCGACAGCGTAAACGATGAATGCATTGTGAAGTAATTGTAAAATCGCTGATATTCTACGAACATCACCCAAAATGCTTCTATACAAGAAGCATTTTATGATTACTTCAAGAACGTTCAGGAGGACTATTCTATGGGTAAAAGACCAAAACTTGAAGGCATTTTACGCCGTATGAAAAAAGGATTGGATTTTGAATTGACGCGATCCATGTATATCAAACTCACCGGTGTAGATATCCCACAGGATAAGAGTTACACGGAAAGAAAATCCGCTATTGCAAAATTAGCAGAAACAGAGGGTTATGAGGTTATTGTTATTCAAGAAAAGCTGTTGTTCAGGAGGAAGATATGAAGAAGTTGACCATTTTAATAGTTTTGTTAGTTATGGCTTTTACCGTAGGTTGTAGTAACAAACCTGCCGCCGTCAAGGATGCTGAAGAACAAATTAAAAAGATAGGTACAGTCAGCATTGAAAGTTGGGATGAAATCGAAGCTGCTGAAAATACCTTGAAATCGCTTGGAGATAGCGACTATGAATTGGTCGATAATAAGCGGAGTTTTGAACAAGCAAAAAAAGATTTTGAAGCATTAATTACAGACTTAAATGACCGAATCGAGAATGCAAGGTATTTGGCCGATAACGATGCTAAGGATAAGCTCCTATTCAAAAATGTGTCAAAAGGGCTCGATACTATTAAGGAGATTCGGAGTGAATTGCCTGATGAGGTTGTTGAGAAGTATATTGTTTTTAAATCGGACAAAACAATAGATGAATGGATAGATGCAAGAACCCAAAACATAACCGATTGTTGTTATCCAAATACAACCGTTTTGAAATTTGATCTTTGGTATCAAACTGTCACAGATAATCTTATTGTTTCTACGGATTCAAATGCAAAAACCTATACGTGTACACTTTACGATGAAAAATTATATAATCCTGGATTGGATTATGATTCTTTACAACGCATTGAAGACGCGTATGGTGACTATATTAAAGACGAGGGATTCAAAAATAGAGTGACTTGTAGTTGGAATGTTCCAGGAGATACAGGAATTATAGAAGTCAAGATACCCTAAGATAATAATGCAGTTCACTTAAGTCTAACACCCGGGAATCCCCGGGTGTTTTTACATGCCCGGATACGGGCAAATACAAAACAAGGAGGAAAAAATCCATGGCAGTTGAGAACGAGACAGCCGATCAGGTTGTCAAAATGGTCTTGCAAGGCAGTGAGAAGAGGGATTATTTGTACAACCTAAGAAAGGAAGTGCAGATTATGCCAAGACAGAGATTTTATGGGGACTGGGAACTGATATGTAAAGATTTCATGGAGAGCGGATTGTCGAGAAGCGCATACAGTAAGAAGAAAGGTATCCCGATGACATCCTTCTGCAAAAAACTGGATGAATACAAGTACAAGAAAAGCTCGACAGAATTTATCCCTGTTAAAGTTGTTGATAAAACAAAAGCGGAGCTGACAATTACAATCGGCATGGCAAAACATTTTGCATATCCGTTAATCCATTGGGGTGTACAAGACACTTAAATTGCCCGTACCCGTTTCCGAAATATCGGATTATGATCTGAACGCTCCTTTTGTTTCAGGATCCTGAGCTGCCGAAATTAGTATACGGCAATGCCTGTAGTGTTTATGTCATATCCGTGGAGTAATGAAGAATGCAGTTCATAATTGCGGCCGTCTGTTGTTATGACCATTGTGTGATTGGGCTGGCATGTATAATTGAACAGATTGGAAAATATCTTTCCGTATCTCAGATAGATCTTATTGCTTCCTATAGCATAGGTGAAACCCGTTATGATATCTTCCTTGCCGCATTTATATACCTCGCGGGTCTCATCTGACGGGATATCGTATTCATATAAGACAGGAGCATCATCTGCCATTTTAGTAAACAGGACTTTGCTCTTTTCAGCGTTCAATGAGATCGGATCGTAGCCTCTTGCCGGATGCTTTCCGATGTCACTTGCAACAGTTTTATCTTCTCCTGTCGTTTTATCATAAATATTCAGATCATAACGGATTGTATACTGATCATTCTGAACTTTTACCATTAAACTTTTTACATATACGATGAAGTTACCCGTATCCCTTACAAAAGCAGGCCTTTCTACATCATAGCAGGCTGTATCTTCCAGTTCTTTTGTTTTGCAGTCAAAGGTAAAGACAACAAGTTTCTGATCAGCGAAATTGGTTGTATAAAAGCTCACTTTGCCTTCTTCATACCAGGCGTTATGTCCGGACATATCATTTCCTTCATGATCGATTCCGCCCAACCTGCCGTCGATATCCGGAAAGCCGATATCGGTTTTTGCGCCGGTTTCCGTGTTTATGATCGACACGTTCGAACAATTGAACCCGGATCCTATGAGAAGTTTATCAGCGGGATCGTATTGATAAAAGTTTCTGCCATCATTCTTGATGTCCCAGAGGCTTTTCTGCCCGTCCGAAGTGACCTCAGTTATGTTTTCGTCAATTTCCAGCATTACTTTATCATCAGAGTCCTTTTTAACTCCGCATCCGCCGGTCAGAATGGAAACTGCCATGATCCCTATCAGAAGTGCCTTAGGCTTTATCCCTTTTAACATATCCGTTATCCCCTTTTAGAAAGTCATACCAATATAATAGATCAATATCCATACATTTATGGAAATATAAAGAAAACTTAGGACCGAGTTTACGATAGTTGCTATCAATCTGCCTTTGCCGGAGCCCCGCGCTTTCGCGACGATGCCGAGGATTATCGCCAATATGGCAGGGATCACAAGTCCTATTGAAAGGAATGACACGCGGATAACCGACATGTTTTCCCTTCCATACGCAAACGCAAATACCAACCAGAATGATATGACCGCCAAAGCATGAGCAGTAATGCCCATTATCATGGCAGCCATGGCCAGCTTGCGCCCCTTTCTCTTAGGCACGGCAGGCGGCGCTTGGATTATGTTTTGTTGTCCGTAATATGTGTTTTCCATCTGGTTAGATCCTGTTTTTCCCGAAAAGGGAAGGTTTTTTATCGACCACATTATAGCATGCCGGAAGATATTTAGAGACATTACCGGGGGCTCAGATGCTTTTTGCGGGCAGGTTCCGGAATACAAGAATCAGGTAAATTTGTATCTCAGTCTGTGATAAAATCTAAGAATACAAGGCTTATAATGTGCCAGATGTTATGGGGGAATTTGGTATGACAGGAAAAATCATCATAAAGTTAGAATCTTTGCTTTTGGCGGTCTTGATCTGTTTTGGCTCACTCGCATTAAGCGGGTGTCAGCAAACTCCTGAAGAATCAGAAGGATCCGCAGTGGATCAGTATGAGACGGAGGCAACATCCGCTGACAATACAGAAGCTTCTGAGACACCTGCTACTTTGCCTTCACCTACTGAAGCTCCATCGCCATCGCCCACGTCTGCTCCATCGCCGACTCCTGCAGTTTTGACCGACAGCGAAGCAGAAGCCGAAGCTTTGAAAATGGCCGAAAAAGCCGGCCTTAGCAGGGAAGATCTAAGAGGAAAGTATGCACTGTTTCAAAAATATTATTATGTGGTCTCAACCAATGCCCGGGTCGAAGAATATAGAAATTTCCTTTATAAGTTTTTCCCGTTAATTGCTGATCACATTAAGACTGAGAACGAAGAATATTTCCTGAATAAGGTCAGTGCTCTGGGGATGTACACGATAAAGACCGGTGATTTTGCAGGCGGTTTTTCCGGCAACTCGATTGAATTCAGCAGTGACAACGTAAAGTATTGGGGCGAGTATTACCAGACTTTGGTTATTTACCATGAGACCATGCATTTCATGGATGCCTGGATCGACGGGGAAGTGGGCGAAGCTTATTTAATGAAAGACGGCTCTTTCCAATTCTATCCTCATTCGATGGAAGATCAGATCGACTATGACCAGGTTGTGTATCACTCTGCAATGGGCTACTTTACCGAAGGCGGTGCGGAGAAATACAAGACGGAATACTTTACTAAAGCAAGTACTGACCCCACACCAACGGGATTGGAGTTCCTGGTCGGGTTGGAATATATCTTCGGCAAAGAAACTGTAGATGATATATTCTTCAGTCATGATACAGCTGTAAAGTTCTGCAATCTGCTCAGGGATAACGGCTTCAGCGATGAAGATATAATCCGTATGTTAAGAACGACTGTAACGGATAAGGTTATGAAAGATAAAACCAAATACATCGATCCGAGAGAAGTCCTGATCCGGCTCTATATTAAGAATATCGGACCTGATTACGCAAAGGATGCAAAATTCTGCAGGATCATAGCAAGCCTGGACAAGGATCTCATAAACAAGATCCCTACCGAATACCGCAAATTTATCAGCAAGGTAACAAAGGAAGCCGACGACGAATGTTACGGCATGATCAAAAAGGTAAGAAAGAAAGTCGGAACTCAGGATGCGTATTTTGAGGAGAAACCATATACGATCTTCCTGGATGGTGAACTTAAGCTCGTAACCATGCTCTGCACATATAAGAAAGAAAAGCCGGTCTATACATCCGTCATATTCGATTATGATTTCGATAAGAGATCTGTTAACAGCATTGAACTATACAAAGACTGGATCCTGGAGAGTTCCGAGATAAAGAAACTTCCGGCAGAAGAAGCTGATGCATTGGTTAAGACGCTCTATAAAGATAATTCCGAAGCGCATAACCAGACTGTTATTGGAAAAGAATATAGTCTTTCCAATCAATATAAGAAAGCCGAAGAACTCGGAAACAAGTATGGCATCAACATATGGTTTGCCGATCTTACTCCTGATGGTGCGCTGTATAGTGAAGACACGAGAACTTATGAATCCGGATCAATATATTTGACGCTTAACAGTATAGAGAAGGTTCTGTCTTTGTATCCGGAAGATTACTTTGACCAATTGCTTTTCGAGAACTATTCAGCTGTTGCGATATGTCTTTATACAGGATGGTTTGAAGAAGCGTTCCCTGAGTCCGTATATGTTAACGGAAAAAATTACCTTATCTTTTATGTTGATACCGACATTGTCAGTGTCCAGGGATATAAGGGAGGAGATACTGTCCTCAAAATGTTCCCGGATGCTACGCCCATGGAGGCTGAACTGATATGTGATATTTGGAGAGCAACAGAGAGGGTCATCTCGCTCCGCAACAGATATTATGAGAAGCCTTCGCTCACGAACTCCAACTGGACGGCAAAGAACTACAAAGGTTTCAAATATCTGAATTCAGAGGACGACAATAAACTTAATAAATTTGCAAAGAAGACCAAGATGCAGTACTTCATCTGCAATGAGGCACTGATCGATTCAAAGAACGACAGGATCCTGACCTATGAGTACATGATGCTCCTTGCGCTTACGGGCAAGGATCCGGGCGGTCTGTCCAAAGAGTGTCTGGCAAAGATCGTGGAACTCGAAAATGCGATAAGACAGGTATTCGATACGTCGGCTTGGCCGGGATCGACGTCCTGGGAGAGCGCGGTCAGCTTGATCGATCCGGGTTGATCCTCATTTTCGCTCTCTTCAGTGTGAATATTTTGTGAGACTTGTGCTAATATGGATTTCATGGATAAGAACAACTCGAAAATATTGATAATCGAAGACGATCAGGATATCAACGATATCCTCTATAGAGAGTTCAGTTCCGAGGGCTATGAGGTCCTAAGGGCCTGGTCCGGGACAGAAGGGCGTCTCTGCCTGACACAGGATCTGGATATCATAATCACCGACCTGATGCTTCCCGGAATGTCTGGCGAGGAACTGGTGGCATTCATCAACGACGGGACTCCCGTTATCGTTCTGAGCGCCAAGTCTTCCGTTGAAGATAAAGTGAAGCTCCTGAAGCTCGGCTGCGTGGATTATGTCACCAAGCCCTTTAACATCAATGAGCTCAAGGCGAGAGTCGAAGTCCATCTTGCTAATTCGCTGAAGGCCAAGGCCGGGTCGGCAGGAAGCGATCCCCACAGCATATCCTTTGGCGGTCTAACCCTCGACAGCGACAACCGTACGGTGACGGCAGAAGGCGGCCAGGCTCATCTTACAAGGACGGAGTTTGCGATATTGAAGCTTCTCCTCCTGGGCAGGGGGACCGTCATCTCCAAGAACCAGATCCTGGAATCCGTGGGCGTTGATACGCCGGACCTGGTCGAATCTTCCATAAAGGTGCATATCAGCAATATAAGGCGCAAGATCAAGGCCTTGAGTGATAAGGAATATATCGAGTCTGTCTGGGGAATAGGTTTTCGGGCAATAGACAGCGAGAAAGAATCTTAACCATATCTTAACTCTCTTGAGAACCGTTTTCTTAACCTTCTGATCGTAGAATGTCTGCTATAAGGAGGATGAAAACATATGGATCACATTATCGAGACCAATAACCTTTCCAAGAAATACGGCAAGCAGTACGCGCTGAAGGACGTATCGATCAGTATCCCCAAGGGATCTATCTTCGGACTCGTCGGCAGGAACGGCGCCGGCAAGACCACTTTCATGAGAGTCATCACGGGCCTTCAGAAGCCTACCGAAGGCGATTACAAGATCTTCGGAATAGATCATCACGACAAGGACATCACGCGCCAGAGGAAGAAGGTCGGGGCCCTGATAGAGAAGCCCGGGATCTTCGCCGACCTCACCGCGTATTCGAATATAAAGACACAGTATATAAATCTCGGGCTCCCGAGCTACGACGGGATAGATGAGCTTTTGGAGCTGGTGGGACTTTCCGATACAGGCAAAAAACTTGCCGGCATGTTCTCACTGGGTATGAAGCAGAGATTGGGAATAGCCATAGCCCTGGCCGGGAGCCCCGATTTTCTCGTTCTCGATGAACCCATCAACGGCCTTGACCCCGAAGGTATCGTCGACATCCGCGAGATGCTCCTTAAGATCAACAAGGAGCGGGGCACAACGATCCTCATTTCAAGCCATATCTTAGGAGAACTCGAGCATCTGGCGACGGACTACGCCTTCATCGAGAACGGCAGGATCGCGCAGCAGATAAGCGCAGAGGAGATGAGGCGCAAGTGCCGCAAGTCGACTTTGATCAAGGTCACCAAGCCTGAGATCTTCTGCAGGATCCTGGACGACATGGAGATCGAATATCAGGTCTCGGGTGAGGATGAACTGACCGTGTTCGGCGATTTTATCCTGAGCGATGTGGTCCTTAGAGCGGCCAAGGAAGGCGCTGATATGCTGTCCTCCACCGTCAATGACGAGAACCTCGAAAGCTATTATCTGGACATTATCGGAGGCCGCGAATGACTAAGTGCTTAAAGAGTGATCTCTACAGACTCATAAGAGGCAGAGCCTTTTATGTCTATGCGGGGCTGATATTGATCCTGTCCGTCATGACCGCCTTCCTGCATGTTCCGACGTTTGAATTATGTGAAGCGGAAGCGGACGGCATGACCGTAACCGTACTGTCTTATAAAGCTGTTGAAGATTATGGGGAAATAGGCTACTGGACGGCTCCAAGCGAGGAACAGATAAGAGAAGATAAGACTAAGATATTCCTCGAGCGTTTTGAGGCTATTCCGCGTTACGCAGCATTTTATACTGCCCTGTTCGTCATCATCACGGAATTTCTTTCCGAAAAGCATAAGACCATGAAGAACAAAGTGAGTGCCGGTATCCCGAGGATCGGGATCTGTTTATCCAAGTTCATATTCGCTTTTTTGATCTATATCTTCACTTATCTTATCCATGCTCTTGCAACAGCTGTTCTTATCCTGTCCCGGAAAGAAGACATACTGGTGAAAGCCGGATATTTGAATGACTCCGTCTTCAATCTTATCGTTGCAGGTCTTCTAGTAGTATCTGTTACGGTCCTGTTCATCGGTATCTTCTACTGCATTGGACCCTACGCAGTGGTAGCTGTAGCGTTGGGATTCACCGTAGCCTCAATGGGGCTTACCAACATCGCGGAGTCAAGGCTTGGGGAACCAAAGCAGATAGAGACCCGCAATGAAGAAGGAGTTGTCATCTCCGTCGAAGATAACCCCAGGTACCCGTCCGGTATCGAAAGGTCCATATATCAAGGGATCATCGATTACGATCCGTCATCCATAAACGTGTCAGACAAGGCACAATTTGTTGAAGATCCCGATGAATTCAGACATATAAGAGAAACGCAGACAAGATCTGCCGTACTCTGGTTCGTCATATATAACGCTTTATCGGTTTTATGTTTTAAGAAAATGGAGAGACTATAAGTGATCAAAGTAATACGTAATTATCTTTTTAGAATAACGCACTCGGCATGGAATATAACATTCATTATCCTGTTTATCCTGATCACAATGTGGATATGTTCCATCTCAGTTCCTCTTGAATATAATAATCTTTCAAAGCTTAATCAGAGTCTTCCGGATATCAAGACTTATGATGTGATGAAGGATATTAGAAACGAAGAAGATCTTATCCCGTCAGGAATATCCCGGAAAACATGGGATGATGCAATAATGAATGCAAATGGCAATAACAACGGCATATTCGCGGTGGCCTTATTTGCGTCTGTTGCCGCCGTCGTATTCTGTTTCTACCTCGTCAGTATGAACATCAAGGGTGATGGGGTGATCAATATGATCGTTGCCGGAATCTCCAGAAGGAAGATCTTTTTTGGGACGCTTTTGACCTCAGCGTCCATAATCTTTATCACGATCGCTGTTGCTGTCGGAGAATTCTTCCTGATGGGAAAGATCTATAATGTTCCTTACATAATTAGCATTCCCTTTATTCTACAGATGCTCCTGCTAATGTATCTCGTGGATTTGGGATTTATGGCATTGATCCTTGCATTACTGTTTGAATTACAAAAACCTATACTTACGGCTTTATTATCTTTTGGACTGATCATGATTATCTTTACGCTCACAGAAATTGGATTAACGTCCGCTATGAGTTTTAGCTGCGCAGAATTTTTGGATATCTATGATGACCAAATAGAGGTATATTCTGTAAAGACTGAAGAAGATGCAAATCATTATATGGCTGCAAAAGAAAAAATATATTTTGTCAAAGACAATAAAATGTATCTTAAGTTGGACGGTGTTGAATACGAACCTAATGATAAATATGATAATCCTAACCCCCATATTGAGCCGTTGATCTTCCTTCATAAAGTATTTGTAGCTAACGGAACTCTTATGCCTATAGAGATTTACCAGTTAGCAGTAAGCGGAGATTGCCAATGGGCTTATGGGGTAATAGACAGACACTATACAGGCTGGACGATACACTGCTTACTTTTGATCTCATTGTCTAGTACAATAGGAGTGGAACTTTACAGGCGAAGGAGAAATTAACCCCGTGATCTGGCAGATCGTCTGCGGCATTCTACTCATCATCATAATTGTCCTTATCATTAAAGTGGTATTGTTAAGACGCGCTTTCGACGAGATCGAAAAAGATGTTAAGGAAAGATCATCCGGGGAGTTTTCGACGCCCATCACGCTTACGACTGCCGACCGCAAGGCCAGACACGCCGCCGTCGTCCTCAACGAGGAACTTAAGACCCTTCACGACGAGCGATGCCGTTACGAGGCAGCCAACTCCGAGATCAACAACGCCGTAACCAACATCTCTCACGATCTCAGGACGCCTCTGACCGCCATCAATTCATATCTTGATCTTATCGACGGCGAGACCGATCCTGATACCAGGGACATGTATCTTGACCGTATCCGCAACAGGACAGATGTCATGGTGGGGCTGACCGACGAGCTCTTCAAGTACTCGGTCTCCAATGTCCGGAAATCCGCCCCCAGGGAAGATGCCCCTGTTGTCTGTGATATAAAGAATGTCACAGCCGAGTGCATGCTCTCCTTCTACGAAGCATTCAAGAAGCGCGGCATAACGCCCAAGATCTCACTCCCGGAGAAGAGCGTCATGGCAAAGGTCACTCCATCCGATGCCGACCGCATTCTCGAAAACATAATAAGCAACGGTCTCAAATATGCCGAGACAGACTTTAATGTAGTCTTAGACGATCAAGGCACCGTCACATTCACAAACTATGCCAAGAGCCTGACACAGTTGGATGTCCAAAGACTGTTCGACAGGTTCTATACGGTAAAGAATTCCGCAGTCTCCACAGGCCTCGGCCTGTCCATCGCAAAGAAGCTCATAAGCGAGAACGGCGGGACTATTACCGCCTCCTTATCAGATGATAATATGCTGTCGATAAAGGTCGTTTTCGATCATGCATTTGACTGCACATCCCAAAGATACAACAGATGCCACTGCCGTCACTGAAAACAGCAGTATCATCAAAAGCAGTATTCCAATAGGAAGCGGTTTTTTATTCATCGGATGATTGTATCAAACAACTGGCGTATATCAAGCGTTGCTGATTGACAAAAATGCAGAATTCTACATAAAATGTGATTTATATTGATGCCGGGTGTGTTGTAAACAGAAAGGAAAAACGAATGGGATACGAGTCAAATGCCAGAGCACATCACCGTGCCGGAAATAATTGTTCAGTCAGTCTTTATAAGACCTTTGCAGAAAAGCTGGGAATGTCGGAGGAAGAAGCAGCCCGCTTAGCTCCTCCGCCGAGATCCGAAGGCGGAAAATGCGGTGGCTATCTGGCAGGCAGGAAGATCATTGAAACTCTGAAGCCCGAAGCAGCAGAAGAATTCGAGAAGCGCTTCTTTGAGATAAACGGCGATAACAAATGCGCGAGCCTCATCTTGAAGAGACGTCTGAAGGGAAAAAACTGCAACGATCTGGTGGGCGAGACTGCAGAGATCATAGAATCACTATTGTGATCTTTTATCCGTCTTTTCATGTTCAGCAAGAGAAGATCCCCAAGATCTTCCGGACGAAAATTCACACTTGAAATCTGATGCCCGGTAGGTTATTATGCTTGTAGAGTAACGAGATTGTTACCTTGATGGGCCGACAGGAGGAAGATGAATCCGGCCTGTGTATTAATTTTTTAGGGGGAGATTATTATGAAAAAAACACCGAAAACTATCGCTCTTATGCTGACACTGTCGCTCCTTGCTACTTCAGGTTGTAATATCGTGAGCAAGACAGAAACTTCCGCGCCGGACACTTCAGAAACAGAGACAACTACAACGGTAACGGAAACGACTACGACTACCACGGAAGAACCCGCGACCACAACGACCACAACAGAGAGCAAAGAAACCGGATCTTCTATGGAATCGGAATCTGAGGTCACCGGTTCATCAAGTGAAACCACAACTACTAAGGAATCTTCTCTCACCAGTTCATCTAGTAAAACCACTTCTAAAAAATCACGTAAAAACGGACTTGACGGGATCAAAAACGGAACGATAATCGAGGTTATGGATGACCCCTGCTACCTCATCGTAAAAGACAACAAAGGAGAATGGCAGGAGATCGTCAAAGGCTATGCAGATTATCTGACCAAGGTCGGAAAAAAGGTCTATTATGCCGACGAATATACGCTTAAGTGTATCGACATCAGCAAACCCGGCAATAAAGCAAAAACATTATTTAAATTCAAAAAATGGTATAACGACGAAAACGATTGTGAGGAAATATTGAACATCTCGGATGCTGTCGTTGTGGGCAACACCATGTACTTCGGCTATTCTTCTTTCGCGGCAGGAACTGAAGATACTGACGGCGTTCTTAAGATCGACCTTGACGCAGGTTCACTTGATGAAGCTGAACAGCTGATCCCTGTCGCTGATTTTGGTTGGAAGATTTCAGAAAAAGAAAAAGCCATCTTTTATTGTGACGGAAGCGAGAGATCATCATACCAGACTCTCTACAGATATGATCTTGCAACAGGCGATAAAACTCAGGTCATGAAAGGCGTGAGGTCGTTTGATATCCAAGATGGCAAGATGCTCATTCTGAGCGATGACGGGCTTAAGCTCATGGATTTAAAGAGCGGAGATATCCAAACAGTAACCGAAAATGACGGGTGGACGCTTTCGGGTAATCTCTGGGGATATGCAGAGCTCCATAACGGAGATGTATATTATCTTGAAGGAAACCATGTGTTCAAATACGATAACGGAAAAACCACGACTGTTCTGAAAATTGACTCAGAGGAAGTCCGCTTTTTTGATTTTCTCTATAATGATGTAATGAGGATTACATATGATGAATCTAAAGAATATTATGTTAACGGAGAAAAGATCTCAGATCTTAAAGGCTTTACCAGTATCACTGTAAATATGAAAAACGGAAAAAGCAAGGATCTTACTTTGACTGATTTCCACGTATCAGAATGAGATCTGTCAACTTTCTTCCGCCGACAGCTCGTTTATGACCTTGATGTCGGCTTTCAGCTTGCGGTATTCGATCACCATCATGATCACATGTGTTGCAAAGTAACCTGCCAGTGTTGAGATAAACGCTGACGGGTACTTATGCAGCTGCCACAAGAGGATGGTTATGCCGACGCATACCGATGAAGTGATGACAAAGTAGATGATGCTCTGGATTATAAAGCCGATCTTCTCGACCTCGTAGATATATGCTGCCAGAGCGAAAGTCGCGCCGATGACACCGTAGAGCAGGATGTTGATGTATGCGGCTATCGTAACGGAAGGGAAGAGAGCCACATATTCGGGTGACATCGAATGGAAGCCCGTCTTAAGGATGGCGTTCATTATGATATCTATGATGAGGTTTACTATGAGCCCGGCGAAGGATGAGAGCGCGAAGCTCGTAAAGCCTCTCTTTAGAACTTCTTTCATATCCTGCCCTCCAGTTTTTCCTTCGTAAGCTTCTCTTTGATCTTTGCGACATTCCTTCGCGAGACATAGGTCTCGTAGCCTGTCTTCATGACAAGCCTGATGGTGCCCGTTATGCTTAAGTCGAGCGACTTTATCTTGTGGATATTTACTATCTCGGATTTGGATATCCTGATGAAGTTCGTATCGCCGAGTTCAGTCTCCAGCTCATATAGTTTTTTTCTCACCACATAGCGGCCGCCTGTGGTAAGGACGATCACGCGCTGGCCTTCGGAATAAGCCGATAAGATCTCAGCTCTTCTGATCATGCGCTTGTTGCCGGCTTCGTCTGTACCGGGGATGTTGTAGTCATAGATCTCATGCAGTTCACCGACAACGGCCCTGACCTCGTCCGTCAGGGCGTTGCTGCACACATGGAGTTCTATCTCCTCATATCTGCTGTCGGTCTCAGTAAGTATCTTCATGCCTCGATTATATCATTTACCTCTGGTCAGCACGCATCCTGCTGTTGAAAACGATGCTTGCAATAATCGTTAATATCGCAGCGGCGCCAATGACCACGATGAGCGGCGCGCCGAATTCTTTCGTCCCGTATTCCATGGTGATCACGGAGCGCGCGAGCCTGGTGGCGTATAAGAAGGGCAGGCACTTCGCAAGATCGTACATGAATCCGCCTGCAGCCTCCACGTCGAACCAGATTCCGCCGATCATCGATCCTAAAGAGATCAGGATCGAGCAGATTCCGGGAGCCGCCTTCTCGTTGAATAATGTTCCGAAAAGCAACCCTATGGCAGAGAACATCAGTGCCGAAGGGAGGCTTGCGATCACGGCCAGCAGGAGCCCTGCGATATTCAGCGGATAATCCGAGATCAGGCTGACAACGAATGCAGCCGTAAGCGAGATGAATGCCTGGATCACGCCCGTTAAGAGCATGGGGAGGATGTATCCCCATACGAAGTCGAAGCTCTTCATCGGCGAAGAATAAAGCCTTGTAAGAAAGGTGCTGCTCCTGTCCTTTGCGACTCCGATGGCCGTAAAGAGCATGATGAACATCTGTCCGAAGACCACGATGCCGCCGGAGAGGTTATCGATCCTGAACATCGTGTTTCCGGCTTCCTTCGGGATGGAAGAATTCACGATGGACATGATTATCAGCATCACGATAGGGAAGGCGATGCAGAAGATCCAGCTTAAGGGGTCCCTAAATACTTCTATCAGATTTCTTTTAGCAAAAGCCATTGTTCTTTTCATTGTCTTATTCTCCTTATTCCATCTTCTCCGCGATGCTCACGAAAACATCCTCAAGGCCTTTTTTTCCTGTCATGTTCTCGAGCTGCCCAAGAGTTCCTATGGCCATTACTTTGCCTTCATTCATTATGACGATCCTGTCTGCCAGCGCCTCGGCTTCTTCCATGTAGTGAGTGGTGAGGACGATCGTAATGCTCTTTTTGAGTTCTTCGATCTCGCGCCAGAGCTGTCTTCTGGCAAGCACATCGAGTCCTAAAGTAGGCTCATCGAGGAAGAGCACCTTTGGCTCGCCGATGATCGCCATGGCGATCGAGAGCTTGCGCTTGTAGCCGCCAGATAAGAGTTTTGCTTTCTTGTCTTTGAACTCTTCCAGATTGAATGCCTTGATCGTCTTTTCCACGGCCGCTGCAGTCTTATCCTTTGGAAGGAAGATGTCTGCCATGAACTCGAGGTTCTCTTTGACGGTCAGGTTCTCTGCCACGGAAGTGTCCTGCGGTGAGATGCCGGTGAGCCGTTTAACATTCTCGGAATCTTTAATGACGTCACAGCCCATGATCTCTGCCTTGCCCTCTGTGGGCTTGGTCAGGCATGTGAGCATCTTGACCGTCGTGGTCTTGCCTGCGCCGTTGACACCGAGCAGAGCTATCAGCTCGCCCTCGTTTACTGTCAGTGTAAGGCCGTCGACTGCCGTCTTGTCCTTATAGCTCTTGATAAGGTTTTCTGTCTTGATCGCATATCCCATATTCTTGTCTCCTTTCTCTTTGTTGAGCCGATAATAGCAGAGAAAAGAACGCCGTTAAATAAAAAATACATGAGCGGTAGTTTCTGACATATGAACGGCAAGGAAGATGAGATTTGAAGTTTAAAATAGTCTATCCATACAAAGGGTAATATAGCAGTATTATTGGGGATGATATAATTAATATAAATAAGAGATGTTATTTACAATCTATTGGTGATGAAATGAATAAAGAGACAGCTTTTGCCGAAATCAATCGTTTACAAGATAAATATGTCACTGAGTTAGTCAGGCTAATAAAAAGCCCTGAATATTCAATGATGAAGGAAATCAATTTCACATCAGCAACTGGTACTGGCAAAACAAAAATGATGGCGAGATGCATTACGTATGGTGCTGTGATAAACCATTTTATACCGCTGCTGATAAACAGCCGGTATCCTCAAATCCTGTTGCTAGATGCGAGGCCTTTATTTCTGAGATTTCAACTAGCGATGGGCATGCGCATTGGATAAAAGAAAACAAAGATAATATCAAAATTGGCGCTGAAGAGCAACTGAAGAACAAAGTTATTACTGAAGAGCAACGCAATGAAATTATTGCTCTGGTTAATAGCGCAGACAATGAACAATTTTATCCTTGTTTGTATGTTATTCCTTATGT
>JAEEGL015613212.1_pt1 | contig 18342 bp, 16 predicted proteins | sample 9134231 | NCBI WGS metagenome assembly JAEEGL01 (sample SAMN16246548, study PRJNA631951) | gut metagenome | biome: gut microbiome; feature: rumen; material: fiber-attached | host: Bos | place: Iran: Karaj | collected 2018-10 | reverse complement strand
TAACAACAGTAACCGTGTGACCGCGTCTGACTAATTCTTCGCAAATATCATTAACACGAAATGGTTCAGGATAATAATACTGACATATCGCTAGTATCTTCACTTTTATTTCCTCTTGCTTTTTTCTTTAAGACTACCGGTTCCACCCTCAACAAGGCCATCGTGCTTAGATACACTCTTGATGGTTCCGAAGAAGCACTTACAGTCAAAGCCGAAACTCATTTTTTGAACATACTCCCCGTCGAGCTTCGCTTTAATCGGTATTTCAAGTTCGTCTCTGCCGTTGATCTGCGCCCAGCCCGTCAATCCGGGTTTAACGCTATTGGCATTGTATTTATCCCTCTCCGAGGTCAACAGATCCTGATTCCAAAGCGCGGGACGTGGGCCTGATAATAGCAATTAAGGAACAAATCAAGATAGCAAAAAAAGAAGCCGATTCTGCCTTCTTACTAGGCAAAACCAGCTTTTTCTTTTTATATTCAGTTCTCTTTTTTCCGTCTTTCTTCAAGATGGAAGCAAAACGATTATCCGGCTGCTATGTTGACTGCAAGGTTCATTTAGGAGTTCTATTCGTTTTCAACATACACCACTTCAGGTGGATTGAATAATCTCGGCACCTTCGCAGTATTGCTCAATCCCCTGCTGATCACCAGCCTGCCTTCATGCACTCCGGATGTGAGAGCAGGCCAGAACCCCTGACCCGGAGCAAAAACACCGTGGTTGAAGATCCGCCATTGTCCACCATGTGCATGAGCTGACAAACAGAGCTCGATCGAATATGGCGCAATCAGTTGCCAGTATTCCGGATGGTGAGATAAAAGAATATGCCATCCTTTTTCGGCTGCAAACTCTGCGAGCCATGCCGTATTAGGAGCGTTATCAGCATCCTTACATTTCTCTGACCTTTGGCCAGACTCTTTTAACGGATATCGAAGGCCTGCGCGTTCTTTGTATGGCAGACGCGCAACATATCTACGATACGCAGTGCAATATGCGCTCGTCAGTCCTCCGATCACGATTTGCCTGCGACTCAATGTGATTACCATGAAATCATTATCCAGGACCGTTATCCCGCAAGAGCTTATACGTTCCAAGTCAACATAGTCCAGCATCCATTCGTGATTGCCTAACGAGAGAAAGCTAGGCGCAAGGTCTGCACAGGCCTTCAGGAATGGAAGCACGTTTTCTTGCGTGTACAAAGGCGTTAAATCGTGCTCCGGATGTGTTCCATACAGAATATCCCCGACAATACAGATCAAATCAGGCTTGTTATGATGTAGGCTGTCAATTATGGGTTTATAAGGCCTGCCATGAAGATCTGCCAAGAGTGCCAAATGAGGAGCGTTTGAAATCTTGTAATGTGTCTCGACCATTTCTTACCCAGCCATCTCGGATTTCAGTTTATCGATCTCTTCCCGGATTTCCTGTGGGCTTGGCAGCTCCAGTCCAACCGTCCAGCCGTAAGGAATTCCATCTTCAATCTCTTCAGCCTTCACAAACTGCTCGTTGATTTTGAATCCGGTCGAATCGTAGTACCTCTCGCCGCATTTTGCGTTCCAACTTTCCGGGAAAATCGTGAAACTGCTCTTCCCGATCACAGCCATCCCTTTGAGATAGTGCCAGCCTTCTTCCGGCGTAATGCCTCTCTCGATAAGACTCTGAATACAAACCGGGTCGAACTTTTTATCTTCAAATTCGCTGACATGGATCGTCCCGGACACTCTTTCGGTGATCTCGTCGAAATAGATTGCTCTGCTACGAGCCATGATCTTCGCGGATTTAGACATTGGACCGTTGCCGAGGCCGAAGTCATCAAGGTCAGGCATAAACTCGTTTGATGGTATCCTGCCTTCTCTCATAAGTTCTTTTGCTTCTTCTGCTGAAAGGTTGTTTGTATCCAAACTTACGAGCGAGCCTTTCTTTGCCGGAACGATCATATAGTTATCGGTTAGAGCAAAGACGATCACTTCCTCGTCTCCAAACTTGACCCTTGATCCGAGAACACGGTACTTATATTCGGTTTCCCAGCCCATGTTTTCATAGATTGCACCAACCAGCCCTGTGCTGCTGCATCGGCGCATATTTACAGAATCGTCTTTATAACGGAGCCAATGGAGAGACCTTGGAGTCTTTTCGTTGGCTTTTTTAATGAGGATGAGCTTCTTTATCGGGTTGTAGAAAATATCGACATGTTCGATGATCTGATCGCCGTTGTTGAGTTTCCTGTTGCACATGGCATTGAACGCTACGCCTTTGTGATCAAAGGTCGCACAGGCTTTTTCGCGAACGCTGAAAAACTCAGGTCTGAAAACCTCACACCCGCTGAAATCGTAATTGCCGAATTGGTATTTGTCCGATTCATTTTCCGACAATTCATTATTCGCTTTATCAACCCATTTTGAAAAACTCTCTTCCGGCGTCTTCTTATCTTTCTCATCTTCAACGACCACATCAACGTCCGGAAACAGTTCGTAGTTGTCCGAGTCAATAGCATAGCGATGTTGGAAGCCTATCGCGGAGGCGGACATCTTCTTTTCCTCTTCCTCGATATGTTCCTTAATCTTGTCCTCTATGCCTTGCAGCGTTTCCTCGCTGTATCCTCCGGCACGAAGACCGGCGCGATTGTAGTCTTCCGCATTGAACCCTCGCCAATTCGGGACAGCGCCAACAAAGCCTTTGAACGCTCCAGTATCAAAGACTTCAAGTTGTTGCAGGCCGTGCTTCCATCCTCCTGAGTTTGCATCAAGCATTCGAATCGCCTGTTCATATTCTTTTCGTGGGATTATTGCCTCGTGCTGATCTCTTGCGTAGAACTGCGGGAGATCTCCATTGTTCGCAACAGATTTGTGGTCCTTGAAGTCCGGAGTGAAGGTCTTTTGTGCCAGGACGTCGCCCGCTCTTCTCTCATTTCTTATGATGCTTATGACGGAGCTTGCCGTCCATTTCAGTCTTCCGCCGATTACCTTACCGTTCTTCGTCGTGTGTTGGTGCGTCTTTCTTCCAAGCTTCATGAGAACGTTCGCTATTGTTTCGGGCAGTGCTCCGGCTCTGTACATATCGAATATCAAACGAACGGTCTTTGCCTCTTCTTCGTCAATGGCGATCTCATTAACTCCAACACGCTGGTATCCAAGCAAACTCGGTATCATATAGTCGCCTTGAGAGAATCGCATGAAGTAAGAAGCATTCATCGCTTCAGACTTCTTATGGCTCTCCTCCTCTGCTACAAGAGACAGCACTGTCAAAGTGAAATCGATGTTCTTATCGAGCGTGAACATGTTCTCGGTCTCAAAGAGGATGCCAACTGGATGAGGTAATTTGCGCAGTTCATAGACGATGGATAGACAGTCCTTCAGATTTCGGTTGAGACGGGACAGGTTCTTAACGATGATCATATCGAACTTGCCGGCTCTGGCATCTTCAAGCATCGTCAAAAGGCCGGTCCGCTTCTCCATACTCGTGGCAGTAATACCCTCGTCCGAATACAATGCGACCAGCTTCCAGTCCGGACGCTGCCGAACATATCGCAGGTAATAATTCTTCTGTAACTCAAAAGAAGTAGTCTGAGAAATGCCGTCTGTCGAAACGCGGCAGTACACAACTACTCTTTTTCTCACACTCGGATCATAAGGGCGGATTTCCTTGCGCGCAGGAATAAACGTAACCTTACTCATGTCACGCGCCTTGCCGTATCTCTCCCTTATGGATTCCTTTGTCTGTTCTGTTGTGTATTTCTCGTCTTCCACTTCCACTTTCTCCTTTATGATTATTCTGATCTGTATGGAGTAATGTGGTAATCGTTCAGATCGACAAACGCAGTTTGCCCGTCTTCCTGCATTACAACATCGTACCAAACGGAATCCGACGGGTATGGAAGCCCAATCAGAAAAGCAAGGTATTTCACAAATCCTTTCGAATATATGCGATAGACCATGCCGCCTTTATCTTTATGCCGAACAACCTTAAATGTATCGTTATCTCGCTTCTCACTCGGTCTGATGTATAGGATCTTCTGCTTTCTGTCTACCAAAAGGTGAATATACTTCGGATCTTTCAGTTCATTCATCGTATTGTCTGAGAACCTGATCCTGTCATCAAAGAAATAGACTCCAAGTCCTCTGTTAATGGTCATTCGTCTCATTCCTTTCGGTTTCGGAAAAGAAGTTCATCCCCATTTGTTCAGCTTCCTTACCGTCACTTGGAAGATGAGGAAACTCAATCTTTGTCTGATGGTCCTCGAACTTCACGCCAAGAGAAGTCTCCCACTCATCCGGGAAGTGGTTTTTCTTTCTTCTTGACCGCTTATACTCGCGTCCTTCCGCTTTTGCGGCTTCCCGTTCCTGTTTTTCAAGTTCCTTCTGCTTCTCAAACTCTTCGAGTCTCGTGAGATCTTCCGTACTGAGTTCCGAATCGTCAACACCTGCCGATTCTCTTGATTTTCTTGTCAGCATGTAGTCCTCTGCGTCTTTGAACTCAAACACCATGACGATCTCATCACTCTTATCAAGTTGACGGGCATAGGTCCCGCAGATCTTATAACTCTTTCCAAAGCACCAGCCAAGTTTCTTGTAAAGTCTCTCTGCAAAAGGCTTGCCTGTTATAAACCTCGATTTTCGTTCACCGTCCTTGACATTGCACCAACGCTGTCCATCTCTGTCGTCAGGATCACATGGTTTGATGATAAACCACCCTTTCTCCCAATCGACCATCAAAAGAACATGAGTCACATCTGCGAAACCGGCAATGCAGTATGTATTAAACTGCAATCCGTTAGGACGGAACGTGACCATGCTTTCTCTCATATGGGACAGAAACTGACGGCGGACCACTTCTGCTCCGCGAATGTCAACTTCCCGCATCTCCTCGTCAGCCATCCCGAGAAAACGGTCATTCAATCTTTGATAATCTTGTTCCATATCTGAATATGCTCCTTTTATACCTTTTCATTCCTTCTTATTGACACCGTGAATCATCTGATCCTGTGTCGGGAGGCTCCAATACCATTGTCCGTTTTTTCTTGACGACACGATTCCAATCTGCCTTTTTGCTTGGTTTACTGTTCTGCCGCTTATTCCCGTATTCGTTATCATTTCAGTCACTTGAGTGGCTTTTTGAGGGCCCTGTGACAAGAGCCGGATTATCATGTTTGCAGCTGTTTCTATCTTTCCTCCAGCCAAGTTTTCTAAATCGGTGGAAGAAATAGTTGTATTCGGAAAAACGGTTTGCTCATTGATCCATTTGAATCTTCCATCTCTGTCAATAGTAAACATCAATTCTGACCCAAGACCGGACAGGCTGGATTTAATATGCCGAATGTAGCGTATCTGTGGGTTTTCTTCAGAGCATTCTATCTGAATGACGCTCCTGGCCAGAGCAACAATGTCAACACTGCCAAGCCCTCTGTACAGTTCTTTGGCATGAGATTTCTTTGTCATGTGTCCAATCAGAATAACGGCACAGTTGCTTGCAGCAGCCCATGTGCTGAGTTTGCTCATAACTCTGCGCATACTGGTGACGTTGGATAAATCCGAATCTCCTATATACGCCTGAAAAGGGTCTACTACAAGCAAACGGGCGTCAGATCGTATCATTGCCTGGCGAAGAATGTCGTCATTAAGAGTGAACGAGTTTACATCTTCTCTGATAAAAGCAACCCTTTCACAATCTGCGCCAGATTTATCAAGCCTCGGCTTGATTGTATCTGCGAGGCCGTCTTCCGAGCACTGATAAATAACTTCTATCGGCTGCCTGCTCATTCCGTCAGGCAATACGTCCCCTCTTGTAAGTCTCGATATTATCTCGATTATGAACATTGACTTGCCTGCTCCGGGATCTCCCTGAAGCACAGTGATTTTTCCGCAAGGAATGTAAGGATACCATAACCAATCAACCTTTGAGGTCTTAACGGTATTGAAATGATCCAGCATAAGGCTATCGTTTTCCATTTCGACCTCCACATAGGAATAGAAATAGTCATAGTTTTTTATCATTATAATGATAGCGGAAAATACTCGCAACGTACCAAGAGTATCATTTTTCTTATTATTCGACCAGCAGGCGAAAGAAGTCTAAGGTGGAAGAGTTCTAGGGGCGCTCTAAGGTAGCAATTGCCATCTTAGTTCAAATAATGTGAGCAGTGAAAAGCAGTCCGGCCTCAGAGGCATCCGTCTCCTGCTCAGAGCATGATACGGTTTTCTTTTCATTTGCAGAGCGGACACCCTGAAGTGTAAAAAAACTAACTGCTCTTCAAATCGCACATTTGCCGAAACTAAGGCAGATGCGTAATATAATAAAGTCATAGGGAGTTTTGCGCAAAGGAAGTGATGCCAATGGCGATTGATTTGATAAGCATCGGGAACCGAATAAAGTTTTATAGATTGCAGCGGAAATGGACTTTGGAAAGAATGTCTGACGAAACCGGAGTTAGTCTTCAAATGCTCGCCCGTGTTGAACGGGGAGAAAGATCGTGCAGTCTAAATACACTTGTTCTGATTGCGAATGCTTTGCAACTTCCCGCAGATGAGCTGTTGGTGGACAACCTCGTCTATACAAACAGTCAAAGGGATGGTGATGAATACTACACTCTGCTGGACTGCACACCGGAAGAGACTGCAATCTTGATCAAGAACATGAAGAGTCTCAAGGAGATTCTTCACAGATACACAATCAAATAGCGGCTTTACCCCTATGACAGCACGGATGCTTTATGTGTCCGTGTTTCTTTTGAATAGTCATTGATCATTTAGACATTTTTAGTTAAAATAGAATTATTAGCAACAATATATAATGGTGCTTGTATTTTTCTCTATTCTGTGGTATCATATTGGCAAGTACGCAGAGGAGATCGACAAATATGGGAAAAACAAAATACATTATCTACCTTACCAAAGAAGAAAAAGATAGACTGCATACAATCATAGAGACAGCACCGGCTGTAACCGCCACAAGAGCAAAAATTCTTCTTGAGTCCGATTTTGCAAATCCGAAGTACTGTTCCGCGCAAAAACTCGCCGAGATATTGGGAACTTCCCATGCAACAGTCCAAGCCGTCCGTGCTGAATATGCGACAAGCGGACTTGATAGCGCAATTTTTCCGAAGGGAACCTTATCATATGACCGACGAGCGCTTATGAATGATGAAAAGCGCAAAGCAATCATAGACATGATCAAAAATGATCTGCCACCTTACGGTCAGCGAAGATGGACCGTCTTATCCATCTGTGATGAATGCGTCAAGCGAGGCATCTTCGACTATGTTGCAAAATCTGTTATCCAGAAGCTTCTACATCAAGAAAAGATTGATTTGAAGAATCCCAACAACCTATAAACTGAAAAGGACTCCGTTCCATCACCGCATCTCTACGGTGGAAACGGAGTCTTTGATTTTGACATAATCATATCTCCAACTGTTTCATAAGCTGGCCAAGCAAATCCTCAAAGCAAAACTTGATTTCTATGTGCTCAGGATCATAGAGGTAAATGACATCAATGAAGCTGTTCACCATCTCTCTGGTGAGTTTGCTTCCCTTCATGATTCCTGAAGCTTTGGTTTCAATGCGGTTTAACTCGAATTGAAGGTTCTTTTCGTTTTCGTCTTCTTCAAGCAGCACACTGAGCCTTTCTTCGTGGGTTTTCCGCTCCTCATCAAGTTCCTTTTTGATGTCAACGAATTGCTCCCTTGTCAGATGTCCATCGGCATATGCTTCGTATTGCCTGATCTTCTCCGCTTTCAGGTATTCCAGTCGTTTCTTCGCTTCTTTGATGATAGCTTCCGCATTACCGCGTTCCGCTTTGCGCCGCTCCTTTAGCTGATAACTCAAATCGAACAGCAGTTTGAGCTGATTGTTGATCGCATATCTGACCTGGCCCTCAATCGCCAGTGCTGAATAATCCTCTCGACAGCATTGTGATTTATGACCGCTGATTGATGCGTGTGGACAGTATATCTTCTTTTCGGTTTGCCCCTTATATGACATCGTGAGTTTGCAGTTACCGCATCGAATCTTGCCAGTCAAAACATTGCCTGCATCCTGTGGCATTGATTTCGACCTCTGCTTTCCGATTGCCCCTTGTGCTTTCTCAAACAGTTTTTCCGAAACAATTTGAGGAAGCGCATTGGCAATATAATACCTTTTGTTTTCCGGCACTTTACGTCCGTGCTTTGTTCCTACAACAAGCGTCTCGACCTTTCCTTGAACTGCACAGCCGGTATAACTGTAGTTTCTTAATATCCTCCAAACACCTCCTGTGTTCCATAGGAGCTCGTGAGTCTTGATGTTTCCGCACTTCTCACCGTACTTCTCAAGCCGGTATTTTGCAGGAATGGGAATCTCTTGTGTATTAAGGTATTCAACGATGTCGATTGTTCGAGAGCCTCCGGCTGCCATTTTGAAAATCGTCCTAACGACCGCTGCTGCCTCTTCATCGATTACCCACTTATGCGGTTCTGAATAATCTCTGATATATCCATAGGGCTGCTTTCCTGCGGTTGTTACACCTTTTTTCCACAAGGCTTGTTTTGCACTTTTCTCCTTTTTTGACAAGTCTTTGCTATAGAGCGTGTTGATCAGATTTGTAAGACTCGTGTCAATTCCAATCGTATTGCCGACGAAGTTGTTGCTGTCATAGTTGGAGTTGACTGCAATGAAGCGAATGTTCAAAGCGGGAAAAATCTGTTCAAGATAATCTCCGACGCCGATATAGTTTCTGCCAAGTCTCGAAAGATCCTTTACGATTATCGTATGGATCTTTCCTGCTTTTGCATCTTCAACCATACGCAGAAAACCGGGCCGATCGAAATTAGTTCCTGTGTAACCATCATCAACATATTCCGTGACCTCGCCTTCAAGATCGCTTCTTTTTTCGATAAAATGCCTTATCAGTTCTCTCTGATTCTCAATACTGTTGCTCTCGTCTTTATCTCCTGCCTTAATGTCATTGTCGGCATGAGAAAGTCTCAGGTACATTGCTATACACTTTTCCATATCAGCTCTCCTCCAGCAATTCGGTAAAGCGAGAAATCACGTCTTCGCACTTGAATCGAATGTCAATCGTTCCGTTGTTCCATACCGTAATACGATCAACGAAAGCATCCAACAGGTTCTTATCGAACGCTATATCATCCATATACCGTTCAAAATCATCCGCAAGCTCGCAGTACCTTTCGACAGTCTTTTTCTGTCTGACAATTAGATCTTTCTGAGCCTTCATTTCCGCGTGAAGGTTCTCCTTTTCAAGCATATAATGCTGGCTCAAAGCTTTATAGTCTTCCTCGTCAATGACACCCTCGGTAAGATTGGTATAAAGCGTTGCAACTGCATTTTCATTATCCGAAAGCTTCCGCTTTAAGCTGACAAGCTTTTTCTCTCCGGATAACAACTTACCTTTACTCCTTGTTCCTTCAAGCAGTTCTTTGGCGAAGCTCTTTTGATCGCATACTGCTTTTACCAGAGCCTTGATTTGATCAAGAACCACTGTCTTGATTAAATCGACATGCATCCTGTGATTGCAATACGGGAGATGGTTGTGTCTGCACACATAGAAAATTCCGTCATATCCTTCTTGATCCCTCATGTGTTTGAATCTTGTGAACTGCATTGTATGGTTACAGTCCCCGCAGTAAATCTTCTTGAAAAAGACATTCTCTTGGGCGTTCCGTTCAATCAGAGTCTTATCCAGACTTTCCTTTCTCTTGATTGCTCCCTCCCTCATTAATTGTTTTGCTTTTTCAAAGTCCTCACGCGAGATAATTGCCTGATGGGTATTCTCGTGAATGATCCAGTCCTCTGGAGCTACCCTGCGGACAATATCTTTCTTGTAAAGTCTGTGCCGTTTGGTTCCTTGGACGGTATCACCGACATAGCATTGCTTCTCAAGGACCTCCCTCACAACAGATTGACGCCAAACAAGATCATCTCTACCGGTCTGGAAACCTTCCATCTCTTCCTTGTACTGGCCGGGAGTCTTCAGCCCAGCTTCGTTCAGCCTTCTTGCAATCTCTCCGCAAGGAACGCCACGGATATACCATCTGAAGATTGCCTTTACAATCCTTGATGTTTCCGGGTACTCGACAAGAATGTTGTTTTCTTTGTCCTTGATATATCCAAATGTAGAGTGACCAATTTTGCTCTTGCCCAAGCTGCTTTCGAGAATGAATGCCTCAGTCCTCTTTTTGGAAGCATCCATAGCGTACATCTCATTGACCATGTTTTTTATAGGTACTTCCAGCCCTCGACGATCATCCTCTCGAACGCTGTCGAATCTGTCATTGATCGAGATCAGTCTGGCGTTCAAATGCGGGAAGATCGTTTCGATATAGTAGCCGGTCTCGATAAAGTTTCTTCCAAAGCGAGACAGATCCTTAACGATCACGCACTGTATCCGACCTGTTTTGATATCCTCGATCAACCTTGTGAACTCCGGTCTGTCAAAATTGGTACCGCTGTATCCGACGTCCTGATAAACGTCGGTCAGTTCAAACTCCGGATGATCCTCTATGTATTGCTGTATCATGACTGTTTGTGTCTCGATAGAATCCCTCGTATCCTCTTTATCAATAGAGATTCTGGCATACGCCGCCGTCCGGATTCGTTCGGCTCGTTCGGTAATAGGATGTGGGCCTTCTATTTCGTTTTCATTAAGTCGTTTTCTGCTTTTTCGTGCCATTTCAACTTACCTCCATGAATGCTTTCGGTATGATTTCTTTCCACCTCAATTCATTCGGGATGATCTCAAGACTCTCAAATCTATTGCAAAGGATCTTCGAGATATACTTCTTGATGATTGACCTGTCCAATGCGCAGCGTCCGTCATAAGTCAAGAACAACTTCAGCCAGGGGTTCTTTTCGCTCAAAGCGATTTCCATATCAGCGATACTCTTTTTGATCTCAGACAATTGAGCTTCAAGCATCTCCATCCTATCGTCAAGCTCAATAATCCTTTGATCAACGCCATCACCGGCGTAATCATCGCTGCTCTGAATCGGGAAATACAATTCAGCCAGGCAAATCATCTCTTCTATGATCTTTCTCTTCTCCCGTGACAGTGCCTGAAGCATTGAGTTTTTAAGATGTTGACCACTCAGTGACGCCAGCATCTTTTGAAACGAAACAGCCTTTGCTTTCTCGTTTGCTAAAAACTGTCTCGTGCTTTTCTTCATTTCCTCAACGGAAATACGCTTCTTTTCATAATCTATTCCGTGTTCTAACCTCGACGGTATTCGCATAACCGGTCCACTTGCAGGCTGATGGATCTGTGCCACTAAAGGAGCTCCGGTTTCTTTGTCAAACACCGCTCTGCTGAAAAGGATCTCTGCAAACCCCGGCTTCTTATATCCGTTCTTCCTATTATCAAGCGATACTTGAACTCTGTCAAAGAGTTCCCGATCAATGATTGCCGGGCAGGGATAGGTCTCAACTGTTCCAATCAGATTCCGTTTCCATACTCCGCAATACAATTCTTTTCGTAGAATACTGATGATCATCGGATACTTCCATGTAGTCGATACCGGGATAAAATCTGGATTTGTCTTCCGCTTGTTATAGCTGGTCGGAATCAACTCGCCTCTCTCTGTCATCATCTTTGCAATTTCAACTGGTCTTTTTCCATTATCAAAGAGTTCGAAGATTTCTTTAACAAGCGGTTCTGTAATCGGATCAACAACAAGGTTCATCCCTTCGTCGGCGTAGAGATAACCATATTTTTCATATTTCCTTTCAGACAAGTGAGTTTTCAACGCGTCGAGGCGATAATCAATGATACCTCTGTGGTATTTTTCTTCAATGAACGCTTTTGCCTCTGTATCAGTAACGCTGCCCGAGTAGAAGTTCTCAAGGGCAAAAGCAAATTGGATGCCAGCCGGCAAGAACAACTGTCCAAGCAAGTCATGGATAATGAAAATATTGCTTCCGAATATCTTGTACGAGTGAAAGACAACACACTGAAATCTGCGCGAGACAGCATCCTCCTTCATTTTTTGGAAGAACTCTAATGACCCCTCCGTCGTCTTCCTGTCGGTATATCTCTTTTCGATGTTCATCCCTAACGTTTTTGCAAATTGCCTGATTGTCGCATTTTGTTCCTCAATCGAAGGCAAATCGCTCAGTTCCGGTGTTATTCTTGTATAGCTGACGCAATTCATTTCTGCTCCCCTTTCTCTGCTTCGTGTTCTGCAGCGTAATCAATGTACTCCTGTATTTCCTCATCAAAGAGGAAAACAACCTTGATCGTTTTTGAGTCAATGACGATAACTCTATCCAGGAGCGAAACGACCGCCTCCCTTGACAGTTCCGTCAAATTCTTGTATTTCTTCAGATTGTCTATCCACGGCTGCAACCGGATTCTTCCTGTTACCACATCTTTTCGTTTCTTCTGCAAATCATTATAAGCCTTTTCAACTTCTTCACGACTTTTGGAAAACCTCGCATTCAGTTCAGCAAATTCTTCCTTTGAGATTATTTCATCAACCATGTCACGGTAAAGCTTCGCTTTTAGGGTTCCATAATACTCGATTCCCTCTTTCAGTTTAGAAAGCTGCTTGTCCAAAGTCCGAACGCCGATTGTGCCTTTTGGAATATCACCTATCGAGTTGAGTATAGCTTCTGCTTTATCAAGCAATTTGATCCTGTTTTTTATTTCATCCAGTACTGCATCCGTCACTTGCTGAAGATTGATATTATGGGAGGTGCAGCCGTCTCCGTTTTTGAAAGTGGTACAGTGATAATAGTAGTATTTCTTGCCTTTTGCGGTTGCAGTTCGGCGAATCATATTCTGACCGCACGAACCGCATTTCACATAGCCTGACAATGGATAGACCGCAGATTGTTCAGGTGAAGTTCTCGTGTCCATTTTCAAAAGCTCCTGTACAGCATCAAATTTCGCCTTGGAAATAATGGCGTCATGCGTTCCTTCAACGCAGATCCAATGGTCTTTATCTACAAGCAAGCTCTTTTTTACCTTGTAATTGATTTTCCTGTTTTTGCCTTGCGCCATCGTGCCGATGTAAAGCTCGTTTTTCAGTATCCGAAGAACGGTCTCTATCGGCCACTTTGCAGATTCGGTTGAACGAAATCCGCTGTTGAAGTTCAAGCCGCATTTTCTCTTGTACTCAAAGGGAGGCTGCACGCCCATTTCATCAAGCTTCTCTGCGATTGCGGCAAGTCCGAGTCCGCTGAGCTTCATATCAAAGATCATCTCAACTATTTTCGAGGCATAGTCATCAACGATCAGATGGTTCTTGTTCTTTGGATCTTTCACATACCCATATCCTGCGAAACTTCCGATGAACTGCCCGCTTCGCCGTTTGACATCGAAGTGACTTCGGATCTTCATAGATATATCCCGGCAATAAGCGTCATTGATCAGGTTCTTGAACGGAACGATGATCTGATTATCGTCGCTCGCATTGTCGGCGCTGTCGTAGTTGTCGTTGATTGCAATAACGCGCAAACCGAGCGACGGGAAAATCCGTTCGAGATAACGCCCGGTTTCGATGTAGTTTCTTCCGAGACGGGAAAGGTCTTTGACAACTACGCAATTGATCCTTCCTCGCTCTACGTCGTTCATCATTCGGATAAAGGATGGTCTGTTGAAGTTTGTTCCGGTGTATCCGTCATCCTTATATTCGCCGACATACTTTATCCGCTTGTTTTTGCTGAGAAAATCCTTGATCAACTCTCTCTGACTTTGAATACTGTCGCTTTCCATCTTGTCTCCATCATCGCGGGAAAGCCTTAAATACATCGCTACATTTCCGGACAAATTACCGTTCTGGAGCATTCGTACACACCCCCCTTTCTTATTCTTTTGCCGACTGTTCCGGCTTATTGATATTATAGTTTGTTCCTCACCGTCTAACAAATGTGCGATTTTGTTCCTCGGCTTCAGGAAACAAAGCCATCTTCAAACAGTCTTCAAGTCTCCCCTTGCCCGAAAAGCTGACCTTTACAATCAGCCCGTGATTCTTATAACAGTAGGGATTCTTGATCTGCCTGATGTAGTCCTTCACTCTTTCTTTAATGGGAAGATCTGTATTGATCTTCACCATGCTTATATCGACCAATTCTTTCGGATCAATGTCTGCAATATCTGTGTTCTGCATTTCTATCAGTCGTTCTCTTGTGATTTCTTGTGTTACCTCCATTCCTTTTATTCCTTTCTTTGTATTTGTTAGAAAGCCTCCGGTTAAAAAGCAGACCGGAAACGAAGCTTACTGCTGCAAAGCAAATTCGTTTTGGCGATTGTTCAAATCGTTCACTTCATATCTCATGAATAGTCTTAAAAGTATATTGAATAAAATCTGAAAATGTGATATACTGTTTTAGCTGAAGGGCGGTGATTTCTTTGGGAAAAACCAAATTCTTTATTTATCTCTCGGATGATGATCGTGCGTTTCTGAATGACATAATCAAAACACAAAATGAAGAGACTGCTATGCGGGCAAAAATACTGTTAGCGTCCGATTTTAACAATCCAATCTATCGTACCGTCTCGCAGATTTCTTCTGATTTGGGCGTCACACGAACAACAATTCAAAACGTCCGTGCAAGGTACGCTTCATTGGGGCTTAAAAAAGCTGTTGTTTCCAATGGTATTCAATCCCCCGAGCACCGTGCCTATATCACTCCAGACAAGCGCAAGCAAATACTCGATATTATCCATGAACAACCTCCGCTTGGTCAAAGAAGATGGACAATCGAACTCATACGCGAGGAATGTATCAAACGCGGTTTGTTTAACTATGTTGCTTGGTCTGCGATCTCAAAGTTCATCAAGGACGAAAACATCAACTTGACGAAATCATCCGAATAATTACTTCCCTCATTGAACTTTTGGACAATGAGGGATTTTCGTATTCAGGAAGAGTTCTCGCCAGTTTCCAAAATCCAAGATTATAGGCTGTTGTACTTTGGATCGAGTTGTTCACCCATCCTTCCTCCATTTGGCAAAAAGCGATCCCCCGATCTTCACTCAGATGACCGGAGGACCGCTTCTTCATTCACCGGGAAAGTCCGACAGCAGACTGTCCCAGATTTCTTGATTCTTTTCTGATGTCAATTCACGCAGTTGTTCTCTTTGGGAATCCGAAAATCCGTATTTCTCAGCCATCTCGTAGACAGTCTTATGCGACTCAACGATGACTAAACAGATTCTCTCTACCATAGTTTCACTGACAACCACGTTACCGTTATCATCTATCGTTTCTGTTTGAACGGTATCTTCTTTGACTTCTATTCGGTAGTCTATGTGATTCATATCCCAAAAAACCATTCTCAAGATGTTGCTCTTGTATGCATCCATTGTGACGACCTCTTGAGCATTTTCCGAATCGCCGGCAGTCTTAACGGCATATACGGCAAGGACTTCACGCCACTTCGCTCTGTCCCCATGCATCTCAATCTCGTCATATTCATTGTCTTCCAAGATCTCTGTCATACTGATGTCGTATTCCGTATTGATCTCTATGATTGCGTCCTGAACAGACATTCCCGTTCCGGCGTCCTCCATACTTCCAAATATCCCGAATCCGGAGCCAATGATCATAGCAACTATGACAATCAGAAGGATAACAAGAATCACTACAACTGCGACCCATCCTCCCTCAGCTATTGCGGCGGCAAGTGCCTTGACAGCTGAGACAATCGCTTTTGCGGCCGCCACAACAGCTTTTACAACGACTTTTGCAGTTTTGGCGGCAGCTTTCGCTGCCGCCCTTGCTGCTTCTGCCGCTTTTTTTGCCGCTTTTGCCGATGCCTCCGCCGCCTTCTTAGCGGCTTTTGCCGTTTGTTCTGCGGTCTTTACAGCCTTTTTTGTTGTTTTAACGGTTGTTTTTGCGGTTGCCTCGGAGGTTTTGATCGTCTTACCGGTTGTTTTGCCTGTTGTCTTGATATTCTTTTTCATCGTTTTGAATGTCTGCTTCCCGGTGGATTTATTTGTCTGTTTTATCGAATCCCCCGACTGTCGTTTTTGCTTGATTTGCTGAACAAGGCGTTTACTTCCGTCGTAGGTCTTTTTGACTGTTTCCTTGGAATCATGAGCTATTTCTCCGGCAATGTCATCAGAGGCGTATTTGATCTTGTCCTCTGCGTACTCTTCCGGCGTGGCTTGTCCGTCATCAGCATAGTTTTGAACGTGATCTTTTGTCCGAATAAGTCCTCTCTTCATCCGTGTGGACAACTCGGAGGATTTATCAAAAGCTGGCAGACTCTTGCCGGCATCCTTTGTCTTGATTTCCTTCAAGGAGTTCACCTACCTATCTGTCACGGGACGGTTCGTGTCTTTCAAGACCTCCGGGTATCCCTTTCAACGTATCAAGCGCATCCTTGACCGATTCTCTGACGTGATCAGCTCGGATCTTATCCGCACGGTCAGCCGCCTTTTGCGCGAGTCCTTCAAAACCCTTGCCGATCTTTTCCATCAGCTTTCCGATTCGACCGAGAACGCCTTTGTGCGACTTGTTTGCTTCCGCCTCTTTTGCAGATTTGCCGATTAAAAGTCGTCCGACGTTCTTAAGGTGTCCTTTTGCTTCCACAAGCTCCGACTGCATTGTCTGAAGCTGCAGCGCGTTCTGCTTGTTCTCTTTCGAACAAATCAGGAACAGGGCGGTGAGTTTGTCCAACGTTTCGGGTACTTTCATGGCGCGAACGGCTTTCAAAAAAGCCTCTCTGCCTTTTTCTTTGAATGCAGTGGCCGCATTTTTCGCAGCCTGCACAAGATTTTCCTTCACCTTTCTGACAACAGTTACAACCTTATTTACGCTGCTCTCGGTCTTTTGAACCAGCGTCTCGCATTTGGCTTTCAGCGTACCGTTGTGGATTAGGTTGATCTCCCGCCTCATGTCCTGCATCTCCTTGAGCATTTCGGAAAGAGTCTTTTCCATATCTCCTATATAGTCAACAAGAGATTCGACTTCTGCTTTTTCCTTGAGCATATCGTTTTTTTCAAGTGCATCCATCAGTTCTTCGATCTGCGGATGTTGCCTTAAATCATCCATTCTTTTTCACCCCCTACTCTTCTCCGAATTTCGTGGTCATAAGCTTATACAGTCTTGTGTTCTTCGGGAAGCGGTTAATAAACGGAACGAGTGCAGAACCGACTTTCATCAGTCCGCGACCTGCTTCCACGTTTGTGATATACGAAAGCTGAGTATCCGAGATATTCAGAAGCTCCGCAAGTTTCAAACGGTCGGTCGTGGCCTGATTGAGCATGATGACAAATTCAGAGTTTGCGAGCATCGTTCTTGCCGTATGACTCTGTAATAGGTCGTCTACGTTCTGTGTAATACCGGTGCAGAATGCTCCATACTTACGAACTCGCTTCCAAAGAGTGAATAGGAAGTTTGCACTGTACTCGTGCTGGAACAGCAGGTAGATCTCGTCGATGAAGATGAAAGTATTCTTTCCTTTTGCACGGTTCGCAGTAATACGGTTAAGGATGCTATCAAGGACAACTAACATACCGATAGGCAGAAGCTGTTTTCCGAGATCGAGAATGTCGTAGCAGATCAGTCGGTTGTCCACGTTCACGTTCGTTTGTTTTGCGAAAGTATCAAGCGAACCGTCGGTGAAAAGCTCGATGGCAAGGGCGATGTCCTGCGCTTCCGGCTCTTCCTGTTTAAGCAGTTCGGCGCGGAACTCTTTAAGCGTCGGGACCATACCCTTGTATCCGCGTTTCTTGTAGTTGCGGTAAACGATTTTGGTGCAGCGGTCAATCAAAGACTTCTCCTTTGCGCCGAGACTGCGGCTGCCGATAAGCTGTTCGCAGAGCGACAGGATGAACTCGGATTTCAGAATGACAGGATCTTCGCCGTCGCCGTAATCCTTTGACATATCCATTGCGTTGATATGGTTTTTACTCGTTGCGGAAATGTCAATGATTTCTCCGCCGAGCGCTTTAACAAGCGGCGCGTACTCGCGCTCCGGGTCTATGATGATAATGTCGGAGTCACCGTCAAGCATAAGATTAGAAATCTCACACTTGCCGGTGAAGGATTTGCCGGAACCCGACACCCCCAAGATAAACGAGTTTCCGTTGAGCAGATGGCGTCTGTTTGCGATGATCATATTGTTGCTGATCGCGTTCTGCCCGTAATAGATGCCGCGCTCGTGACCGATCTCCTGAACCTTGAACGGCATAAACACCGCCAGACTTTCGGTGGTCAGGGTACGAAGCACATTGATCTTTCTGCACCCGATAGGCAGAACGGTATTCAGCCCATCCATCTGCTGAAACTTCAGCGCGGCGAGCTGACAGAGATGACGCCTTGCCGTCGAAAGCAGAGCCTCGGTATCCGAGTCGAGCTGTTCCTTCGTGTCCGCCTCGTGAACAAGCGTTATGGTGGCGCAC